>SESF01018692.1_pt1 | contig 77809 bp, 66 predicted proteins | sample 3171521 | NCBI WGS metagenome assembly SESF01 (sample SAMN10866945, study PRJNA518727) | freshwater metagenome | biome: subpolar coniferous forest; feature: holomictic lake; material: water; isolation source: holomictic Lake 227, 6 m and 8 m depth | place: Canada: near Kenora, Ontario | collected...
TAGTAGGCTGTTTCAATGATGAAGAGGTACTATTTCCTGCCGTTAAGAAAGTTCGTACAGCAGGTTATAAGATCCACGATGTGTACACGCCATTTGCGGTACACGGCCTAGATCATGCATTGGGTTTACGTGAAACCAGTTTGCATACTGCCGGATTCATCTACGGTATTACAGGAACCGCTACTGCATTAAGTTGAATCAGCTGGATCTTTACAAAAGATTGGCCATTGAACATTGGTGGTAAACCACACTTTGCGTTAGCAGCATGGATCCCAATCACATTCGAGTTGACTGTATTATTTGCAGCTGTTGGAATGGTATTGACATTCTGCTATATCTCTCAACTAGCACCATTTGTAAAGAAGCATCATTTTCATGCACGTTCTACAGATGATCTTTTTGTGATGGTAATTGAGTGTACTGATACAACCAATGCTGAAGACCTTAAAGCTTTCTTAGCATCAAATGGTGCTGTAGAAACTGATATTCAGATTGCTGAAGAAGGTTGGTGGTTTGGTCGCTACGACAAAGACGAAATGCGTTTTGAAAATAAACAAATAGTTGCTGCTTAATATTTGAATCGAAAAATGATGAAGAAACTATCAATCATAGCTGTTTTATTTACCGCCGCAATAATAGTAATTAGCTGCAGTAATGTAAAACGCGAGCCCGGGAGAGTTTATGTGCCAGATATGGCGTATAGCCGTGCTTATGAAACATTTGCTGATCATAGCAATCTGGCTGAAGCTGGTATCTTTTACAACAACCAACCTGTTGCAGGTACGATGGCTCGTGGTGAAGAATTGCCTTTCCATCTTACCAAAGATGCACCGGGTGATAGCACAAATTATGTAGCATCAAAATTGGTAAAGAATCCAATCGATTCTTTGTCAGCTGCTGAATTTAAAGAAACCGAACGTTTATACTTAATTAACTGTGGTGTTTGTCATGGTGCTAAATTAAATGGTAACGGTCCTTTGTATAAAGATGGTAATGGTGCTTTCGCTGCCAAGCCTGCAACTTTAGTTGGAGATGCTAGGTATGAAGCAATGCCTGATGGACAAATGTTCTACTCTGTTGCTTATGGTAAAAACATGATGGGTTCTTATGCATCACAATTGAACCGCAAACAAAGATGGGAAGTGATTAAGTATATTAAATTGAAACAAGCAGCTTCTAAAGCAAGCGCTGCTCCTGCACCAGTTGCAGCTGCCGCACCAGCTAAAGATTCAACTGCTAAAAAATAAATCATTGTTCTTTCTCAATGAAAGGATAAAGTACTAACTGATATAAAAGAGTAAAGATGGCATCTATCAGATTGCAATTTGAGATACCCGGAAAATTGAAAACCTGGTCACTAGGTTTGATTGGCGTTGGGTTGGTTGCGTTGGTCTTTGGTATGATTACCAAGGGATTCAGCAGCGATGAACACGAACAAGTACATTTTTGGGGAACCCTGATGTATAACACGATCTTCTGGACATTGATATGTAATGCCAGCATGTTCTTTATCTGCATTTCTACCCTTGCAATGGGTGGATGGCAGCAAAGTTTCCGTCGTATCCCAGAGGCGATCTCTACCTTGGTCCCAATTTTTGGTGCCATCACTTTTGCAGTATTACTGTATGTGGTTTTATCTGATAAGCACCATATCTACCATTGGCTAGATACTGCTGCAGTTGCTAAAGATCCGATCTTAACTGGTAAGTCCGGTTTCTTAAATGCCAAGTTCTTTATTATCTGGACAACATTAGCTATTGGACTTTGGAGTCTTCTAGGTTGGAGAATGCGTCAGTTAAGTAATGAAGCAGATGTGGAAGCAATGGACCATGAAACTGGTTTGAAATACATTTACAGAAATACTGTTCGTGCTGCATTGTTCACTGTTTGGTTTGCATTAACTGTAGGTTCTACGGTTCCTTGGTTATGGATGATGAGTATCGATGCACACTGGTATTCTACCATGTATAGCTGGTACACTTTTGCTAGTACATTTGTAGCAGGCTTGTCTTTGATTGCTTTATGGATGGTGTATTTAAAGAACAAAGGCTATATGGAATTTACCAATCAGGAACATCTTCAAGACATTGGAAAATTCATGTTTGCATTCTCGATATTCTGGACTTATTTGTGGTTCTCTCAGTATATGTTGATCTGGTATGCAAACATTCCTGAAGAAACAGTTTACTTCAAACACAGAGTTCAAGGACCGTATAAAGGAATATTCTTCTTTAACTTAATTATCAATTTCCTATGTCCTTTGTTGATCTTGATGAAACGTTCTGCAAAAAGAAATTATACTTTAGTAACTTTTATGGCAGTTTTGATCATCTTTGGTCACTGGATCGACTTTTATCAAATGGTAATGGGAAGTCTAATGAAAGAGAGCGTTGAACTGGGCTGGTTGGATTTTGGAATCCTAAGTTTCTTTGTAGGTATGATGATATTCTTTGTTGGAAGAGCTTTGGCAAGTAAGCCATTGATTCCTAAATATCACCCATTCTTAAAAGAGAGTGTGATTCACACCGTATAGTTTCTAAAATTGAAACTATTTGAATCAGCATTTGTTTTGATAGTATCTATTATAAAATATTGATCGCATTATGACCATTTATTTGACCATTGCAGTAATCATACTAATATTCGTCGTGATCTTCCAGATCTCGAAGGCAAGTGAGTATGTATCAACTTTAAAAGGCGACGAAATAAGCCGTAAACAAAACAATAAGATCAACGGATTTCTGATGGTCGTATTCCTAGTGCTAGGCTTGTTTGGTGTATGGTATTGTAACCATGTACTATTCGATAGAACTTTGTTAGCTCATGATTCAGCGAGTGTAGAAGGTGCACGTGTGGATAGCATGTTATGGGTAACACTAGCTGTTACAGGTGTCGTGTTTATTGGTACGCAGATCATACTTTTCTGGTTCGCTTATAAATACCAGGAAAAAGAAAATAGAAAAGTTTTTTTCTTCCCGCATAGTAACGCCTTAGAAGTTTTATGGACCGTTGTACCTGCAATCGCACTAACAGTGTTAGTTGTAATCGGTTTGCGTAACTGGTTCTTATTTACTGGAGCGCCCCCACAAAATGCTATGCAAATTGAAGTTACTGGAAAGCAATTTGGATGGATCTTCCGTTACCCTGGTAATGACGGTGCTTTTGGTAAAAAATATTATAAAAATATTGACCCTGCAAGTAATAGTATTGGTTTAATATGGGACGATCAGTTAACACACGATGATGTGGTTACTGAACAAACGATGTACGTTGTAAAAGGTAAACCAGTAAAATTAATCATCGGTTCTCGCGACGTGATTCATGATGTGGGCTTGTCTGCCTTCCGTTTAAAAATGGATGCAGTTCCAGGTATTCCCACAACCATGTGGTTTACACCAAAATACACAACCGCAGAAATGAAAGAAATTACGGGCAATCCGAATTACGTTTATGAGATCAGTTGTGATCAAATGTGCGGAAACGGTCACTATTCAATGAAAGGAATCATTGAAGTAGTTTCTCAAGAAGACTTTGATCTATGGATGGCAAAACAGAAACCTTACTATTTTTCTGCTTTCCCAGATAAAGATCCAGATAACGCAAAACCAGCAGCTGATAGCGTAAAAATTGCCGCTAAGCCTGCTGTTGCAAAAATGTAAATCAAGAACAATCTCAAGGATTGTATTCATTATAAGAAGAAATTATCAATTATCAGAGTATGAGTAACGAAGCTGTTCTGCACACACATTCGGGAGCACATGATGGTCATGGAGATCATTCTCATGAACACCATCATCAATCTTTTATCTCCAAATATGTGTTTAGTCAGGATCATAAAATGATCGCTAAGCAATTCCTAATTACAGGAATGGTTTGGGCTGTTTTAGGTGGATTTATGAGCGTATTGTTCCGCTTGCAATTGGGTTATCCTGATTCAAGTTTCCCATGGATGGAAACCATTTTGGGTAAATGGGCAAAAGGCGGTCATATTACTCCAGAAGCCTATTATGCATTGGTTACTACTCACGGAACCGTGTTAGTATTCTTTGTATTGACTGCAGGATTGAGTGGTACTTTTGCCAACTTTTTAATTCCATTGCAAATTGGTGCGCGTGATATGGCGTCGCCTTTCATGAATATGTTGAGCTACTGGTTCTTCTTTGCTGCAAGTATGGTGATGTTGTCTTCAATTTTTGTTGAGACTGGTCCCTTTAGTGGTGGATGGACTGCTTACCCGCCATTAAGTGCTTTGGGTGATGCTTCTCCAGGTTCAAAATCTGGTATGGATCTTTGGATCGTGTCAATGGCATTATTCGTTGTGTCTTCTCTGTTAGGAGGTTTGAATTATATCGCAACTGTATTGAACATGCGTACTAAGGGTATGAGCATGACCAGATTACCACTAACTATCTGGGCCTTGTTCTTCACTGCAGTATTGGGTGTATTGTCTTTCCCTGTATTATTCTCGGGTTTCATCCTGTTGATCTTCGATAGAAACTTCGGAACAAGCTTCTACCTTTCTGATATCTTTATCAATGGCGTAGGTGCTTTACCAAATGAAGGTGGTAGTGCTATTTTGTACCAACACTTATTTTGGTTCTTAGGTCACCCAGAAGTATACATCATCTTGTTACCAGCCATGGGTATGGTATCAGAGATTTTATCTGTTAACTCACGCAAGCCCATCTTTGGTTATATGGCCATGATTGGATCTTTATTTGCAATTGCCATTCTTGCATTCTTGGTTTGGGCACACCATATGTTCGTAACCGGATTGAATCCACTCTTAGGATCTGTATTCGTGTTATTGACTTTATTGATTGCGGTTCCATCTGCCATCAAAGTATTTAACTGGTTAACTACTTTATGGAGAGGTAATATTCGCTTCACGCCAGGTATGCTCTTCGCTATCGGATTTGTGAGCTTATTTATTTCTGGAGGTTTAACTGGTATCTGGTTAGGAAACTCTGCTTTAGATATTCACTTGCACGATACCTATTTTGTAATTGCACACTTCCATATTGTAATGGGTGTTGCATCTATGTTTGGGATGTTCGCAGGGATCTACCACTGGTTCCCTAAAATGTATGGCAGATTCATGAACAACACTTTAGCTTATGTCCATTTCTGGGTAACAATTGCAGGTGCTTACATGATCTTCTGGCCAATGCACTACGAAGGTTTAGCAGGTATGCCACGTCGTTATTACGATTATAGCATCTGGGAAAGCTTCAAACAATTCCAAGACTTGAATCAGTTCATCAGCTTAGTTGCGATGATTGTATTCGCAGCTCAGTTCTTGTTCTTGTTCAACTTCTTCTATTCAATTTTCAAAGGAAGAAAAGTAACTACTCAAAATCCTTGGGAAGCAAATACATTAGAGTGGACTACACCAATTCATCCGGGACATGGAAACTGGCCTGATGAAATTCCAGAGGTTTACCGTTGGCCTTATGATTATGGTAAGGACGGGGTTGATTTTATTCCGCAAACTACTCCAGTAGGTGCAGATGAAAGTGTAGAACATTAAGAAATAAAACATACCTGACAGATCAGGATGGTATGGGAAAAAATGCTCAATGCTCCCGATCGGCTCGGGAGCATTGTTTTTAAAAAATGATCATCAGATAGAAAGTGTGGATGATTAGTAGGGTCTGATAATCTTAGAAAAAATGACAGTTACAAAAAACAGTAGTGCGTATACATTTTCTTTAGCAGCGAAAGCGAAAGATTATTACCAACTAATAAAATTCTCATTGAGTTTTATGGTGGTGTTCTCTTGTGTGATCTGTTATTTGTTGGCAACAAAAATTGTTGATTTCGATTGGGGGATGATTGCACTCTTAACTGTAGCCGGTATGTTGGTTACAGGAAGTGCAAACGCCATCAATCAGGCAGTTGAAAAAGATACCGATGCGCAGATGAAGCGCACTAGCAGTAGGCCAGTTGCAGCAGGAAGAATGTCACAATTAGAAGCTTATGTTTTTGCTGTGATTGCGGGCTTGGTTGGATGCGGCATGATGTGGTATTATTTTAATTTGTCGGCAGCTCTTTTATCGGCTTTTAGTTTGTTCCTATACGCGTTTATTTATACGCCGTTGAAGAAAATAAATTCAATAGCTGTGTTGGTTGGCGCATTTCCTGGTGCATTTCCCTGTTTAATCGGCTGGGTAGCTGGCAACGATGATTTCGCAACAGGTGGGTGGATCTTATTTGGCATACAGTTCCTTTGGCAGTTCCCGCATTTCTGGGCAATTGCTTGGGTAGCCCACAATGATTATAGCAAAGTGGGTTTCAAATTGTTGCCAACAGATAAGGGACCAACTAAATTCACTGCCTTGCAAGCTGTGATGTATTCGGTGCTAATGATACCGGTAGGAATACTGCCGCATTATTTTGGATTAACTGGAGAAACAAGCATGTATATCGTAATTGCTTGCAACTTGTTTATGGTAGTGCAGAGTTTGAGGTTGTACAAAGAAATGGATGTGAAAGCGGCAAGAAGGGTAATGTTTAGTAGTTATATCTATTTACCAATTGTTTTTTTGGCATTGCTGGCTGACAAACTACATTGATTAAATTTTTTTAGTTGAATAAATTGAATAGTGAGATGACGACAACAGTGCCTGGCAGCGTGCCGCAAAGAATTCACCCACACAAGTTTATAATGTGGGTAGCTATTGGAGGGATCATGATGATGTTTGCAGGATTAACCAGTGCTTACATTGTAAAAAAGAACCAGAGCAGTTGGCTGCAGTTCGATCTGCCCATTCAATTTTATTATTCAACTGCTGTAATTGTTTTGAGTAGCGTTACCTTGTTTTTAAGTGCCAGAGCAATTAAAGCAGGTAAAATAAGTCAATACAAAATAATGCTTTTGATCACAGCGGTTTTGGGTATTATTTTTTTACTCTTGCAGTACCTGGGTTTCAAAGAGCTGCAAGCAAAGAATATCGCAATAGTTGGACCCAAGAGTAATTCTGCGGCTTCCTTCTTATTTGTGATTACGTTTTTGCATATGATTCATGTGTTGGGAGGAGTGATCGCATTGATCGTGTTCTGGGTGAAAGAAAAGAGTAAAAAAACTACAGATGACAGTTTAGTTCCAATGGAAGTTTTGGGCACTTACTGGCATTTTGTGGATTTACTTTGGATTTACTTGTTTTTGTTTTATAACTGGATTGGGTAGTTTCAGGAAAATTTGGGATAAAATCACTATTTTTCGACACCAGCCAATATTTTTGTACCGAAATTTTTAGCGTAAACATGTCAACTACAACAACTGCAACAACAACGAAGCTATGGGGCGGAGGAAGAAGTCCCTTCGACGTAGAGTACGGAAAACTGATGATGTGGTACTTTCTTATGAGTGATGCTCTTACATTTGGAGCATTCTTGATCTCGTATGGTACCATTCGTTTCTCTACTAATGGATGGCCTGACCCAAACAAAGTTTTTAAGAGCTACCCATTTGCAGCCGAAGGTGTGAACGCACCATTGGTGTTTGTGAGTATCATGACTTTCATTCTGATCATTAGTTCTGTTACTATGGTGCTAGCGGTTCAGTCTGGTAAGGAAATGAAAAAGAAAGCGGTTGCTACATACTTGATCTTGACAATCATTGGTGGTATTGCCTTCTTAAGCTGTCAGGCTTGGGAGTGGAACCACTTGCATAGTGAAGGTGCTTGGTGGGGTATGAATCCGTTCTTAAATGCTGATGGATCTGCATCTTCAACCAATTTCACCAACTACTTCTTTACCATTACAGGTTTCCACGGATTCCACGTACTATCTGGGGTTGTGATCAATATCATTATGTTGATTATGACTTTAACCGATAAATTTGAAAAACGCGGACACTACCTAATGATCGAGAAAGCTGGTCTTTACTGGCACTTTGTAGATCTAGTATGGGTATTTGTATTTACTTGTTTCTACCTGATCTAATTTCAACCAACAACAATTAAGAAAATTATTATGTCACATACTGCAACACACGAAGATCATAGCGCTGAAGTGAGAAAAGAAGTCACTAAAGTAACGATCATCTTATCAGTTCTTACGGTAATTGAATTGGCTTTAGGATTTTTTATGATGGGAATTGAAGCTCAAGGCACACGCCTTTTGATCAAAGGAACTATCGTGATCTTAATGCTAGCTAAAGCATTTTATATCGTAGCTTATTTCATGCACTTGAAACACGAAGTAAAGAACCTGATCATGACGGTTTGTGTACCACTTTGTATCTTTTTCTGGTTTATCACGGCTTTCTTGATCGATGGAAATTCTTTCAGAAATCTGCGTAATACCTACGATCCGCATTTTAAAGCGCAAAGCAGTATTAAGGCTGAGCAAAAAGAACCTGTTCGCCACGAAGAAAAAGAAGAAAAGAAAGAAAAGAAAGAAGGTTTGCAACTTGATGCACCTAGAACAACTGATTAATTTTTCTGAATTTATAATCAAAGCCATCACAAAATCTGTGGTGGCTTTTTTATTGTCCTATTTTTGCAGCATGAACAAGAAAGCCATCCTAGGTTTGGTAGTAGCGTTATTTATACCCGTACTATGTTACCTGGTTTTAAAATACAAAAGCGATAAGGCTGTTGATATGCCCCGCAGGTATTTGTTGGATACAGTTGTTACCAAAATAGTGAAGGGTAAAGAAACCGATGATAGTATCTGGCATGTTACAAAAAATATCCAACTCGTAAATCAGCTAGGAGATTCGGTACATTTATTCGACAAGCAAGGTAAAATTTTTGTGGTTGATTTTATATTTACTAGTTGTGGTAGTATTTGTCCACGTATGACTGGCAATATGGTTAAACTGCAGCAATCATTTTTAAGAGGCGGAGATGTTAGAAATAAAATTGATACAGGAATTGTACAGTTTATTTCTTTTACTGTTGATCCTGAACGCGATTCTGTTGCTACACTAAAAAATTATGCGGATAAGTTTAAAGTAAGTCACGATAATTGGTGGTTTCTCACCGGCAGTAAAGAGTCGATTTATAAATTTGCATTCGAAGAATTGAAAGTAGATAAGTTTAGTACTGAACCAATTAGTCCAGATTTTGTTCATACAAGCAGATTTGTCTTAATCGATAAAGATCATTTAGTGAGGGGTTATTATAATGGCTTAGATTCTTCTTCTATCTCAAAACTTGCTAGGGATATTGGTCTGCTCATGTTAGAGAAAGATAAGAAAGCGACTAGCGATATTTTTAGGCAAATTATTGATTTGAGTTGGCTTTGGTTATTGATTGTATGTGCTGTGATATTCTTTATGGTATATCTGAATGGCAGAAGAAAAATTAATGGATAATATTTAAATAGAAAAAGATGTTGCAAGCTGTTATTGAAAAAAACGATAAGAAAGCATATTGGTTAATTGGCATATTTTCTGTAGTGGTTTTTGTTGCAGTAAGCGTATTAACTAAAGTAAAGTTGCATGTTGATCTGGGTTTCGACGTGCATGTATTTGCACTCTTTAATGCATTAACCAATGCTACTATTGCAGTGTTATTGGTAGCAGCATTATTGGCGGTGAAAAAGGGTAACTATCAATTACACAAACAATTAATGATGGGTGCGCTGATCTTATCTGTTTTGTTTTTAGTTTCTTATATCGCACACCATTTACTGGCAGGTGAAGCTAGATTCGGCGATAGCAATCATGATGGAATTGTAAGTGAAGATGAAAAAGCAGCTGTTGGTGGAATACGTTTTGTGTATTATTTAATTTTAAGTACACATATTTTTTTAGCGGGAATTATATTGCCATTTATTTTATACACAGCTTATCGTGCATTAACAGCTGAGTTTGCAACACATAAAAAAATTGCAAAAATTACCTGGCCTTTGTGGCTCTATGTAGCTATTAGTGGACCAATCGTTTATTGGATGATTAAGCCTTATTACTTGTAATTAGTCGATCGACATCTCCATCGCGGGGTCCCAAAACTTTTTTTGAAAGTCGATAATGATATCATCTTTCACAAAGATCTTTTCTTTCGCAAGTAATTCTTCCATTTGAGTTGGCGTAGCAAAATGTGCTTTACCACTGAGCATGCCATTTCTATTAACAACGCGGTGTGCGGGAACGGAGGGACTAACATGGTGCGCCCCATTCATGGCCCAGCCTACCATTCTTGCACTCATTTTAGAGCCCAGAAATGCAGCAATGGCACCATAGCTAGTAACACGGCCTTTTGGAATTAGTCGAGCTGTATCATACACTAGTTCAAAAAAGCTTTTGTCTTTTTTGCCACTTGGTAAAATGCTTTTGAGTTTATCCTGTTTGCTTTTCATTGAGTAAAACGGTTCTCTTCGGCTCGGGAACTGAAGCGAAATCATAGGGACAATGTATGCATCCATGTCCGCAGCAATAGCCTTTTTCTAAATGATATTTTTCAGTGAAAACGAATAGTCCGTTTTCATCGATATAGTAATCTTGTAATTTATTATGCTTCGTCTGGCTCACTTAGTAGTTGTTTTAAGACTGCATCCTTCTCTAACGGTATTTCCTGATCTAATTTAAAACAAAGCCAATGAATTCGATTGCTTTTGGCAATATCCAATCCCTCGTAATGTGTTTTAATCAGCAATTCAGGTTTAATTACCGGTAATGAATGCAGATCGTCTGTATCTTCTAACACCGTAAAACCAAATAAGTTGATAACAGTTTTGGTAAAATGGTATAAATCCGGACTATCCGTCTTCAAATTCACTAAACCATCCTTGGCAAGTATCTCCTGATAGATCCTTAAAAACTTAGGGTGGGTAAGCCTTTTCTTTGCTTTTGAACCTCTTAATTGAGGGTCTGGAAATGTGATCCAGATCTCAGAGATCTCACCCGGATTAAAATAGTCGCGAATCTTATCGATCAAAGAACGGATGAATGCTACATTCTTTAATCCGTTATCCAGGGCTGTTTTTGCGCCGCGCCAAATACGATTTCCCTTCAGATCGATTCCAATAAAATTTCGATCTGGGTACATGGTTCCCAACCCCACTGCATATTCACCTTTACCACAAGCCAATTCTAAAGTAATGGAATTACTGTTTTTAAAATATTCGCTCCACTTACCCTGCATGCCTTGCGGATATTCCTGTACGTTTTCAAAATGCCTGATGGCTTCAAAACGAATGAGCTTTTTCTGTCCTCCCATGGGGCAAAACTAAAGTAATTGCCTGTAAACTAAGTTGCCATTACCCCTTACTATATTATTTGTTTCCCTAACTTGGGGGTGATTATTATTATGTATGGAAACAAGTACTCAAAGTAACGCTACTCCCAAGAAAAGCTTTAAAAATTGGATGTCATTTCTTAGTGTTGTGATCATTCTTTTAGCCATTTGGTATGCATCAGACCAGCGCAAGCAAGCAAAGCAAAATGCCATTTTCATTGAAGCACCACTTGTGGGAGATGTGGTGGAAGTAAAGGCCAAGGAGGAAAAATATGTGCTTTTAAAAGTAGTAACTGTAAAGTCCGACTCCATTTTTTTAAGGGCAAATAACTATCAGTCGAACAGTGTAGCTGGTTTGGGCCCATTGAAAGACAGTACCTATCTCGGAGATATCTCTTATTTGTCAAGAGTAGAGTATAAAAAGATGTTTGATAAAGGAGAGATATTAGAAGTGGATCGAAAAAAATAAAACGGTCTACAGCAAAAATATTCTTGTCTGTTTTACTGCATTAATTGTGGCCTCTATTTTATGCTCCTGCAAACAAAAAATAGCTGTTGGGTCAGTTGAAAATAGGGTATTTGCCAATAGTTTAGTATTAGAAAATCTCTGGCGGAAAAGTAACAATAAAAGTAGTTCCCTTATTAAGTGCTGTTTCTACTTCAATTTTTCCGCCCAATGCAGTTATCTGAGAATGAACCAGAAATAACCCAATTCCTTTACTATCTGGATGGCGATGAAATTTTTGGTACAAACCAAAGATCTTGTCCTTCACTTTTGACCAATCCATCCCCGTGCCGTTATCTGAAAAGGAAACTTGCACGCAATTATCTTTTAGGGTACTCACGATTCGAATATGAGGCGCTAGATCTGCCCTGCTATATTTTATTGCATTGGTTATTAAATTCAAAAAGATACTTTCTAAATAGGCACTATTAAAACGAACTGTGTTAGCCGTGCCAAAATCGTATTCGATTTTCGTTTTCGATTGCCTAATTATATTACTAATTAATGCATGCACTTTTTTTAAATGCTCTTCTAAGCTTAATAAGGTAAGCTCGTGATTGGTATTTTCTTTAATAATTAGTATTTGAATTAAATCTTCAAGCGTGTTATTTAATGAAATTGTTGATGATTTGAATGCCTCAAGAAGTGTAATGGTTTTTTGATCCTTAATTTTATCTATTTCTAATAATCTTAGAATACCTATTAAGTTGGTAACCGGACCTCTCAAGTTATGGGAAGTGATATAAGAAAATTGTTTTAATTCCTTGTTGTTGCTGGTTAGTTCCTTAATTAAGAGTTCGAGATCTCTTTTTGATTTATTCAATTGCGTAACATCGCGAATTATTTTCGACACTCCAACTATTACATTATTTTCATTCCTAATAGGAGACATGGTGATTGATACATCAATTAACTCACCATTTTTCTTTACTCTTTTCGATTGAATTTGATTAAATATATCTCGTGCAATTGTATTATCCCATAATCTAGCTTCTAATAAAACTTCATCTATTGGGATATGCATTTTAAATTCATCGCCAATCGTTTCTTCTGCTGCAAAACCAAGCAATTTCTCAGCACCCTTATTCCAACTGGTAATTGTTCCATCTAAATGACAACTGATAACGGCGTCATCAGTAGAATCAACGATCGAAGCCAATAAACTTTGACCTTCTCGAAGTTTAATATCTTCCGTGATATTTCGCATATTAGAAACGATCGCATTTATATTGTCATCATGCAATAAATTATTAATGGTACCTTCTAGCCATATATAATGACCCGCTGCATGCCTCCATCTAAATTTTTCATGAATCTTAATGCCACTAGTGGAGAGTAAGATTTTTAAAGTAGGTTTTAATCGAAGAAGTTCGTCTGGATGAAGATATTGGAGAATGCTTTCGTTGTAATTTAAATCATCATTATCCCTTCCAGTTATTTTGGATGCAAGATCACTTCGATAAATCGGTTTAAAATTCACATCATACAAAGAGATTATATCAGAGCCATTCTGGGTAAGCGATTTAAACCGAAGTTCATTTTTAATTAAAATTTCTTCAGCTTTTTTTCGCTCTGAAATATCGATAGCCGTGAATGATGCTCCAAAAATTTCTCCATCATTTTTATAAAGAGGATAATATCTCAAGCTCCACCATAAAGGACTATTTGGAATTTGCACTTCTTTATTTTTTGTTTCAAAACCCTCAAGTGCTTTTAACGCAAGTTCTTTAAATGTGGATTGAAATATTTCTGGCAAAATTTGGCTAACATTCCCGCCCAACACGAATTCTGTATTAAATAAGCTGATCGCATAGATTTGAGCTTGCTTATTAAATGCGGTAATTTCTAGGTTTTTATTAAATAAGACCAATATGGAGCCGGAATTATTAAAAAACGATTTTAATTCAGATTCGTATTCGGCAATAAATAATTCTTCATTTTCATAATTGTTTTTATCGGCAGTTCGATGTGATTCAACTGTAATCAACACTGCATTAGTTTGCTGATAATCAAATTCAAATGTTGAAAATTTGAACCTCAAAACTTTACCTTCTTTTGTTTTGAATGCAGATCTTAGTTTGCTACTTTTTTTTTCTTTTGAATATTTGATTAAAGAAGCAAAACTTTCCTGTGAATCCTTGAATTGAATATTATTTATAGGTAAAACCTTTAATTCCGATTCACTAAAACCAAGTATATGGGTAGCAGCTGGGTTTACTTCTAAAAAACTTAATTTATCTGCATCAACGATCCACATCGGAATATCGGAAGCTGTAAAATAGTTGAGTAATAATGAAACTACAGGTTCTGTTTCCAATTATAATTTTATTTGGGGGGGCATGAAAATTTCGCGAAAACTAAATTAAATAAGCTAAATCAAGTGGTATTAATATGTCATAAAATATTACAAATTAAATTGTAGTTCGATGGTAAGAAATTATTTGACGAAAACGTATTTAAGAAAAATATTTTAGCTTCTGTTTTACTTTTATTAATCATGGTAACTTCTGATTTTTTCTTTGTACAAAAACATTCTGTTGAACAAGAGTAGGAACATTGCACAGTTTTGTTCCACAAAACTAATTAACAGGAATACACAATTGATCAGAAAAATATAAATTCTAAGAAAAACCATTGTATGGCAAGAACAAAAAAATGATAGTATCGATTTCGATTTAAAGAGGCACCGGTTTTAAGGAGTCAATTTGCGTGGATTTTCCAGTCAAGTAGAATTAACCTTGCTGTATTTATTTATTAGTATGTCCTTTACTTAGCTTCGAAGCATCTTTCACAATTTCAAAAATAACAGCATCCAGCTTCTCCACTTCTTTAGAAAGGTGGTTAATTAATGTCATCTTCTCATTCAGACTAATGGAAGATTCTGGTTTAAGAAGCAGAGAAGAAATTCCTAGGAGGTTAGCAACAGGCGCCCTCAATAAATGTGATTCTCTCCAGGCAATTTCATCAAATTCTTTTTGAAATTTTGAAATTTTTATTTCGTTAAACTTCAGCTTTGTTATATCCTTTGAAGTGAAAACAACGCCTAATATTTCTTTTTTTGAACAGTAAATTGGATGAAAGCTGAAGAATCGCCAAACATTATTTAATTTGTTTATTCTTTTTATGAAAAATTCTTTTTCATAACTGCAGCCACCTAGTGCTTCCGAAATTCCTTTTAGAAAGAGCTTTTCAAAATTACCGTGAAGAAATTTTCTCACATCATCTCCCTTTTTCATTTTTAATCCGTAGGCGGCTTCAATTTCTTCATCGGCAGCTTTGTTAAAATGAGCTACTTGATAATTTTTATCTATGAAAATGGATATATCAAAAGAGCCATTGGCAAATCCAGAAACAACAAAATCATTATTATTTTGAGTACTATATGCGAAGGAATACTGCATCCCATATAAGAGATTGGGGTTCAATATAAATAAATAAATATTTAAGGCAATTACCAATGTGATACTTATGTCTGCGATAATAGTGCCTAAATCAATTCTAGCAATAACTAAAATAATTCCTACAACAACAATAGAGTGTGCTATTATCTTAATCCAAAGAAATTGCGAAGCAAAACGTATTAAGCGATTATTTTCGATTAAAACAAATTGTGGCGCTCTTTTTTTGAAATCAAGGAAGATCTTATAGGAATAAAAGAGATAAATATTTGTTAGTATAAATTTAGCTAAGTTATGAGCAGATCCATAAGAAACATCTGCTGTTAATTCTACCCAATCAACACTGCCCTGTTTTAATAAGCTGTTCAACAACCCGACCTTATAAGCACTACTTGAAAAATAGAAAGGGAAAAGCTCAAAAAGATGCAGCAGAAAAGGTAAGAAATGAAAGAAATCTTTTTTCTTTAATCGCGACTCATTTTTTAGAAGGGTTCTAATAAAAAGATAAGTGAGAGGTCCGATTAAATAACCTAAGGGCGAAATAACTCTAATCAGATGTGGGAAATGAAATATGTAGTTTGACTCGTATAAAACATTATTACAAGTTGTGAATAATAGAATGGCAAAATGTAATCCAACAATCTTAAAAGATAATTTTTTCTCTTTACTGAAAAGAAACAAGATTAAAACGAAACACCCTATTATGCAGATGGCAAACTTAACCAGTAGAAACATATTTATATTATTATCCTAAACCAAGTGGTTCTAGAAATGACGTAAATAGGGGTCAGTAAAATTATCAATTATCTTTATATATTTTGGGCATAAAGGGTTCAAAATATTACAAAAAAACGTCAAATATAAAAGTCGTGGCAGGTATCGTCTTTTATAGCGTAGTTTAAACTGCAGCAAAGAGGTAAGTGCATAAAAAAACCGCAAACATATCATGTTGCGGTTTTTAGTGCTGTAGGGGGAGGGATCGAACCTCCACGAAGAAGTTAGCTATAGTACAAAGTTCAGTGGTCGACCCTGGTCGCTCAAGTATTGCTACCCTTGCGGCTCTATGCTACGTTTATCCTTTGATCTTCACCCCCGAGACAAGAGGGCATGTCTGCCAAAAATTTCATCACCCCACAGTATAAAGAGCTTTTTTCTCTTATTGAGACAACAAATATAGGACCGTTCCTCTTATTTTTACAAATATTTCAACAATAAATTATAAAGTATAGATAATGTTCAATATATTGCTGTTATTATTAGAAAATATTTAAATCCACTCCTCAAAATGACAGCTAAATTGAATTTAGACAAATTGGATCTGCAAATAATTCAGGAAATGATGGAAGATGCTGAGATTTCTTACGCCGATCTGGGTAAGAAGCTTTTCGTATCTGGTGGTACCATACACGTCCGTATCAAGAAGCTCGAAGAATCCGGAATAGTTAAAGGTAAAAAACTATCGATAGATCTCAAAATTTTAGGATATGATGTGATCGCCTTTATTGGAATATTTTTAGAAAAAAGCTCTTTATACGATAGTGTAGCTAAAGAATTAAAGAAGATCCCACAAATTGTTCGATTAAACTATACCACAGGTAACTATAGTATGTTTGCAGAAATTGTTTGTAAGGATATCAAACAATTGCGTTACGTATTGCACGATGAGTTACAAAAAATTAAAGGAATTGAGCGTACAGAAACCTTTATATCTCTTGATGAAAGCTTAATACGCAATGTGGTAGTTGCTCCTTAAAAATTAGTTTACTCTTGAATTTTTTTAAATATGCAAGTCAATTCTTTTAATCTTCAGCAAACCTTTAGGCTCCTTCAAAGCAAATGGAAACAGATGCTTTTATTTGTAATGGCCTCTTTATTAGTTGCAGCAATAACCCTGTTTTTAGTACCTAAACAATACCATTCATCGTCTTTATTGGTATCAGCGAATCCGAGCCTGGCAGACAAATCACATATGCTCAACCAAAATATTCAAGGCCTTTATTCCATATTTGGTTCAGGCGATGATTTAGAAAGAATCTATGGAATTGCATCGATGGATACGGTATTTAAACAATTGGTTGATGAATTTGATTTGGTAACCTACTATAAATTAAAAAGTGAAGATCCCAATCGTTTACGCAGAAAGGCTGTGCTCGATTTGAGAGATGATCTAAGCATTCAAAAAACGGAGCTTTCTCAATTGAAGATCACAGTATTTACAAAAGACGCCGAACTCTCAGCAAAAATTGTAAATCGAATAGTAGATATAACACGCACGAAAGAAGAGAGTATTTGGAAATCGGGAAATGAAAAAATGCTGTTGAACTTTAATAAATCTATTGACTCATTAGGAAAAGTATATCAGGCAATTGCCAATAAAATAAAGTCAGATAATGAGAATTTATCTCAACTTGAATTGACTAAAATCAATAGTTTATTGGAACAAATTCATACACAAGAAAAAGCCGCAGGAGAAATTAAATTAGCGATCGATAATAATGCTCCTGCATTTTATGTGTTGGAAACTGCCGTTCCTGCTGCTAAATCTGAAAAACCGAACATCCCGGAAGTATTGATACTAACGGCTTTGATCAGTTGGTTATTTTGTGCTATGGCTTTGTTGATTTACAATAGAGAAGATAGCCTCTAATGTTTTTTCGAAAAACCATATATCAATTCTACACTGCTGCGATCCTTTTTTTTGCATGCATTGTAGTATCTATTTTTCTTCACTCAAACCTAGTATTGGTAATACCTTTTATATGGTTACTATTTCCATTTGTATTTGATTTCTGTGTGAATAGAACAGAAGACCTTTTTTGGTTACTTATAGTTGCCTTACCTCTCTCAAGCGAATTAAATATTACCCCATCACTCGGACTCGATTTTCCTGATGAAATTTGCATGATGCTTTTAACTGGACTATTTTTTTTAAAAGTTTTGTATCAGCCTTCATGGTTTCCAAAGAGTTTAAATAAAGAACCCATTTTCTTATTGTTATTGCTGATCGTTGGATGGACATTTGTGACAGTCTGCTTTGCAAACAATCCGATACTTTCTTTGAAATTCTTCCTTGCCAGAATTTGGTATATCGTTCCATTTGTATTGTTGCCACAATTTCTTTTGCAGTCGCAAACGCAGATCAGAAAATTTACCTTACTACTTTTAATACCCATGTTATTTGTGGTGCTGCAAGTATTGATAAGACACTCATTCTATGGATTTAGTTTTGTTGATGTAAAAAAAGCAATGAACCCTTTCTTTCGCAATCACGTAAACTATTCTTCGATGCTGGTTTGTTTATTGGTTCCGGCTATTGCTATGCATTATTTAACTGCCAAAGAAAATAAATATCGAAAATGGATCAGCATTGCAATTGCGATTGGCCTCGTTGGTTTGATCTTTTCATATTCTAGAGGAGCCTGGCTGGCACTGGTTATTGGATTGCTCTTCGCATTTATAATGAAATGGGGTTGGGTCAAGAAAATTACTATAGCAGCAATTGTATTATTGATCGCTGCAAGTTCCTGGCTCTATGTTGATTACAATTATATGCGATTTGCGCCCGATCATGATCATACTATTTTTCATACCGACTTCTCAGAACATATTGCAGCAACTGTTACCTTAAAAGATGTATCGAATGCCGAAAGGTTTTATCGATGGGTTGCCGGTTACCGAATGTTTGTAGAAAGACCGATGACCGGATTTGGTCCCAATAACTTCTACTCATCTTATCGTTCCTATACCTTAAACGTTTTTGAAACCTGGGTAAGCGATAATCCAGAACACTCGACTATCCATAATTATTTCTTACTCACACTTGCCGAACAAGGAATTCCTGGTTTAGTATTGTTGCTGCTACTCTGGCTAGCTATGTTGTTTCGCTTGCAGTACTTGTACCATCGCTTGCAGAATAATTTTTATCGTGCCGTTGCCATGAGCGTGGCAGTGGTTTTGGCCATGCTGGCTTCTATCAATTTCATGAGCGATATGATCGAAACAGATAAAATTGGCAGTTTATTTTGGCTATCCCTTGGTTTTGTATTTATATTAAATAGAAAATTGCTAGAAGAACGAGGTACGATTGCCTAGGTTCCCACCCACCCCATAGTAGCTTTTCATTTTTTTTAGCCGCTGTAGGCAACGAAAAAGCATAGCTGCCGTATCTTATTTATTGTGAAACATATTATTTGCATTTTCCTTTTAAACCTCTTTAAAAGAGAACAGTCATAACTAAACAGAATCCATTATTATGAAAAGTTTTCTATTATTCCCAATCGCTTTGATTGCCATGGTTTGCATGATGGTATATGCATGGTGGCCTGAATCAAAAGAAGCATAGTTATCAACCCCCCAGTGAAATTATTGTAGTTTTCTTCCCTTCCATTGGTAGGAGCCAAATTTGCCTAGCCAACCTGCTATTACTGTGTACAGTATATGAAATGGTTGCATGATGGGAAACCATAGAAGTGTATTGGTTCCGCCAAAAAACTTTGCCACAGGCAACATAAAACTTAGCTCCACTAGCGTTTTCATGATCAAGATCCATAAAAGTTGACTCCATCCATTTGCCATAAAAAATCCGCCAATCGCTAGTATTACCAACGATAAATTGAATAGATAAACGAGTAAGAGTACTGCAAAAATGCTTTTATCTTGATAGCTGTCGGCCTTACTAGCCCAACGAATCCGCTGATTCAAAAAGCTTTTCCAATCGGGCATTGCAGCTGTTTTAATGATGGCATTTGTATGAAATAAATAACCCAATTTACCCGGATAACGCTGCTTTATTTTCTGCATTAACAGCATATCATCGCCACTGGCAATATGGTTGATCCCACTAAACTGCCCCACTTCGTAAAAGGCCGACTTCAAATAGGCCAGATTCGCACCGTTGCACATAGCGTGCGTTCCAGCGCCTACCGCAGCGGCAGTAATTCCTTGCAGACTCAGGAAATCTAAGACCTGAAACAGCGAGATAAAATTATTCTCATTAAAAAACATAACCGGGGCTGCAACAAAAACAGGCTTCTCCTTCTGAATAAATGCATCGTATAACAATAACCAATCAGCTGTTGCCCTGCAATCTGCGTCGGTAGTGATGATCCATTCGCCCTTACTCTGCGCTACGGCAATTTCAATAGCTTTTTTCTTGTAGGCATTGGTGAAGCTATTATCAATATGTTCTGATAATTCAATCAGATGAAGATTGCTATAGGTTTGCTGTAATGCTTGAATTCGCTGAGTTGTATCATCGGTTGAATGATCGTTAATGACGATTACTTCAAATAATTCTGCAGGGTATTGCTGCTTGAGAATAGAAGGTAAAAACTGGTCGATATTTTCTGCCTCATTTCTTGCGGGAATAATCACAGAAAATTGGGTGATGGGTTCAAGTTCCCGGTCATTTTGAAATTTAGGCAATTCTAAAAACCACCTCCTATACAATAGAATCAACAGGCTATAGAGTATAGCTAGAATAATTGCAGAGATGAGCAAAACCTGGTACATGGCACAAAGAAAACCATTGATGACCGATTTTTAAGGAAAGCCCAAAAATTAACGATAAAATACTTGGTGGTATCGCCTAAACGGACGTACTTTGAATTAGTTGCATAACTAACTATATGTCAAACAACCATTTCAAAAGAGGAGAATTATATAGTGTCATCAATGGGATGGCTTCTACTGCTGTGGCTAGACGACTGCAGAAGAATTTTCGTAATGCAGGACTTGAAATCACTATTGAGCAGTGGAGTATTCTCTACCATTTGTGGAAGGAAGATTGTTTGAGTCAGCAAGAATTATGCAATCGCACATTTCGTGATAAGCCAAGTATTACACGCCTGATCGACAATTTAGAAAAACAATCAATGGTTAATCGGATGCCTTCAAAAACAGATCGACGAATCAACTTGGTTTGCCTTACCGATGCTGCTAAACAAATTCAAAATCTTACGATCGACCTGGCAAACCAAACAATGAGCGAAGCGCTGTTAGGTGTAAAGAAAGAAGACATTGAAATTGTAAAAATCGTTTTTCAAAAAGTTTACGATAACCTCATATCATAACATCCTAAAAAATAAAACAATAAATTTTCTTCCATGGAAACGACAAAACAAACAACGGCTTTAAAAGGCGGCGAATGGATCATCAAAGAAAGCGATCCATTAAAAACCTTTATTCCGGAGGACTTTGATGAGGAACAGAAAATGGTAATGGAAATGTGCGACCAGTTTGTTTCTGCAGAAATTCTGCCTGTAATCGATCGCATCGAAAAATTAGAACCAGGCTTGATGCCATCACTAGTTAAGAAAGCAGGGGAGCAGGGATTGTTATCAACTTCGTTCCCAGAAAAATATGGTGGATTGGGTAAAGACTTTATTACTTCTACCATTGTAAACGAAGGATTGGGTGGTGGCTATTCTTTTTCAGTTGCCATTGCTGCACATACTGGCATCGGCTCATTGCCTATCTTGTATTTTGGTACAGAAGCGCAGAAAGATAAATACATTCCAAAGCTTGCAAGTGGCGAATGGATAGGCGCTTATGGGTTAACAGAACCCAATAGTGGTAGCGATGCATTGGGTGCAAAAAGTACCGCGAAGCTGAGCGATGATGGGAAATACTATATTTTAAATGGACAAAAATGCTGGATCACCAATGGTGGTTTTGCAGATGTGTATACCGTTTTTGCAAAGATCGATGGAGATAAATTCACAGGATTCATTGTTGAGCGTGGAATGGAAGGATTTACCCAAGGTCCTGAAGAACATAAAATGGGGATCAAAGGTTCTTCTACTGTGCAACTCTATTTCCAAGATTGTAAAGTTCCTGTTGAGAATGTGTTAGGCGAAATTGGTAAAGGCCATATTATCGCATTCAATATCCTCAATATTGGAAGATTAAAATTATGCGCTGCAACGTTGGGCGGTGCTAAAAAAGCTACTGATATTTCTACGCAATATGCGATTGATCGTGAGCAGTTTAAAATTTCTATTTCTCGTTTCGGTGCCATCAAACATAAATTGGCTGAAATGGCCATCCGCATGTTTGTTTGCGAATCGGCACTATATCGTACTGCAAAATGGATTGATGATGCAGAACATGCATTAGAAGCCGAAGGCAAAACTTTTGCAGAAGCCTTATTAGGTGCCGCTGAAGAATTTGCGATCGAGTGTGCGATGCTGAAAGTTTACGGAAGTGAAACATTGGACTTTGTGGTTGATGAAGGTTTACAGATTCATGGAGGAAATGGCTTTAGCGATGAATACCAAATTTCAAGAGCCTATCGCGATAGCAGAATCAATAGAATCTATGAAGGTACCAACGAGATCAACCGTTTATTGACTGTTGATATGGTTCTAAAACGTGCCATGAAGGGTAAACTTGATTTAATGGGTCCAGCTATGGCTGTTCAGAAAGAGCTGATGAGCATTCCTGATTTTAATAGCGACGATGAAGGCGCATTTGTGAAAGAACGCAAATACGTTGCCAACTTTAAGAAATCGATCTTAATGGTAGCCGGCGCCGCTGTTCAGAAATTAATGATGTCTTTAGATAAAGAACAGGAAATTCTGATGAATATCGCCGATATGAGCATTGAAGTCTTCAACGCCGAAAGCGTATTATTAAGGGTAATGAAACTGGCAGCAACCAAGGGCGAGGTTGAAACCTCCATCCATGCAGATCTGATGCGCACTTATATCTATGACGCGGCCGATCGTATCAATAAGGCAGGAAAAGACGCGCTGAATGGTTTTTCAGAGGGCGACGAGCTTCGTATGATGCATATTGGACTGAAAAGGTTTACCAAAGTGGAACCTTTTAACAGCAAAGACGCTCGCCGTAGAATTGCCGATAAAATGATCGCAGACAAGGGTTATCGCTTCTAAAAGAATTATTTGGAGGGTATTGAATATTTTATCTAAATTTAACAAATCGATAATCTTACGATTGCTTGCTCAGAGAAGGCCTTAGTATTAAACATGCTAAGGTCTTTTCGTTTTCGGTAATAGCTACCGATATCGCTTGTTTTTTACCTTAGTTTTTATCCTGAGATTTTTTACCTTCAATAGATGAGAGTAACCCTTGTATTTTTTTTATTGTTGATAAATACCATGTTATTTGCCCAAAATAGTTCAACAAATTATTGGATGGGTAAATCAACCGGAAAATTACCTGCATTATTATATGGATTAGGGGAGGATCGTTTGGGGGGTACTAAAATGGGATACATTGATAGTAATATACTCTTACGCATTGTTGATTCAACCAAAGAACTCTATACTGTTCAACTTTCTAAATTTCATTCTGCCTATATTGAAAAAGGATATATCAGACACGATAGTGTTTTTGCTACGAAGCCACATTATTTAACCAGTTCATTTTTAGTTAAAGGCGATTCTCTGTTTGATTATGTGAGCATTCATATGGATGATCATTTGCCCTATAAATCTTGGATGGAAATTGAACCATCTAAAATTATGGTAGATCTCTATGGCGTTCAGTCGAACACCAACTGGATCACTCAACTGCAAACCGCAAAAGAGATCAAGAACGTTTATTATAATCAGGTAGAAGATGATGTGGTGCGTGTTACCATTGAGCTGAAACACCCACAACATTGGGGTTATAGCATTTCTTATCTAGGAAAGAATTTAGTGGTTCGTGTAAAAAGGCAGCCAGCAATTTTGGATATTAAGAAAATGGTAATTGCAATTGATGCCGGGCATGGTGGAAATAATGTGGGAGCTGATGGCGTAAAAAGAAAGACCAGTGAAAAAGAATACACATTGCTTTATGCAAAAGCCCTTGAAAAAAATCTGAAGAAAATTGGCGTTAAAAAAGTAATCATGACACGCAATACCGATACCAGTTTCGATATCAAAGACCGCATCTTATTTCTGCAAGAACAGAACCCCGATTTTTTAATCAGTCTGCATTTTAATTCTTCAGCCAACGAAACAGTTTCAGGTGTAAGCACTTACTATAAACATATTGGCTATCGTCCATTAACACAAGCTTTATTAAAAAGAATGCTTGAATTAAAACTGAGTGAGTTTGGAAATGTTGGCAATTTTAATTTTACGTTGAATCAGCCAACCGATTTTCCAAATGCACTTTTAGAGATCGCTTTTCTGAGTAATGTAGAAGATGAAAAGAAAGTCATCGATACAAAATTCAAACAAGACGTTTCTCTAAAAGTGATCTTGGCTATTCAAGATTGGTTAAAGCAAATGCACAATTAGTGCTTGATATAACGCTCAAAAAATTCCATCGTTCTTAGCATCTGATCGATCCGTTGACGGTTATTTCCCGTGCGGGTAAGTTCATGCGTAGCACCGGGGTGACGAACATATTCTACTGTTCTACCTAAAATTTTCAAGCTCCGATATAACATTTCACCCTGAATCACGCCCGTTCTAAGGTCGTTTTCGCCATGAAATATAATATACGGGGTATGAATATTTTCTACATAAGTAATGGGCGATTCCCTATCCAAAACCGCTTTTGTTGCTGTTTCCCAAGGATAGCCGCCAAAATAATTCGGAACCAATCGCCATGCATTTCCTTCACCAAAGAAAGTGGACAAATCATATACTCCGCGCTGAGAGCAAGCTGCCTTGAAACGCTGATCGTGTCCAACGATCCATGCCACCAAGTAGCCTGCATAGGATCCGCCAGTTACAGCCAATCGGGCAGTATCAATGAATCCCAATTCTTCAGATTTGTCGAGATAGGTAAGCACATCATAAGTTGGTCCCTTACCCCAATCGTTGATATTGGCCCTCAAAAAAGAAGCGCCATATCCGCCTGAACCCCTAGGGTTACCATAAACAACGGCATAACCTTTGGCTGCATAATATTGAAACTCGTGCCACATCGATAATTCACCTGGTCCCCACATCGCAGATGGTCCACCATGAATATCTAGAATTGTTGGATACTTTTTTCCGGCTTCATAATTGATGGGTTTCATTACCCAATATTCAACTGTCAATCCTTTCTCGTTCACAAAACTTTTTTTCTCAGGATAACTCAATTGTTTGTTGGCTAACCAAGCACCATTAAAGTTGCTAATGCGATTTGATTTTTTCATAGCAGCATCGGCACTAAATAATTCAGAAGGATTACTCACTTCTGTTTTTACATAGATCAACTGATTTTTATTCAAATCAAAAGCCAGAATGCCTGAATTAAAATCAGAAAGTGCTTCCGATTTTTTACTGCTGATATTGATGCGATAAAGTGGTTGTCCGCCATTTGATTGTGCTGTGAAATAAATCCATTGTTCATCGGCTGACCAAGTGAGTCCACTTTTATTTCTATCGAAAGGCAAGACCTGAATGTCTTTGCTAGCGCCATTTACAGGCATGATGGCCAATTGTGGTACATCAACAAATGAAGTGTTTCCAAATTGAAACGCTAACCATTTTCCTGAAGGAGAAATTTTAGGACTATTGTATTGCATGCCCTTTGCACCAAGTAATTTTTGCAGATTGCTACCATTCAAATTGCATAAATAGATCTCGCTTTCTAGGGCACGATCGGGATGTTGTAGAGAGTCTCTATTCCCCACAAGGATAATTTGTTTTCCATCTGGGGTAAAGTCGGCTGACTGATTTCGATAGAAACCATGGGTGATTGCAGCTACCAAACTACCATTGGTAATGGGTGCAATAAAAAAATGATTGAATGAAATTTCAGAAGAAGTGGTCATCTCTTCCTGAAAATTTAGTTTGTTGATCACTTTTGCTTTCTTGTCATTTGCATTGTTTTCGAGATAAGCTCTAATCTCTTCTAAGTTTCCATCAGGATCAGGTTTGGCACTATTGAGGAACTGCTGGTTCTGATCAAAGCCAGGTTTTTCATAGGGCCATTTTGGAATTTCTTTATTCTGGTTAAGAGTAGTATCCTTCAACAGCTCTTTCAAAGAAATGGAAGCAGAGAAGAGCATTTGCTTGCCATCTGGGCTCCATTTTGGATTTGCAGCGCCGTATTTGAATTTGGTAAATTGAATTGGTTCGCCTCCACTGAGCGACATAAGAAAAATCTGAGGCTTGGCATCAACTACACGCACAAAAGCCAATTGCTTACCATCCGGACTCCAGGCTGGAGAAGAAGCATTGTCTTTAAAAGTATAAGCTTTAGGTTCAGTTGAGCCATCTGTATTAACTAGATAGAGTTGGTTAATGTATTTGAATTCCCATTTACTATCGCTTTCAGCTTCAATACTATTTGCTACAAAAGCAGCTTGAGCACCATCGGGACTGATCGTTACTGAACTTAACTGTTTGATTTTCAGCATGTCAGTGACTTTAATTGGCTCTTTTCCACCCTGAGCAAAGACTTGCTGAACAACAAGCAGCATCAACACTAAATAAATATTTCGCATATGTTTTATTTGAAAGTTTAAAATACAAATAAATGAGCTTACGGGGCGCTGTTTGTATTTTTACAGTCAAAATTTATACAAATGAGCGAACTAGTTAAAGAATTCAACGATTATAGGGAAAGGATGAATGAGGTAATCCTTGATAAGAATAATCTGGTAATGAAAAGGCTTTGGAATTTAGATACCAATACTTACGATGCTGGGGCTTTGGATAAAAAGACCAAAGAAATGCTTGGATTAGTTTCAAGCATGGTATTGAGATGCGATGATTGTATCAAATACCACTTAGGAAAGTGTTTTGAGTTGGGTGTTAATACCGAGGAGCTGTATGAAATATTTGCAGTTGCCAATATCGTTGGTGGTACTATTGTTATTCCACATACCAGGAGGGCCGCAGAGTTCTGGGAGGAACTTATTAAGGGCTAGGCTAAAAATTATCGTTAAGATGCATTTTTAGATACATGCTACTTGATAATATCGTAATTTAGCGGCATATTTTAGTTCTATTGTTCGTCCTTTTATAAAATCTATCAAATGAGTGAAACTGCAACAGCGGCCCCTGTTTTGACCGCTAAAGATTTTGCAACTGATCAGGAAGTTCGCTGGTGTCCTGGATGTGGTGATTATTCTATTCTGGCTCAGGTTCAAAAAGTAATGCCTACCCTAGGTGTTCCCAAAGAAAATATTGCGATCATCAGCGGTATCGGATGTAGCAGTCGTTTCCCGTATTACATGAACACTTTTGGGATGCACAGCATTCACGGACGTGCAACAGCCATCGCAAGTGGTTTGAAAGCAAGTCGCCCAGAATTAAGTGTTTGGATTGTATCGGGTGATGGAGATAGCATGAGTATTGGAGGTAACCATACCATCCACTTATTGCGAAGGAATATCAACGTGAATATGCTTGTTTTTAATAACCAAATTTATGGTTTAACAAAGGGACAGTATTCACCAACCTCTGAGCAACATAAGGTTACTAAGTCAAGTCCATTTGGAAGCATCGATCATCCATTCAATCCTTTAGCATTGGCATTAGGTGCAGATGCAACTTTCATTGGAAGGAGTATGGATCGCGATCCTAAGCACTTACAGTATATGTTAAATAGAGCAGCTGCTCATAATGGAACATCTTTCTTAGAGATCTATCAGAACTGTAACATCTTTAATGATGGTGCTTATGAGATCTATACAGAGAAAGCTACTAAAGCAGATCAGGGTTTATATCTTGAGCATGGTAAACCATTGGTATTTGGATCTAACCAGCAATTTGGTATTAAGATTGAAGGAATGAGACCGGTTGTGGTTGATTTAGATGGTTCTGTTAGTCTTGAGGATCTTTGGATTCATGATGAGCATGATTTTTATAAGGCACAGGCTTTAGTAAGAATGTTCGACGACCCAAATAAATCTGGCAAACATTTTCCTCGTCCATTCGGTGTGTTCTATCAAACAGACAGAGCCTGTTACGAAGATGATATGGCATTACAGATCGAAGAAACCATTGCTAGCAAAGGCAAGGGAGATCTTGATAAATTAATTCGTGGTAAAGAAGTTTGGGAAATTGTTTAATAGAAATTATCCGATTATAAAAAATGCCTCCCCGAGTAATCAGGGAGGCATTCTTAATTTCAAACTTAATGTTCAAATACTTACTATATCATTTCTAATTGCGTATAAGACTAAACCGATGCGGGTTGACACATTTAATTTTTGAAATAAAGCATCTCGGTAACCATCAATTGTTCTTGGACTGAGGAACATAGAATCTGCTATTTGTTTGTATGACATATCGCTACAAACCCGTTTTAAAAATTCGTTTTCTCTTTCTGTTAATTCTGTCTTTCTTTTAAATAATTCTTGATCTTCTTCGAACTGATTGTTCATACAATGAATGATATTAGAACACATCAGATCGTTCAGGTAAATCCCTTTTGTGTCTATGCTATCTAAAGCAGCCCTTAATTCCTGCGGCTCACTATCTTTAAGAATGTATCCCTTTGCACCATTTTTCAGCATTTTAATAATAGCCCTCTCGTCGTTCAACATACTCAGTGCAAGAACCTTAATACTTGGATAATGTGTAAACAACCACCTAGCTGTTTCGTACCCGTTCATTTCAGGCATTGTAATATCGAGTAGTACAATACTAGGCAGGTTGCCCGGACTAAGGTTATTCAGAAATTCCTTGCCATTACTAGCTTCCAGAATAATTTTATATTCAGAAAATGAATTAATAATAATGGCAAGACCTCTCCTAAAAAGGATATGATCATCAACAATGGCAATCTTAGTCATAACTTTTTTATTTTCTAAAATAAATAGCAACAGATGTATCTGTATAAGGGAACTGATAAAAGGGCTGCCAAAATCGCATTACAAATTTCTTGCAAGTATTTTAATTTTACTATGATTTTTTAACTGAATTAATAGGGTGAAAACACCGTAAAAATTCAGTGTTTTCTACTTTGGTTAATATCAAGGCTGCCATTACTTTTACCTCGGATAAACTGCAGTTGGCTATTACCAATACACCTTTCTAGGAAAACAGTTTCATTGGGGGTTACAAACCAAAAAGAGGTGGCTTTATGCTACCTCTTTTTATTTGGCATAATAGGTACGATATGGTTTAACTTTGCATAGTAAAGACTAACCCACATGTTATTGCAGGTACACCCTAATAATCCTAATCCAAGATATCTAAAAATGATTGTTGATTGTTTGATGTCGGGCGGCGTGATTATTTATCCTACAGATACCATTTACGGTTTAGGTTGTGATATTTTTCAACAAAAAGCAATCGCCCGTATTGCCCTAATTAAACATGTAGAGCCTGCAAAAGCGCAATTAAGTTTTGTTTGTCATGATCTGAGCGATTTGAGCAAATACACCAAGAGTATCGATACCCCCTTATATCGTTTATTAAAGAATTACTTACCGGGTCCATATACCTTTATTCTACCCGCCAGCAAAGAGGTCCCCAAAATTTTACAGAGCAAAAAAAGCACCATTGGTTTGCGTATTCCAGATAATATTATTGCGAGAACCATTGTGCAAGAATTGGGGCATCCCATTTTGTCGGCTTCTTTACCCGGTGAAATGGTGGAAGAATATACCGATCCAGAATTGATCTATGAGAACTTCAAGAATCTAGTTGATATTGTTGTTGATGGAGGTATTGGTGGTATGGTGCCTTCAACAATTATAGACTGTACCAAAGATTCTTATGAATTGGTGCGGGAAGGTGCTGGGGCTTGGGAAGAATAGTAAATTATTCAATCGAATTATTACTTCATCCGCCCTTAATCCTTAGATTTATTCATGCTTTTTCGCAGCTCAATCCTTTCTTTATTATTATTTCTTCTTTTATCTGTCGGCAATGTGTTTGCCCAGGTACCGTCTTATATACATTTTGATGTGTCAAGTGGACTGCCTTCCAATGAAATTTATAGTATCAAACAAGACGCGAATGGATTTTTGTGGATTGGAACTGATGCTGGTTTGGTAAGGTATGATGGGAATAGTTTTTTTCTATTAAAGGATCCTTATTCGAGAGGTGCTTCTGTTAGTGGTTTGATTGAAGATAGAGAGGGGAAAATGTGGTTCAATAATTTTAGCGGTCAAATTTTTTATGTAAAAGGAGATTCCATTTATAAGTTTCAACCATGGGAAAAATATTATAAGAATCAGCTAGCAGACTTTACTATCGATAATAATAATGATATCCTGATCAATAACAACGAAAACTTCGTTTACAAATTCAAAAACCAACAAGATCGGGTTGAGAAATTGGGGGACTCTATCAATACCAAACAGGCTATTTCAAAAATGAATGATGGAAAAATTGTCGTTACCTTTTTGAATAAAGCCCAACTCTATTCCATTGAAGCAAATAATACTGTCAAACTTTTGCCTATTTACGAATTAGATGGGACATCCTATTTAAGATCTAAATTGGTTAACCAATTTCAGTTTTATCATTCTTATTTAAATAAACAGACCTTGGGTTTGCAACGAAGAAACCCCAACGATAAACAACCGTATTTGTATTATTATAAAGACGCGGCGATTTATGTTCATCCAGCAACTGTTATTCTAAAGAAACTACAAATGTATCCGCTCTCAGCGTATGACGACGATAACGGTAACCTTTTTGTGGGTACAGAGCAGGGTTTATTATGGATAAAGAAAAATAATGAGGGATACTATCTACAGAAATATTTTTTAAAAAATGAAGCAGTTTCAAGTATCATGAGAGATAGAGGTGGGAGTATTTGGGTAAGTACTTTAAAAAATGGCATTTTTCAGATTCCTAATCTCAATATTTGGATGTCGGGGGGTATTGAAATGGGCCTAAAGACTGAAGGGGTAAGCCACTTAGTGATTGGTAAAAATGGAGCCCTTTATGCAGCATCAATAGCAGGGGAAATATTTAGTTATCAAAAATTCAATAAAACCCAAGCATTGCAATTTAAGCAAGCCTATCAGCGAGATATACAGGCCATGGAATTTGATTCTGTGGGAAATAATATCTTTCTATCTAAACTACTAACCGACGTCTATAACGTTGATACAAAAAAGTATACAGAACAAAACTTTGGTTCATCAGCAAAGGATTATTTTTTCAGAAAAGACGGTGTCATTTTTAGTTCTGGTAATGCGCTTGTTGCATCTGTTAAAAATAATCCGAAACTATTTGAAAAAGTAGTAACAGAAGAATTTCAGGTAAAGAAGGATTCGAAATTAAAATTTTCGCAAAGTCCCTACCAAAATGCATTGATCGTAAAACAAAGGAATAAGGGTATTTGGTACCAAGAAAAAGAGAAAATTTTGTGGGTGGGATTTGTAGATGGGTTACGATATTTTGAAAATCATGAGTGGAAAAAAATGAATGATCCAATCTCTGATCAACCAATTATCGCATTCCATTTCGCGGAATTCTTAGATGGAACTTTGTGTATTGCAACAATCAACCAAGGTTTGTATTTGGTGAAAGGGAAAAAGATTTTACAGCATTTTACCACTGAAAATGGTTTGTTAAGTAATAGGATTAAAAGAGTAAGTACTGATGAAGATGAAGTGTGGATGGTGATGCCTGGAGCAGTTCAAGGATATCGACTTTCAACTCAGAAATTTACAAAGTTGGTGATTGCAAATAATACAGCAAAAGAAGAGTTGTATGATGTGGCTATTTTGCGAGACACTGTATACTTAGCAACCTCAAAAGGAATACAGTTTTTTCCCGAAACAATTGCAACAATTAATACTGAGGCACCGAATATTTTAATCAATTCATTTAATGTAGATGGCAAGAAATATCAAACTGATATAGCTCATTTGCTAGCCCATTCAGCGAATACCATTTCAATAAGTTTACAAGGGATCTCGGTTAAAAGCTCAGGGGCTTTAACTTACCAATACCGTTTGTTGGGCTCAGATACCAATTGGGTAAGTGCTAGTGCTTCTCAAAATATTGTTCGATATGTATCATTACCATCAGGCAAATATACTTTTGAAGCAAGAGCGCTCAATGAGGATGGTTATATAAGTAAAAATACCGCAAGAATCAATTTTACAATTGAAGAACAATGGTGGAAACAATGGTGGGTATTGCTTATTGCTTCATTGGGCTTATCGGGTGCTGTGTATTATTATTTTTTAAATAGAATCAATTATTTTAAAAAGAAAAACTTAGCGGAAATTGAAATAGTTCGGACTAGAGAAGAAATTAGAAACTCACAATTAAGCGCCTTAAAAGCCCAAATGAATCCGCACTTTATTTTTAATGTGTTGAATTCGATCCAAGAAATTATTTTAGTAAATGATAAGCGACAAGCGAATAGTTATCTCGGAAAATTCGCTGACCTAATGCGCTTAACACTTGATCAAAGTAGTAAAGTTGCCATCTCTTTAGATGATGAAATTCGTTCGTTGAAATTGTACCTCGAATTAGAAGCACTCCGATTTGAAGAAAATTTTACATATGATATTAAAGTGGCTGATATGCTATATACTTATAATATACTGGTTCCAGCCATGCTCATTCAACCATATGTTGAAAATGCCATCAAACATGGATTAATGCATTTGCAAGGGGAGAAAAAACTAACATTGTCTTTTTCGCTATTTAATGAACATACTTTATTATGTATTATAGCTGATAATGGTATTGGTAGACGAAGGTCTTCTGAACTGAATCGTATGCGAGAAAAAAAACATACAAGCTTTGCTACTGGGGCAACGCAGCGTAGATTGGAATTATTAAATCAGGGCAGAGAACAAACAATTACAGTAAGTTTTGTGGATCTGGTTGATGAAAATGGAAAAGATTGCGGTACAAAAGTATTACTTTATATCCCTTTAATAAGCTAATCCTGCTTCTCACAAAATAATATGGGCTGTTCACAAAGTGAATAGTTATTCTAAGAACATTCTCTATACTTTCACCATAGTTTCAATAACCGGGGGGGAATTGAAATCTTAAAGCCTTGCAATTGCAGGGCTTTATTCATTTAGCTATCGCCAATTACAAACTGTTTTCCCCTTTTCACAAATATCCTTTTTTAATAATTTAATAATTAGGTACTTTTAAAACCATGTTAAAAGTGATTATAGTAGATGATGAAGCTAAGGCAAGAAGAATTCTTGAACGCTTTATTATAGAATACTGCCCTCAGTTAGAAATTGTTGCAATGGCAGAAGATGTTCCTCAGGCGGTGAAAGCCATACAAAAACTACAACCAGATGCTGTATTTCTGGATATTGAAATGCCAGGATATAATGGATTTCAGTTATTAGATTTTTTTGAAGAAATAGATTTTGAAATCATTTTTACTACTGCTTATAGTGAATTTGCCCTAAGGGCTTTTCAGGTGAGTGCGATTGATTATTTATTGAAACCCATTCAGATCGATCAGTTAACTGCTGCTGTTCAAAAATTGGAAAAGATCCATGCTAATTCTTTGATACGAGAGCGACTCGCAACACTACAAAAAAACCTCGAAGACTATAAAATCAAAAAAATCGTAATCCCGTTGAGTGAGGGGAGTTTGTTCGTTGAATTAAAAGATATTCTTTACTTAAAGGCAGAAGGTAGTTATGCGAATATATTTTTTAAAGATGGGAATAAAGTAATTGTGAGTAAGAACCTAAAAGATTATGAAGATCAACTTACTATCGAGGAAGGATTTTTTAGAACACATAGAAGTTTTCTGGTGAATACAGATTACATTAAACATATTAGTAGCGATAGTTCCGAGGCTACCATGGTGAATGATGCCATCATCAATATCTCTCGTGAACGTAAGCAGGAATTTGCGATATACATGAAGCAAAAACAGTTAGACTAATTTATTCTTCGGAAAACAGATCTTTCCCTTTGGGTAAAATCGAAAAACTTTTTCTATGGTATTTGCATAAACCAAACTCGGCAATGGCATTTCTATGATCAAGTGTTCCATAGCCTTTATTGTTGACCCAATTATATACCGGAAATTTTTTGTGTAGATTTTTCATATAAGCATCTCGATGTGTCTTTGCCAAAATACTGGCTGCTGCAATATTTGCAAATTTTCCATCGCCTTTAATGATACACTGATACGGTATCTGCTGATATTTCTGAAATCGATTTCCATCTATTACTAAGTATTCCGGTACAATTTTTAAATCCTCAATTGCTAAATGCATGGCTTTGATAGAGGCTTTTAGGATATTGATCTTATCTATTTCCTTATGATCAACTTTAGCTACTGCCCAGGCAATGGCATTTTCTTCAATAATATCTTTAAGAATAAGTCGATTTTTTTCAGTTACTTTTTTACTATCGTTCAATAAGGGATGGTAAAATCCCTTTGGAAGAATCACAGCAGCTGCAAATACGGGTCCCGCATAACAACCTCTGCCTGCTTCATCGCAACCAGCTTCAATTAGATCTTCCTGATAATTAACCAACAACATGAATTAAAATTCCAGAAAGTTTTGAACAGTATCAAATTCATTTTACAAATACCATCACTAAATAATATACTCCTAACTTTGTTTTGCTTGAAAATGCTATTTATGCAGAAAATCGACAGATCTTCAAAAATGGTTGCAACCTGGCTCTTGATTGGAGTGGGAATGACCATCGTTCAAATTGCCTTGGGTGGGATAACCCGTTTAACTGGTAGTGGCTTATCTATTACTGAATGGGATGTAGTTACGGGCTCATTACCTCCTTTAAATGAACAGCAATGGATGGTAGAATTTAATAAATATCGTCAAACACCGCAATTTCAATACCTGAATTTTGAATTCACATTACATGATTTCAAATTTATATTTTTCTGGGAATGGTTTCATCGTTTATGGGCAAGAACTATTGGGTTGGTTTTTGCTGCAGGATTTGTGTATTTCCTCGTTAAGAAGCATTTTAAAAAAGAAATGGTTCAACCTTTGTTATTCTTATTCGCCCTTGGGGCATTGCAAGGCGCTATTGGATGGATCATGGTTGCCAGTGGGTTAACTGGCGATGCTGTTTATGTAAAACCAACACGCTTAGCACTACATTTTATTTTCGCACTCGGCTTACTTGCTTATACCTATTGGTTTGCACTGAGTTTGCTAGTTAAACCGCGAGAAATTGTACCAGCAAAAGCAGGCATTAGAAAATGGAATCTTTTACTGATTGCTATTTTGGTGATTCAATTATTATATGGTGCGCTAATGGCGGGACATAAAGCGGCAAATATTGCTGCTACCTGGCCAACTATTAATGGGGCTTGGATTCCGGAACATTTAACCAATGGGGATAGCTTTTTTCTGAATGCGATTGACAATAAAATCTGGGTACATTTTGTACACCGTGGACTAGCGTATCTCTTAATTGTGATGATATTGATTTGGTCTTTTAAATTGTATCATATCGCGGGTGGGAAGCTATTCAGTTATCTTCGATCAATGCCCATGGCTATTGTTTTAATTCAAGTAATATTAGGGGTGTTAACTGTGCTAACAAGCGCAAATATTGTTGCGGGAAGATGGGGGATGTTTGAGTGGATGGCTGAATTGCATCAATTGGTTGGAATGCTTTTATTACTTGCATTGGTTTCTATACTCTATACAGTTCGGGTTGGGAAAATTACTAAGTAAGAATTAGAAACTGATGCAGCATCATTATACTAAATATACTCTTTAGGATATGAAGAAATACCTCATTGGTATTTGGTTCTCCTTGCCAATTCAATTAGTCTTGCTCCACTTTCGCAGATATCAGGTGTTTCTGATTTTCTGGTACATGCTCTTTGCAACACTAATTGGCGACTTTATGCAAACCTTTGGTGCATATTCATTATTTCTTGCACCTGAATATTTAGGGGAGGTTACAGCAATTAGCACTGGTATTGTTGGTGTAGCAATTGGTGTTTTTTTTATGGGCTGGAACATCACTACTTTTATCTTACACGGTAAGCATATACGATTCTTGGCAACTACAGCTCAACCTTTTCTGAAATATTGTATTAATAATTCGATCCTTCCAATCCTATTTCTACTTGTATATTTTTTTAATGCCGTTAGTTATGCGCATAATCAAGAGCTCTTCTCTGTTTCCCGGATATTATTATTGGTTGGGGGATTTCTAGCAGGTGTTTCTGGTACCATTCTCTTATCCTTCATATATTTTTTCAGTGCCGACAAAACAATCTATAGAAGCATGTCGTCTACTATCAAAATTGCTAATAACAATTATGAGGCGCAAGAGCGGATCAATCATTTACCAGCCGAAAAACATGAATTGAGAGTGGACTGGTTTCTAAGTGCAAAATTTCAATTAAGAAAACCAAGAGATGTTCGGCATTATAGTCAGGAATTTTTGGAAACAGTTTTTAAAAGACACCATTTTGCAGCAGTAATAGCCATTGTATTAGCATTTATTTTTCTGGTGCTAGTAGGGTATATCTCAGATAGTCATCTCTTTCAATTACCGGCAGCTGCAAGTATCACCATTCTTTTTACATTATTGATTGCTGTGTCTGGCGCCTTTTCCTTATTTCTTAAAACCTGGAGTATTCCTGTATTGGTTACTATTTATTTGATGCTTAACTGGCTATATCAAAATGAGATTATTGATCCCCGCAATAAAGCATATGGATTAGAATATCAGAAAAAAAACGAAAGGCCTTTATATAATAAAACTGCCATCATTGCTCTTGCAGCTGATAGCAATGCGCAGATGGATAAAGCAAACATGATTAAGGTTTTGGAAAAATGGAAAGCTAGGCAGGGAAAAGAGAAACCCGTTTTATATATCATCAATACCAGTGGTGGAGGAACTAGAAGTTCTACGTTTACGATGAATACCTTACAGAAATTAGATAGTGTGTTCGGCGGGGAATTAATGCAAAAAACATTTCTAATTAATGGCGCTTCGGGCGGTCTCTTGGGAGCAGCATATTTTAGAGAATTGTATTACGAAAAAATTCAGGGAAAACAAATCGACTTACAGGATCGCAAATGGGTAGATAATATCTCAAAAGACTTACTCAACCCATTGTTTTCATCTTTTGTTGCAAGAGATATTATGGGTCCGGTTCAGAAGTTTACTGTGAATGGTCATGATTATGCAAAGGACCGAGGTTATGCGTTTGAACAAAAGCTCAATGAAAATACGGATGGTGCAATGGATAAAAGTATCAGCGATTATGCAACCGCAGAGGCAAATGCTACTATTCCCACCTTATTTTTAAACTCTGTGATAAGCAGGGATGGTAGAAAAATGTTGATCAGTACCAGGCCCGTGCGATTTATGATGCGTGCAGATGTTGATACCACTCGGATTACACATTCTGATCCTGATTTGGTTGACTTTAATTCGCTTTTTAAAAATATGGATGGCGATGGAATAAGATTTCTTTCTGCGCTCAGAATGAATGCTACTTTTCCTTATGTTTTACCTAATGTATGGTTGCCTACAGATCCCATTATTGATGTTATGGATGCGGGTTTGAGAGATAACTTCGGACAAGAATCAGCCCTCCGTTTTATTACTAAATTTAAGGATTGGCTTCAAGAAAATACAAGCGATGTAGTGCTGATCCAGATTCGTGATAGGGGTTTGGGTGATTGGGAAAAACCTTATGAAAGTAAATCGTTAGTTGGTCTGTTAACCAAGCCATTTTTATTGTTACAGAATAATTGGTATAAGTTGCAAGACTATTATCAATATGATCAATTATCTTATGTAGAAAAAAATTTTGGAGATCATTTTCATCGGATCTGTTTTCAATATGTGCCCCAAAAACAAGAAGCTGCAGCCAGCTTGAGTTTTCATCTAACGGCATCAGAAAAAATTGATATAGCAAAAGCCGTATTAAATCCTACCAACTTAGCGGAGTTCAATAAATTGGCAATCATTAGAAAGTAAGGTGAGCACTAAGGTTGAATTAATTCAAAACAATTGGGAATGATTTCGATATTGAATTCAGAGGCCGTTTCCTTTGGTTCTCCATCAATATGAAAGGGTGCATGTTTATTGTTTTTGATGGTGAGGGCATTGGTTTGAAAGTAAAGGATATTGTTTGTACTTAAATTTTCTACTAGTTCTGTTAATTTATTATTTCCTCTGATTTGTTTTAACACCGCAAATGGCATTTTGGCCTTATTCATTTTTTGAACTACTACAATATCGAGTAACCCATCATTTAAACTTGCTTTTGGAGCGATGGTAAAATTATTTCCGAACTGATTACTATTAGCGATACTTATAAAATAAGCGTCTGTAAAAAAAGAAAAATTCTCCACTATTATTTCAAATTGGTAGGGGTGTGCTTTGAAATAATTGATCAGACTTTGTTGTGTATATGTTATTAATCCCCGCGATGCTTTATTAGCAAAATCATGCGCAACCTGTGCATCGAATCCAACCCCGCTGAGCATGCAGGAGAATTGTTGATTGATCAAAAAGGCATCGATAGATTTTGCCTCTCCTTTCAAAATAAGCTGAATGGCATCGATTGGTTTTTTAGGAATACCTGCAGCCAATGCTAGTCCATTCCCCGAACCAACAGGAATAATTCCAAATCTAACCTTTGTATCGCGCAGCGCGCCTACAACCTGATTCACTGTGCCATCGCCCCCAATAATAACAATATCGGTAACGGCTTCATTCTCGATCTTGTCTTTTAAAAAATCGTATTCACCGGTTGCATTAGTAAATATAAATTCATAGGGAATTTCCTTACCCTGCATTTCAGTATGCACCAAACGGAGAATCTCATCTTTTTTGGTATTGCCAGAAATCGGGTTGACTAAAAAGTTGATCTTTCTCTTCATACAAAATCAATAACTAAAACTAATGTCCGCAGCATTACCATTTTAATAATGCCGAAGCCCAAGTAAATCCGCTGCCAAATGCTGCTAAACAAACTAGATCACCCTCTTTTATTTTTCCATTCTGCCAAGCCTCACATAATGCAATAGGTACAGATGCTGCAGTTGTGTTACCATAGCTCATGATATTATTAAAAACCTGATCATCGCGCAGCTTCAATTTTTGTTGTACAAACTGACTGATGCGCAAATTTGCTTGGTGTGGAATTAGCAAATTTAAATCTTCAGTAGTATATCCATTCTTAGTAAGTGCTTCTACAATTACTTCAGGGAATTTCACAATTGCTTTTTTAAATACAGTTGGCCCGTCCATGAAAGGAAATAATTGCGCCTTATCAATCATTGCATGGCTCATAAACATTTCTCCAACTTCAGCATCATCAAAATCTGCTACTGGAGTTTCCATCCAATGATTAGCGTGTGAGCCTGGATTGTATTGTGCCAAAATTTCTGCGCTGCCTCCATCGCTATGCAAGTGGGTACTTAAAATACCCTGATTTTCTTTTTCAGTTGGTTGTAATACTACTGCGCCAGCTCCATCTCCAAAGATCACAGAAACATTTCTGCCCCTTGTAGAATAGTCCATTCCCATGCTATGTTTTTCAGCGCCGATGACTAAGATATTTTTATACATGCCCGATTTGATAAACTGATCGGCAACACTTATTGCGTATAAGAAACCACTACACTGATTTCGAACATCTAATGCGCCAACTTCTTTCATTTTTAATGCACGTTGTACTAACACACCGCAACCTGGAAAATAATAATCTGGCGAGAGGGTAGCAAAAACAATAAAGTCAATATCCTGCGCAGTAATACCCGCTCTTTCAATCGCAATTTTTGCTGCTTCTACTGCCATGGTGGTGGTAGTCTCTTCAGTACGGTGAGCTAACCTTCTTTCTAGGATACCAGTTCTTTCCTGAATCCAGCTATCTTCTGTATCCATCCATTTTTTCAGGTCGTTATTGGTAACCACTTTTTCAGGAACATACATTCCTATACCTGCAATTTTACTGAGGGGCATAACAGTCGTTTTAGTTAGTAGTGACGAAGATAAGAGAATTTGAAATCGTCATAATTCTTTTATTTAATCGGATTTAAATGCATTATTTCCTGCAGAAATCCGATTGTTTGCTGCTCAACCCCAATTGCATCTTTCGATAAAATAGGTGAGCCAATCACATGGTTTCCTGTATTAGGCATTGCTAAGGCTCTTTTTAATTCCCTGGCAGTTCCAAGCTGATCGAACATGGCTTTAGTGGCAGTTACTTTTACTACCGGGTCCTGATGTTGTTCATCCTTATAATAATAAAGCGTTAGCACCGGCTGTTTTACGGCTTGAAAAGTAGACGGCGTCATTTTGGTTTCTACCAATTCTTCTAAAGAGGTCAATGCTTCTAATCGGTATTTCGTGTTCCAATATTTTGCATATACTGTATCCGCTGGAATGATATTATAGTTAGAGCCTTTTACAAGTCTTGCAATTTGCAGTCCCCAGGGATTATTAAGCAACCATGCATTCGGATCATTAACAGCAATATTGGGAGAATACAAGATCAAACCTGCAACATCTGGATAAGTTGCTGCCAATTGCAGTGCTAGCGTGCCTCCTGTAGAAGTACCCATTAGAATTACTTTATCGCCCAATTGCTTTCCAATAGCATAAGCTTGCTTAGCAGTTTCCCATAAATTATCTGCTGTAAGATTAATTAATGCATCAGCAGTATCAATTCCATGTTGCGATAAACGTGCTAAATACAAATTGCATCCGAATTTTTTTGCAACGTTTAAATGAGTAGGTGCGCCTTCCATTTTACTTGCACTGAAACCGGGTAAATAGACAATTGCATAAGTTGTTTTTTTCTTGCTAATCGTATCAGCCCAAACAATTTCTGCTTCATTATCTTTTTTAACTAAGTGTTTCGATTCCTCTTGTTGCACATAATTAATTAGGGCAGTAGGCTCGGAAGGAATAGTTGGCAGTTCAACTGCATAAACAGGAGTTGCCGGATGTGGCCCCAACCAATAGACGATAAAAAGCACTATGGCAGTGCCCAGTAATATTTTAAGCAATCGCATGAAGAAACATTTTTATTTAGTAATTAAATTAGATGAAATAATTGAAAAGGGTGACTCAATGCGGTTGATTGGTTTAATAATTTACTATATTGGCTTACCAAAATTGCTGTATGACTGCTTCTAAACGATTTCTTGCCCTGGATGTATTCAGGGGGATGACCATTTGCCTGATGATCATTGTTAATACGCCAGGCAATGATATGACTTTCGCTCCTTTGCTTCATGCTAAATGGCATGGATTCACACCAACAGATTTGGTTTTCCCTTCTTTTCTATTTGCTGTGGGAAATGCAATGAGCTTTGTAATGCCTAAATGGGCAGGAATGAGTAGGTCAGCCATCCTCACCAAAATATTTAAAAGAACAGCACTTATTTTTTTATTAGGATTTCTCATGTATTGGTTTCCTTTTGTGCGTTTCGATGGTAACCATCAGTTAGTGCTTGCTCCATTGAGTGATACTAGAATTCTAGGCGTTTTGCAAAGAATCGCCCTCTGTTATGGAATTGGTTCATTGATGATCTATTTTTTAAAACCCCGTCTGGCTTTAATTATCAGCATCATGTTTCTTTTTCTTTATTGGGGACTTTGCATTTGGTTTGGGGATGCTGCCGATCCATTAAGTATTACTGGCAATGCAGGTTTGAAACTAGATCTTTGGCTATTCGGCGAATCGCATTTGTACCATGGCGAGGGCTTTGCTTTTGATCCTGAAGGACTCTTAAGTACCCTTCCAGCAATTGCTAATGTGGTTGCAGGATTTACAGTTGGTGCCTATGTGCAGAAAAAGGGAAAGGATTATGAGGGCCTTGCGAAATTACTATTGACCGGAGCAATGCTTTTATTCTTAGCCTATTGTTGGAATATGGTCTTCCCGATTAACAAAAAACTATGGACTTCCTCCTTCGTTTTGATCACCGTTGGACTGGATTGTATCATTATTTCGGCTATTATTTATCTGATCGACTTTAAAAACAAGACCCAATTCACTTATTTCTTTGAAGTGCTGGGTAAGAACCCCCTGTTTGTATACCTGCTTTCTGAAATTCTGGTAATTTGCTTGTATATCATCCCAATGGGCGATAACTCTAATTTATTCAGCTGGATATATATTAATATATTTAGTTATGCAGGTAATTATTTCGGATCTCTTCTCTTTTCAGTGAGCTATATGCTGGTTTGCTGGAGCGTTGGATGGCTGCTCGATAAGCGAAAAATCTATATTCGAGTATAGCCAAACTATTAAGTTTTAAGTTGCTCATTGCCCGCCGGCCTTAAAGCCGTACCTTTGCAGCCTTAAAATTTTACATGGAAATAAGAAATATTGCTATCATCGCCCACGTAGATCATGGCAAAACAACATTAGTAGACCGTATTCTACAGACTACTAAAGTATTTAGAGACAACCAGGATACAGGTGATCTGATCATGGATAGCAACGATCTTGAAAGAGAAAGAGGTATTACCATCTTCAGTAAAAATGCTGCTGTTACTTATAAAGGAGTAAAAATTAATGTAATTGACACTCCTGGTCACTCTGACTTCGGTGGTGAAGTTGAACGCGTATTGAAAATGGCTGATGGAGTTATTCTTTTAGTGGATGCTTTTGAAGGACCAATGCCTCAAACACGTTTCGTATTACAGAAAGCATTGCACTTAAATCTTAAGCCAATTGTTGTAATTAATAAAGTAGATAAAGCAAACTGCCGTCCTGATGAAGTGCACGATGCGGTTTTTGAATTATTTTTCAACTTAGATGCAACAGAAGAGCAATTGAATTTCCCTACTTTCTATGGTAGTGGAAAGAATGGTTGGTTTAACGACACTCTTACTCAAACTGAAGATATCCTTCCTTTAATGGATGGTATTATTAAATATGTACCTGCACCAGTTGTGTCTGAAGGACCACTGCAAATGCAGATCACTTCTTTAGATTATTCATCTTTCTTAGGTAGAATTGCAATTGGTAAAGTAACACGTGGTTTGATCAAAGAAGGTCAGACGATTGCACTTGTTCAAGCCGATGGCACGTTCAAGAGAAGTAAGGTTAAAGAATTGTATGTGTTTGAAGGCATGGGAAAGCGTAAGGTAACAGAAGTGTTATCTGGCGATTTATGTGCTGTTGTTGGTTTAGATGACTTTACAATTGGAGATACCATTGCAGATATTGACAAACCAGAAGGCTTGCCAATTATTAGTGTAGATGAACCTACTATGAGTATGACTTTCAGCATCAACAACTCACCTTTCTTTGGTAAGGATGGTAAGTTTGTTACTTCTCGTCACCTACGTGATCGTTTAATGAAGGAAACTGAAAAGAACTTGGCTTTGCGTGTTGAAGATACAGACAGTGCTGATAGTTTCTTGGTATTCGGTCGCGGTATTCTACACTTAGGTATTCTAGTAGAAACCATGCGTCGTGAAGGTTACGAATTAACTGTTGGTAATCCACAGGTATTGGTAAAACAAATAGATGGTAAGAAACACGAACCTTATGAGAATTTGGTAGTAGATGTACCAGGTGAATTTAGCGGTAAAGTAATCGACTTGGTTACTCAACGTAAAGGTGAAATGCAGATCATGGAAAGCAAGGGCGAAATGCAACACTTGGAGTTTGAAATTCCTTCACGTGGATTGATTGGTTTACGTTCTCAAATGCTTACAAACACTGCTGGTGAAGCTGTTATGGCGCACCGCTTTATTGAATACAAACCTTGGAAAGGTCCAATTCCAGGAAGAAGTAATGGTGTTTTGATCGCTAAGTTTGGTGGAACAACTACTGCTTATTCTATTGATAAATTACAGGATCGTGGTTCATTTTTTATTGAGCCAAGTGATGAAGTTTATGCAGGTCAGGTTATTGCTGAACATATCAAACCAGGTGATTTGAATGTAAATGCAGTGGAAATGAAAAAGCTAACGAACCACCGTGCAAGCGGAAGTGATGATAGCGTTCGTATCGTTCCAAAATTGCAGTTCACTTTAGAAGAGTGTATGGAATATATTCAACAAGATGAGTGTATTGAAGTAACTCCAAAGAATATTCGTATGCGTAAAGTGGTGTTGAACGAAGAAGATAGAAAGAAGAGCTCTAAGAGCATGCAAAGCGAAGCAGTTGGATAATTTTAATTAATTAATAGCATACAATCCCTGGCAATTGCCGGGGATTTTTTTGGTCTTTTAGGAAATTATTGGCCAAATATATAGGGCACATTTTAAGAACTTCCGTAATATTGAATGCATCAACAGCCATTATAAAATGAAAAGATTAGCTAAAGCACTTTTACTTACTTTTTTAGTAGTCAGTGTTATTTCCTGTACTAAATCAACTCCAACTTCTACTACAAACCTTCGCTTCATTAATTTGTCGCCCAATGCTGGAGCTTTAGATGTTTACGCAAATAGCAATTTAGTGGTTGGTAGTGTAGGTTACGGATCTGCATCAAGTTATCAAACTATTAATGCTTCAACTACATCCGTTTCATTTACACTGGCAGGTACTGCAAGTATGATTGGATCTGGAACTGTTGCTTTTAATCCGAATAATTATTATTCCGCAATTGTATACGATTCGGTAGCAATTATTAAAGGAAATTTATTTCAAGACGATAGAACTGCTCCTCCCACAGGAAAGGCATTTATTCGGTTCTTTGATTATGCAAATGTTAATTCTTCAATCGATATTATTAGATCAGGTTCTACTCCTGTAAAATTATTTTCTAGTAGAAATTATGTGGATCACATTACTACACTATCCTATATCTCTTATACTGCAATTGATCCAGGAATATTCAATGCTTCGGCAGTAGTTGCAGGAACTAGTAGTACCATTACACAATTGCCAAATTTTGAAGCTGTAGCGGGAAAATCTTATACCCTTGTTTTAAAAGGATTCTATGGAGGAACTGGTACTCAAGCAGTATTCTTAGGTCCAATTACAGACCAATAATAAAAAAAGTAACACTGAGAATGATTGAACATTCATCAGTGTTACCTTCGTCAATTTGAAATTATTTTTTAGTTACGCTAACTTCAGAAACTGTGTTAGTCTTAACAGCTACATCAAAGATTTCTTTGTAAGAACCTTTATCAGACTGAATTAAGAAAGTTAGTTTGTTGATGTCCTGACTAGTAGGGAAAATAAATTTTTTGTCGAATGATTTCTCAGAATACTTATTAGAGAAAATAACTTCACCTAATTCATCAAGGATGTAAACTTTAAATGACTTACCTGATTCGTTGTTGAATTTTACGTTGAAGAACATATTTTCTTTTTCAGTTCCCACGTATTTAACTTCAATTTTCTTAGTTGGGTCGATAGAAACTCTTGTACTACCAGTGTTTGCGTTTGCAGAAAGAAAGAACATTGCTACAAGCATGTTGCCTAAGAAAAATCTTTTTGCGATTGTGTTGATTGATTGCTTTTTCATGTTTTTTTTAATTTTTAAGATTAAATAAATTGATAACGAACTTCTTGATGGCACAAGCAATCTGTAAAACAGATATTTTTTTTCTTCTCAGATGGTGTAGCAAAACGTAGATAAAATGATCAACTAGCATCCAGTATGATTGACGTTTGTCTTGGATGGTTGATACGGTGTTAATACAATTTATAAAAAAAGGTAACCCCATTATTTTGAGATTACCCTACTAATTTAGTTATTTATCTTGTAATAAACTGAAAATCAGTCGATTACAAGTGTGTTAAGCTTGTGGTTTATTTAATGTGTCCCACAAAAGATCTTTTAATTCTGTTAAACCTTTGTTAGTGATTGATGAAATAAATACTAATGGAAGATCACTTGGTAATTCTTTTTTAATAGCAACTTTCAATTCTTCGTCAAGCATATCTGATTTACTAATTGCTATCACAAAATCTTTTTGCAACAATTCCGGATTGTATTCTTCTAATTCGTTTCTTAGAATTTCAAATTCTTTTTTATGATCGTCGCTATCTGCTGGAATTAAAAATAATAATACTGAGTTCCTTTCTATATGACGTAGGAAACGATGTCCCAATCCTTTTCCTTCTGCAGCACCTTCAATAATTCCTGGTAGATCTGCAATGCAAAAAGACATATTGTCTCTGTACGACACCATTCCTAATTGAGGCGTTAGTGTTGTAAAAGCATAGTTTGCGATCTTAGGTTTTGCTGCTGTAAGTACAGATAGTAAAGTAGATTTTCCGGCATTTGGGAAACCTACCAAACCTACGTCTGCCAATACTTTCAGCTCAAGAACTTTCCATCCTTCGAATCCAGGTTCTCCTGGTTGTGAATGCTCTGGTGCCTGATTAGTTGGCGTAGCAAAATTACTATTACCCAATCCTCCTCTTCCACCTTTCATTAAAATTATTTCCTGTCCGTCCTCTAAAATCTCAGCATCAATTTTACCAGTTTCCTCGTCGCGCGCAATTGTACCTAGAGGAACTTCGATAATAATATCTTTACCATCTTTACCAGTACAATTATTTTTACTTCCCATCTCCCCATCTTCTGCTAATACATTTTTAAAATAACGTAAGTGTAAGAGTGTCCATAAATTACTATTACCTCTTAAGATGATATGTGCACCCCTTCCTCCATCGCCACCATCTGGTCCGCCCATTGCAGTTAATTTATTACGCATAAAATGACGGGAACCAGGACCACCATGACCAGAGTGACAAAATATACGAATGAGGTCAATAAAATTACTTCTTTCAGACACGCTATAAATTCATTAAAAGGTAATTGCAGATTGCAACATGCAAAGTTACGTTAAATAATTTTCTTGCCGTTCCTAAGCAATACACGCAAGTTTTATTCTCCTTTAAATATGGGTAATCTCTTTTCTAAAAATGCAGCAGCTCCTTCTTTGAAATCATATGTAAGAGATGCTTTTTGTTGAAACTTGTCTTCCAGATCTAGTTGATCTTCTAGCGAATTCAGATAACTATGATTCAAAGCATGCTTAATATATGCTAGTGATTTTGTGGGCATGACTGCCAAAGTATTGGCAAGACTGGTTGATTCACCGATGAAGTTCTCATTATCAAAGACCTTATAGATCATTCCCATCTGAAATGCCTCTTGTGCAGTAACCTTATCGCCTAACATCATTAAGGCAGAGGCTCTTTGAAATCCGATTAATCTAGGCAGGGTATAAGTGCCTCCACTATCAGGGATCAAACCGATTTTAGAAAATGCTTGAATAAAACTCGCACTACTATTAGCTACAACAATATCGCATGCCAATGCAATATTTGCGCCAGCTCCTGCTGCCACTCCATTTACGGCAGCAATGACTGGTTTTGGAATATTTCTGATCTTTTTCACGATTGGATTATAGTGTTCACTAAGTATTTTATCCATACCTGGCCCTTCCGGATCTACCACTTCCGACAAATCCTGACCTGCAGAAAATCCTTTTCCTGCCCCTGTTAAATAAATGCATCTGATATCTTTTACGGAAGCAGCTTCATCTAAATAATTTTGAAATAGTAAAGCCATTTCACGATTAAATACATTGAGTTTATCTGGTCTATTTAGTGTGATAAATGCAATATTATTTTCGATATGAAATAAAATAGAAGACATATAGTTTGATTAAATTATTTAATATTTTTTTTAATGACATTTAAAATAGTCAAAAGGCTCTAAACAATTGCTGCATTGGAAAAGTGCTTTGCATGCGGTGCTTCCAAATGCTGATATGACCTTTGTTTGATCAGAACCGCATTGGGGACAAACAATATTCAAATCTTCTATGTTCACTTGATCGCAACTTTTTCCAATAGGTGGGGCAATGCCATAATCTTTTAATTTTTCTTTTCCAGATTCAGACATCCAGTCGGTTGTCCATGCTGGGAATAAAATATTTTCTATTTGAATATTTTTAAATCCTGCATCTGTTAATGCCATTTTAATTTCTGCATTGATCATATCTACAGCAGGACAAGCAGAATAAGTTGGCGTAACGCAAACACGCAATTCTATTTCCTCAATTTTTGTGGAGTTAGATAACGTTATCGAACGAACAATACCGAGGTCAACAATCGATAATACAGGGATCTCCGGGTCTTTTACCGATTCAAGTATTTGCCAGATCTGTTCCTCCTGTTTATTCATTTTCATTTATTTTAATCACCATTCTGCGCCAGGGTATGCTCTCTGTAGGAATTGCATTTCAGAAAGAATATATCCTAAATGCTCTGTATGAATTCCTTGCTTTCCTCCTTTCTGCATCCATATATCTGAAGGTTCTTTTAATCCTGCTTCTACAAAAACCTTAAAAATTCTTTCTTCCCAATTATTTTTGATTTCATTTTGGTTGCCATTCAGAAATTCCAGTTCATAATCAGAAAAGTCAACCCATTCGTTGGTATATGGCCAAACTGCTTGTATGGCTTCTTGCATTCTTTTTTTACTTTCTTCTGTTCCATCGCCCAAACGCAAAACCCAATCAGTACTCCAGCGCAAATGATAAGTTAGTTCTTTCAAAGATTTTGAAGCAATAGCTGCTAATTGTTGATTACTATTTTTTTCTAGTTCTTGATATAAATAATATTGAAATGCAGATGCAATGAATTGCTTTAATATGGTCTGTCCCCAATCGCCATTGGGCAACTCTGCCATCAAACAATTTTTATAATCCCAAGCATCTCTTAAGTATGCCAGACTATCTTCTGTTATTGAATCGCCATTTATTTCATTGATCAGAATTGCAGCATATTGATAAAAATTTCTAGCCTGTCCCACTTGGTCCAATGCAATATTTGTTAGTGCAATATCTTGTTCCAATATAGGTCCATGTCCGCACCATTCACTATTTCTGTGACCCAATATCAATGCATTGTCTCCTAAGTGTAGGAGATAATGAATTAAAGGATCCTTAATTTCTTTTATTGTCATATTCGATGCCTTCTATTTTATTTCCCAATTCATTACATATGTTTGAGTTCATCTGGCAAATCATAAAAACTCGGATGACGATATATTTTGTCGTTCGATGGTTCAAATAATGCTGCTGACTCGTCAGGATTACTTGCATGAATGTTCTTACTTTCTACGAGCCAGATACTTACCCCTTCTCCTCTTCTCGTATAAACATCCCTGGCGTTTTCTAATGCCATTACTGCATCTGCCGCATGCAGGCTCCCAACATGTTTATGATCAAGACCTTGTTTGCTTCTAATAAAAACCTCCCAAAGCGGCCATTCATTTTTAGTTGCACCAGATAAATTATTTTCTACGCCATTATTTTTTTCTTCCCCATAATCGCCATAAAAGAATTTTCTAATTAAGGTTTGCATATACTTGATTTAAGAATTCGGGTTACCATTTCGTTTTTTTTCGGCATAAACAGTTGCCGCTTCTCTTACCCAAGCACCATCCTCCCAGGCCTTTGTTCTTGCTGCCATCCTTTCTTTATTACAGGGCCCATTACCTTTTAACACTTGCGAGAATTCATCCCAATTAATTTTTCCGTAATTGTAATGTTTTTCTGTTTCGTTCCATTTCAAATCGGGGTCGGGTAGGTTCATTCCTAATATCTTGACTTGCTCTGCGATCATATCTACAAATTTCTGTCTGAGTGCGTCATTAGAAATCCGTTTAATTTTCCATTGCATGCTTTGAATGGTATTGGGGCTTTCATCGTCTGGGGGACCAAACATCATTAAGCAAGGCCACCACCATCTGTTGATGGCATCTTGACACATACTTTTTTGTGCTGCAGTTCCTTTGCTTAATATCCATAAAGATTCAAAGCCTTGGCGTTGGTGAAAACTTTCTTCTTTACAAACCCGCACCATGGCGCGGGCATACGGACCGAAACTGGTTCTACAAAGTGGTACTTGATTCAAGATTGCAGCACCATCTACAAGCCATCCAATGGCGCCGATATCGGCCCATGTAAGTGTAGGATAATTAAAAATCGAAGAGTATTTGGCTCTTCCACTAAGTAATTGATGATACATTTCATCTCTTAAGATTCCTAGTGTTTCTGCGGCTGAATACAGATATAATCCATGACCGGCCTCATCTTGAATTTTAGCCAACAGAATTGCTTTTCTGCGTAAACTCGGAGCTCTGGAGATCCAGTTTCCTTCTGGTAACATTCCTACTACTTCGCTATGGGCATGCTGACTAATTTGGCGAATTAAGGTTTGACGATATTTCTCTGGCATCCAATCCTTTGGCTCTATCTTAATTTCTAGATCAACTTTCTGCTGGAACTGTTCTGCTAAGCTTGTTTCCATTTGAAATTCTTGTAGGTAAAAATAAAGAAAGAAAACGACTACAGTATCATGTTATCTTATGAACTAAATGTCAAAATCAACAACAATTTGTTCTGATCTAGGATGTGCCTGGCAAGTAAGAATATAACCCTGATCAATTTCATCGGGTTCTAATCCATATACCCGATCCATTTCAACTTCGCCTTCTAATAATTTCGCTTTACAGGTACAGCAAACTCCTTTCTTACATGCAAAAGGAAGGTCCGCTCCAATTGCAATAGCTGCATCTAATATGCTTTTGCCTTGATATGGGAGTATAAAATCAAATGACCGCCCATCTTGTTTCAAAGTGATGCTACTGTTTGCATCATTTTCGATTGATGTTTGAATTGAAGGGGTTTTATTTTGATGACTTGTACTGATATTAAATAATTCGAAATGAATTTTGTGATCGTCGATCCCCATTTTCATTAGATACGATTTTACAGAAAAGATCATTTCTTCGGGTCCGCATAAAAAAAATGCAGAGATAGATTTTGGGTCGACTGTACTCTTGAATATTTTTTGACATTTCTCTTCGTCGATCCTCCCAAAGTGTAAATCGCTTTCAGTTTTTTCTCTTGAGAGAATATAGATGATTCTAAATCGATCAAGATATTTGTTTTTCAAAGCCTCCAATACTTCTTTGAAAAGAATTGAATACCTGTTTCTATTGCCATAAACTAAGGTAAAGCTACTATTAGGCTCAGTTTGTAAAGTTGTTTTGATGATCGACAAAATGGGAGTAATACCACTACCAGCTGCAAATGCGATGTAGTTATTAATATTTGCAAACGAAAGTTCACTAAAAAATTTTCCGGTTGGGGGTAGCACTTCTAAAACATCTCCTTTTTGAAGAAAATTATTTGCGTAGCTTGAAAAAATGCCATTGGGAATTTTCTTAATGGCAATTCTTAGTTCCTGATCAAAGGGACTGCTACAGATAGAATAATTTCTGCGTATTGATTCACCGTTAAAATCTTTTTTGATGGTAATATACTGTCCTTGCTTAAATGCGTATTGTGCTGCTAATGACTTGGGAATGTCAAAAACAATTGAAACGCAATCTGCTATTTCTTTGTGAATTTCTTTAACCTTAAGTGTATTGAATTGCAAAGACATGCTGAGGGTTAACGGTTTACCAATCCACCAACCAATATACTAATCATATTTTCTTCTAATTCTGCAGCAGTAATTTTTTGCGTAGAACGGTGCCAACTTTCAATGCCGCTAATTGCATGTAAAACAATTAGCACAGCAGTTGGTGCATCAATTTTCTTGATCTCGTGATTAAGAATTCCCTGTTCTATAATTGCAGCAAAACGTTTGCGATAGATCCTTCTTTGATTTTGAAAATTTGAGAGATAGGGATCTGACAAATGCTTCCATTCTCTATCACTCACATATACTTCTTCATAATGCTGGATCATTCCATTGATATGAAAGCGCAGCAACTTTTCTATTTTCGCCACCGAGCTAGTATGTTCCGCTTCTACTTCATCCATTTTATGCATAAACCTGTTGGCAACACTGAAACATAATTCATGCAATATTTCTGTTTTCGACTTTATATGATTGTATAAACTTGCTGCCTCAACGCCAACTGATTCGGCAAGATCTCGCATGCTAGCTGCTTTAAATCCTTTTTCTCTGAATAGCGTTGCTGCTTTAGAAACAATCACTTCTTTTCTAGTGAGGTTGTTCTCTGTTTTAATCCTGGCCATGCAGTAAAGATAATATACTAACAAATGTTAGCGCCATTTTAGCCAAAAAAAAGTTTTCTTGTTAGTTTTTATTCGCCGATAAAGTAGATAATTTAACGAATTTTCGAACTATTATTAAAGAAAATGCCTATCAATAAAGGGTTTTAGCCTTAAATCACCTAGTTTCGCGGCCGATAACAAACCTTAAATTATGTCTTTAGTCGTAGTTGGTTCAATGGCTTTTGATGCTATTGAAACGCCATTTGGGAAAAGTGATAAAATTATTGGCGGTGCAGGAACTTATATTGCCTGGTGCGCATCAAATTTTACATCCATTAAGCAAATCTCAGTAGTAGGTGGTGATTTTCCGGATGCGGAATTAACAGCGCTTACAGAAAGGAAAGTGGATTTAGAAGGTGTGCAAATAAAAAAAGACGAAAAGACATTTTTCTGGAGTGGTCGTTATCATATGGATATGAATACCCGTGATACACTCGATACCCAATTGAATGTACTCGCAAATTTTCAACCAGTTGTTCCGGATAGCTATCAGGATTGCGAGTTTTTGATGTTGGGCAACCTGGCACCAGAAGTTCAACGCTCTGTAATTGAGCAGTTGCAAACCAAGCCTAAGTTGATCATCATGGATACCATGAATTTCTGGATGGAGATTGCTATGGACGAATTGAAGAAAACAATTGCTTTAGTTGATGTATTGATGGTGAATGATAGTGAAGCCCGTCAATTGAGTGGCGATTATTCTTTGGTAAAAGCGGCAAAGACTATTATGAAGATGGGACCAAAATACTTGATCATAAAAAAAGGTGAGCATGGTGCTTTACTTTTTCATGAAGAGAAAGTATTCTTCGCTCCTGCACTTCCTTTAGAAGAAGTATTTGATCCAACAGGTGCTGGAGATACTTTTGCTGGCGGATTTATTGGACATCTTGCAAAGACAAAAGATATTTCTTTTGAAAACATGAAAACAGCTATTATAGTTGGTTCTGCAATGGCGTCTTTTTGTGTAGAGAAGTTTGGCACACAAAGATTAAGAGAAATTAATAAAGCAGATATTGATGCTAGAATTGCAGAATTTGTTCAGTTAGTGAACTTTGATATTGAGTTGGTTTAATGAGTCTCTCAAAATAATTTTGGCATTTTTAAGCATTCACGATATTTTCGCAACATAATGATGACATTGAAACATACAAAACGAAATAAGAAACCTCTCTAAAGGGAAGGAGTCTCCACGTTGTGTATGTTTAATATACTTAGAGGCCTTCCCAAAACGGGGAGGCCTTTTGATTTTCAATCATAATAAAAAAGACAAAATGAAAGTAGCCGTAGTAGGTGCCACCGGCTTAGTAGGCACTAAAATGTTGCAGGTTTTAGAGGAACGTAATTTTCCTGTATCCGAGATTATTCCAGTTGCTTCCGAAAGATCGGTTGGAAAAGAAGTTTTTTTTAAGGGTAAAGGATATAAAGTAGTGAGTATGGACGACGGGATTGCAGCTAAACCTGCTGTGGCTATCTTCTCTGCTGGTGGTGGTACTTCTCTTGAATGGGCTCCAAAATTTGCAGCAGCAGGTATTCGAGTAATCGATAACTCTTCTGCTTGGAGAATGGATCCTACCAAAAAATTAGTAGTACCTGAAGTAAATGCTTCGGTATTAACAGCAGATGATTTTATCATTGCCAACCCTAACTGTTCTACGATACAAATGGTTGTTGCCTTACAACCCTTGCATAGTAAATACAAAATTAAAAGAGTGGTGGTAAGCACTTATCAAAGTGTTACTGGCACTGGTAAAAAAGCAGTTGATCAGTTATTTAACGAGAGAAAAGGAATTGAAGGAGAGATGGCATATAAATACCAGATTGATTTAAACGTGATTCCACAGATCGATGTTTTCTTGGATAATGGTTACACAAAAGAAGAAATGAAAATGGTGAAAGAGACCAATAAAATTATGCAAGACGATAGCATTCGTGTTACTGCTACAACTGTTCGTATACCTGTTGTGGGCGGACATAGCGAAAGTGTGAATGTGGAGTTTGAAAATGAATTCGATCTAGAAGAAGTGAAGACTTTATTGGCTGCTTCTCCAGGAATTATTTTACAACAGGATGATGCAAATCAATTGTATCCGATGCCGCTATGGGCACACGAAAAAGATGAAGTATTTGTTGGAAGATTGCGTAGAGATGAAACACAGGATAAAACCCTGAATATGTGGATTGTTAGCGATAACCTTAGAAAAGGTGCTGCAACTAACGCTATTCAGATCGCTGAATATCTGATTACAAAAGGATTGTTATAATAGGCACAATTTTTTCAAAGCCCCCATGACCGGGGGCTTTGTTGTGTAACAATCGATAAATGCATAGTAACTTTAAGCAAGAATTGATTGTATGAAATTACTCTCGGCTAAACAGTTTCAAGAATGGGATGCATTCACAATTAGTCACGAACCCATTAGCTCTATTGACTTAATGGAACGTGCAGCGCTTTTATGTTCTGAGTATATCGAAAAGAATTTTTCAATTGAAACATCCATCAAAGTTTTTTGTGCCAAGGGAAACAATGGTGGAGACGGATTGGCAATTGCGAGACAATTAATTGGCAGAGGCTATTCAGTAACAGTTTTTATACTCGAGCTGGGTAAATCAGGTAGTCAAGATTTTCAATCCAATTTACATCAACTACACAGTTTCACTACTGATATTCATTTTATACAGCGTGCCGAAGCCTTCCCTCTAATTCAGGAAACGGACTTACTAATTGATGCTTTGTTTGGAACTGGCTTGAATGCAGCATTAAATGGTCTGTCTCAAGAGCTGGTTCAATTCATGAATTTATCTGCTGCAAAAATTATTTCCATCGATATTCCTTCTGGATTGTATGTTGATCAATCTTCCAAAGGGAATACCATTATTAAAGCCCATACTACACTTAGTTTTCAGGCATTAAAATTATGTTTTCTTGCCGCTGAGAATGCCGATTTTTTTGGGAAAGTCGTAGTACTGAATATTAAGTTGCAAATGGAATTTCTGAAAGCTGAAGTAACCAACTATGAGTTATTAGAAAAAGCAAATGTGAAATTGTTATTTAAAGAAAGGGATGCATTTTCTCATAAGGGTAAATTCGGGCATGCTTTATTAATTGCTGGAAGCAAGGGTAAAATGGGTGCAGCAATTCTTTCTGCACGTGCAGCAATGCGATCTGGTTTAGGATTACTTACTGTTTCAATGCCTGCATATGCCGAGGCAGAAATGAATGCTGCTTTGCCTGAAGCAATGTTATTGATCAGAGAAAAAGAACTGATTGATTTCGAAAAATTTTCTTCCATTGGAATTGGACCAGGTTTGGGAACCGATTCTAATGCAGAAGAGATACTAAAAACAGTTATTGATCATTACAAGAAGCCAATTTTACTAGATGCAGATGCAATCACTGTTCTTTCAAAACATCCTGATTGGTTAACTAAGCTGAGTACTGATTCAATACTAACGCCTCACCCAAAAGAATTCGATCGACTATTTGGGGAGTCGGCTAATGAATTTGAGAGATGGCAAAAAGCTGTGCATCTTTCTGAAAAATACCCACTCATTATATTGGTAAAAGGCCATCATACATTAATTGCTGCAAAGGGTAAGGGCTGGTTCAATTGTACTGGTAATGTGGGACTAGCAAAAGCGGGCTCAGGCGACAGTTTGAGCGGAATGATGACTGCATTGCTAGCGCAAGGATATGCTTCTACAGTTGCCGCTATTCTTGCTGTATTTTTACATGGTTCTGCTGCAGATCTTGCATTAGCCTCTCAATCAACTGAATCACTTCTTGCATCAGATACTATTGAAAGAATCGGTGATGCATTCAAAGACTTAGTCCAATAATGCGCTATTCAAAAAACTGATCATTGGATTCAATGCTTCAAATGAAGTAGTGATAGTTTTAACCAATTCTTTTTCTGTAAGTTCTTTATCTGAAATAGGTTTTAATGCAATCCAGCTTTTTAATTTAATATAGTCGATAGCGGGATTTTCTTTTTCATATCCTTTGGGTTCTCTGACCAAGGACATGCCTTCTGATTTGTCTAAATCACCGTATACTTCTTTAAATCTTTTATGCTTTGTAATTTTTGAAAATGCATCCCAGTTATAATCTATTTCCTGACGTACTTTTTTCAACTTATCTGGCTCAGCCATATATAAACCGCCTCCCACAAAACTATTGCCTCCTGGTTCTAAATGAAAGTAATAACCAGCCAACATACTTTTTTTCCCACCAGCAGTGATACTGGCTCCCATATTGCTTTTGTAAGGTTCTTTGTTCTTGCTGAAACGCACGTCACGATTGATTCTGAACACACAATTCTTAGCCACTAATCCAGCAATACTCGGATCTTTTTTTCCAAACGAGTTGATAACAGCATCCACCAATGCAGCAAAATCTGCTTTTGCTAATTCATACTGTTTTCTATTCACATCGAACCATTCTTTATTATTATTTTTCTTCAGTGCCTGTAAGAATTTTATAGTAGAAGCCTGTAACATGTTAAGATTGATTTTGTTGAATTAATTGTAAAAACTCATCTTCAGAAATGATATGGATCGTATTGATTTTTTTTGCTTTTTCTAATTTACTTCCTGCATCTTCTCCCACAATTAAATAATTGAGTTTACTACTTACACCACTCATTATTTTACCGCCGTTTTTCTCTACCATTTCTTCTGCATCCGACCTTTTTAGTTTATTAAGTGTTCCTGTAAAAAGGAAAGTTTGTCCCCCTAAACTATCAACTCCTGTTGCTTCTTTTTTTACGTTTTTGAATTGAAGTCCCAGGTCTTCTAATTGATGCAGAATTTCAATATTCTGTTCGTTCTGAAAAAACTGATGAATACTTTTTGCAACTTTAATACCTACATCTTCGAGCTCTAATAATTCAGCTTCATCTTTTAAAATAAAGTCATAAATATTTTCAACTGCATTGGCAAGCGTCTTGGCGGTGGTTTCTCCAACAAAACGAATCCCTAACGCATAAATCAGGCGGTGTAGGGGTTGTAGCTTAGAGGCTTCGATTGCTGATTGTAAATTATCGAGACTTTTTTTACCGAAACCTTCTAGTGATCCAATTTTTTCATAAGGCAATTGGTAAATTCCTGGAATATCTTTTAAATAACCCAATTCAAAAAATTTGCGCACATTAGCTTCGCCAAAACTTTTAATATCCATCGCATCCTTGCTAACAAAATGGATCATCTTTTCAACTACTTGTGCTTCGCATTCGATATTAATACAACGCCAAACTGCTTCTGATTCTTCTTTGAATAATTCACTAGAACAAACCGGACAATTTTTTGGAAATAAGATAGCGGTTTCCTCGCCATTTCTAAGTTCGGTAAGAGATTTTACTATTTGAGGTATCACGTCTCCTGCTCTTTCAATAAGTACATGATCGCCAATTTTTAAATCTTTTTCTTTGATATATTCTTCATTATGAACTGAGATGCTAGAGACTGTTACGCCGCCTAAATAAACAGGGTCGAGTTTAGCAACTGGCGTTACAGCACCAGTTCTTCCAACTTGAAATTCTATAGCTCTCAATCGCGTGGTAGCCTGGCGGGCTTTGAATTTATATGCGATGGCCCAGCGTGGATGATGTGATGTCATGCCCAATTTTTCTTGCATCGCTAGATCATTCACTTTGATCACCATGCCATCAATCTCATAAGGCAATTCATCGCGTTTGGCTTCGAATTCTAAGCAATAATCAATCACTGGTTGAATGCCTTGAACTACTTTCTTTTCTTTCTGCGGACTCCTGAAACCCAGTTCCCATAAGAGTTGTAGGGAGCCAGAGTGACTGGCCAATGCTTCCACAGCACGACCATCGATTGTTTGGAAATAACTGATATGATACAAGAAAGCGTCTAAATTTCTTAGTGCCACTTCTCTTGGATCTTTCATGCGAAGGCTCCCACTAGCAGCATTTCTTGGATTAGCTAAAGAAGCTGAACCCTGCGATACCAAGAGTTGGTTGTATTTTTCAAAAGAGGATTTACTCATGATGATCTCACCTCTTATTTCAATTTGAGAAATTCCGTAATCAGAGAAGCGAGCAGTTAGTGGAATAGATCGAATTTGTTTGATATTGTTAGTGATCTCCTCTCCCTCAACACCATCGCCCCTAGTAATTGCTCTAACTAATTGATCGTTTTCATAGATCAACGAAATGCTGGCACCATCGAACTTTGGTTCAATGCAATAGTTGATATTTTCAGTACCGCTTAATTCGCGTGCCTTTCGGTCGAAATCGATTAGATCATCTGCATTATAACTATTGTCAAGACTCAGCATGGGTACTAAGTGTGGTACAGTTTGAAAACCCTGGTTTAAACTATTACCCACTCTTTGGGTGGGCGAGTCGTTCGTAATTAATTCAGGGTGTTTTGCTTCAAAATGGGCTAATTGTTTATACAGTTGATCGTACTCAAAATCGGCTATCAAAGGATCGTTCAAAACATAATAACGATACTCGTGAAAGCGGAGCAGGTCTTTTAATTGTAGCAATAGATCTGAGTTCGAATCAACGCTTAAAGGCGTTCCTAAGAACTGGCTAGTAGCTGTTTGAAGAAATTGTATTTGCGTGGGTGTATACATTAAAAATGATTGGCCGATAAAGTTAGGGGCATAAAGGTATTCGTTGAAATCTACTATGTAGAAGTTACACATTGTTATAAAACTTTGTATCTTGACCCCCTGATTGTTTTGAGGAGCGCCCCTTGGGCGATACTAATTAGTTGCGCTATGAAGAAAAATATTTCACAAGAAAAGCCGCATGACCATCTGATAAAAGATGCCAAAAAGCTTGTTCAAGCATATCCCAAAGTACCGTTAACAGTAGACTGCGCCATATTTGGATTTGAAGAAAGTCAGTTAAAAGTATTGGTCATTAAAAGTGATTTGGAAATGTATGAAGGGCATTATTCACTATTAGGTGATATAGTGAAGGATAATGAGGAGTTAGACGAGGCGGCTTATCGGGTATTGAAGGAGCGTACTGGTATGAACGATGTTTTTTTAGATCAGGTGCGTGCTTTTAGTCACCCTGCCCGCCACCCCGGAGGAAGGGTTATTACGGTAGCTTACTGTTCTTTATTAAATATCAACCATCACCAGCTTAAAATTCATGACAATGATCTGAACTGGCATAGCGTGTCTACCTTAAAAGACATGGCTTTTGACCATAAAGAGATTGTAGATGAATGCTACAAATGGTTACAAAAGCGGATTCAGGAACACCCCCTTGGGTTTAACTTGCTTCCAGAGAAATTCTCTCTTCGTGAATTACAGAACCTTTACGAAGCTATATTGGGAGTGAGTCTGGATAGACGCAATTTCCGGAAGAAGTTTGCGAGTATGGACCTCTTGATCGACATCAACGAGATGGAACAGGATGTCCCGCACCGGCCGGGGAAATTGTACAAATTCAACTTTGAGAAGTATGAGACGAGTAAGCGTAAATGGATCGGAATCGATTTTTAGCCCATTTTTAGCCCACTAAGACCATTTCCCTGAAAAAACGCTGCTTAAAAAAACACAAAATAAATTTCTTTTTTGTGTAAAAAATACACAACTTTGTAATTAATGTGTTATTTTCACACATTAAGACCGCAAACGTTTGCAACCCTTATTATTTTCAAACGTTTGTAAGAATCGATTTGCTATATGAAAAGAGCTTGCTTGCTATTCATTGTAATCTTTTTTGCTGCCCTGAGTAGTCATGCTCAGTTGTTAAAATCTACCCCTGAATTTGTTCAAGATAATTCTACCAACATTGATATTGTATGCGATGCTAGTTTTGGCAACAAAGCCATTCTGAATTATACGCCAACTTCTGATATGTATGTGCATATCGGATTGATTACATCACAAAGTACTAGTGGTTCAGATTGGAAGTATGTAAAATATCCTTGGGCCACTCCTGGTACTGATAGACTTTGTACTTATCTCGGTGGTAATAAATGGAAGTTTACTATTACGGGTGGATTAAGAACTTTTTTTGGCGTTACAGCTCCAGCAGAAAAAATTTTAAAAATTGCAGTGCTGTTCAGAAATGGAACAGGTGCTACCAAGCAAGCAAACACAGATGGTAGTGATATGTATATTTCTGTTTATGACAACAGTAATTATGTACGCATTACAGATCCATTCCGTCAGCCTACCTATACACCAACACCTGAACCAATTACCAAAGTAGTTGGTAATGCTTTATCTGTATCAGCTGCAAGTACATTGAGTTCTGATTTGAAAATACTTTTTAATGGCACACAAATTGGAAGTCAGACTGCATCAACAACTTTAACAGCAGGAACAACTATTGGGTCATATGGTACACAAACAATTATTGCAGAAGCTTTAAACGCGGGTGTTACTATAAGGGATACGCTTAGTTTTTTTGTTGCTGGAGGTAATACAATTCTGCCATTGCCTGCGGGATTAAAACAAGGTATCAATTACGAGACAGATCCTACTGCTTGTACATTAGTATTATATGCACCATTAAAAACCAGGGTTTCTGTGTTGGGTGATTTTAATAATTGGACTGAGAGCAGTAATTATCAAATGAATCAAACACCTGATGGAACAACCTATTGGTTACGTATCACCGGGCTTGTATCGGGTACAGAATATGCTTATCAATATTTAGTGGATGGTGCTTTAAAAGTTGCTGATTACAACACTGAAAAAATACTAGATCCGAATAATGATCAATATATTTCTGCAACAACTTATCCAGCACTAAAAGCATATCCAACTAGTAAAACAACTGGTATAGTTAGTATACTTCAAACTGCAAAGCCTTCCTATACTTGGCAGACAACTAATTTTTCTCGTCCCGATAAAAGAAACTTAGTGATCTACGAATTACTAATTCGTGATTTTGTAGCAACTCAAAATTTCCAAACAGTTAAAGACACACTTACTTATTTAAAAAGATTGGGAGTTAACGCTATTGAATTAATGCCTTTCAATGAATTTGAAGGAAATAATAGTTGGGGTTATAATCCAAGTTTTTATTTCGCTCCTGATAAAGCATATGGAACTGAAACTGCTGTTCGTGCATTTATAGATGAATGTCATAAACAAGGCATTGCAGTGATCATGGATATGGTATTGAATCATTCATTTGGTTCTTCACCAATGGTGCAATTATACTGGGACGCAGCAAATAGTCAACCAGCCGCAAATAACCCATGGTTTAATCAAGTTGCGAAACATCCATTTAATGTTGGCTACGATTTTAATCATGAAGCGCAACCGACAAAAGATTTTGTTGATAGAGTTTTGGAACATTGGCTTACCAACTATAAGATTGATGGATTCAGATTCGATCTTTCAAAAGGGTTTACCCAAACTAATAATCCTACCGATGTAAATGCCTGGGGAAATTATGATGCAAGTCGTGTTGTGATCTGGAAAAGAATTTATGATAAGATGCAAACCCTTTCTACAAATTCTTATTGCATCCTTGAACATTTTGCTGCCAATCAAGAAGAGATCGAATTATCTAATTACGGTATGTTATTGTGGGGTAATTCAAACTATGCATTTAATCAGTCAACCATGGGTTACAATACAGGTTCTGATTTTCAGAGTACTGTATTTAATAGTTCAACCAGAGGCTGGTCAAAACCACTTTTAGTAGGCTATATGGAAAGCCATGATGAAGAGCGTTTAGCTTATAAGAATATTACTTATGGAAATTTATCTGGTTCGTATAGCACAAAAGATTTTGCAACATCTATGAAACGTAATGAAATGGGTGCAGCATTTTGGGCAATGATTCCTGGTCCGAAATTAATGTGGCAATTTGGTGAATTGGGATATGATTATTCTATCAACACCTGTAGCGATGGAGTAACTGTTGATCCTAATAATTGTAGATTAAGTACCAAACCAATTAAATGGGATTATTATAGTAATGCTTCAAGAAAGTCGTTATACGATGTATATAAGCAGTTAATAAAACTAAAATTAACGCCTAATTATCTCAGCACATTTACTACTTCCAATTCAGCTTATGATTTGGCAAGTAATGTAAAATGGTTGAAACTAACTACCGATTCTTTGAATGTAGTTGTGGTCGGAAATTTTGACGTTGTTGCAAGCAGTGTAAATATCAGTTTCCCAAATGCAGGCACTTGGTATAGTTATTTAACAGCAACAACTCGATCTGCAACAGGCGGAATTGAAACCATTAATCTGCAGCCCGGCGAATATTATGTATATACTAATAAGGATGTAAAAAATGCTACTGTCACAGCTTTATTGCCTACTAGTCCTGTTAGTTTAAATATGCAAATGAATATTGCACCGAATCCTGCTCGTTCAAATGCAATGATTAGTTATGATTTACCGGAGAGCGGACAGGTTTCTATTAATATGCAATCGCTAGATGGAAATCGCTTAAGGAGTATTTATAAAGGATATCAAGCAAAGGGATTGCACAATATTAGTATCAGTAATTCTATGAGTAGCATCGCAACACTTCCTAGTGGATTGTATTTGGTGCAATTGCTTGTAAACGGTAAACAAAAAATTGAAAAGTTAATCATCGAAAAATAAAATATCTATGAACAAACAATCCAATATCAGTTTCTTATTTCATCCACCAGGCTGAATAAGCATTAATCAAGCGATTCGAATACATACAAGTCAAATTTTTATATACAAAAACCACTATTTATGAACATTAAACGATTGCTATTAGCCTTTGTTACGGTAATGCTCGCATTTGCTATGCCGGCTTTAGCACAGGACAAAGTCGTTACCGGTAAGGTAACAGATTCAAAAGACGGAGCTGTTCTCGTGGGCGCTTCCGTTTTGGTTAAGGGAACAACAATTGGTGTATCTACTGATGCCAATGGTGCTTTCAGCCTGAAAGTTCCAGGATCAGCAACTACATTAGTAATTAGTTCTGTAAGCCACACTACATTAGAAGTTCCTATCGGAAGCGGTAAGAATCTTCAAATTAAATTAGAACAAACCAACAATGCTTTGAATGAAGTTGTTGTAATTGGTTATGGTACTGCAAGAAAAAAAGATTTAACGGGTGCTGTATCAACAGTTAGCTCCAAAGATTTCGTGAAGGGAGCAATTACTTCACCTGAACAATTGATCACTGGTAAAATTGCCGGTGTTGCGATCACTTCAAACGGTGGTGCACCTGGTTCTGGAAGTACTATCCGTATTCGTGGTGGTGCATCATTAAATGCTAGTAACGATCCTTTGATCGTAGTTGATGGAATGCCATTGAGTAATGATGGAATTTACGGAGTTGCTAGTCCATTGAGCATGATCAACCCTAACGACATTGAAACTTTCACTGTATTAAAAGATGCATCTGCTACAGCCATCTACGGTTCTAGAGCATCTAATGGTGTTATTTTAATTACAACTAAAAAAGGTAAGACTGGTGCTCCAGTATTTAGCTTTAGTACACAATTATCTTCTGCTTCTATTTCTAAAAAAGCAGATATCTTAAATGCTGATCAAGTATCTACAATTATCAAGGCAAATGCCCCTGCAAATATTGTAAATAAATTAGGTACTGCACATACCGATTGGCAAGATCAGATTTATCAAACCGCCATTGGAACCGACAATAACTTAAGTATGTCTGGTACAACAGGAAGTATGCCTTATCGTTTATCTGTTGGTTATTTAAATCAGAATGGTATTTTAAAAACAGGTAACCTAGAGCGTACTTCAATAGGTTTTACTTTAAACCCTACTTTTTTTGATAACCATTTGAAGATCGATATTAATTTTAAAGGATCAATTAGCAAAAGCCGTTTCGCTAATACTGGCGCAATTGGAGCTGCAACTTCTTTTGATCCTACTCAACAAGTTAATACTAATAGTGCAAGATATGGTGGTTATTGGGAATGGCTAAATGCTAACAACTATGCTAGTACTGGTCTTGAAACACTTGCTCCAAGAAATCCTTTGGGTCAGTTGATGCAAAGAGATGACAGAAGCATTGCGAAAAGAAGTATTGGTAACGTAGTGGTTGATTATAAAATGCATTTCCTTCCTGAATTACGTGCCATCTTAAACGTTGGTTATGATTATTCTATTGGTGCTGGAAATGTGATTGTAAACGATAGTGCTGCTTCTCAATATAGAAGATATCAAGATCCAACTGGTTTATTTCATGGTGGTCAGCGTACCGAATACAGTCAGGTCAATAACAACCAGTATTTGAACTTCTATCTGAACTATACCAAAGAACTTAAATCAATTAATAGCCGTATCGAAGCTATTGCTGGTTACGAGTTCCAAGATTATAAAAAAACAAATAATAATTATGCTGATTTCACGTATGATAAATATATGATTCCAACATCCGTTCCTCTCTATGCTTTTGATAAGCCAGAGAATACTTTGATGTCATATATGGGTCGTGTAAACTTTAGTATTGCGAACAAATACATTTTAACTGGTTCAATTCGACGTGATGGATCATCTAAGTTTAATCCTGATAATCGTTATGGTGTATTTCCTTCAGCTGCTTTTGCTTGGAGAGTTAAAAACGAATCTTTCTTGAAAAACTCTGATGCCATTTCTGATTTGAAATTCAGAGTTGGTTATGGTGTTACTGGTCAGCAGGATGGTATTGGTTATTATGACTATATCTCTTATTACAATTTAAGTGGCAATACCGCTTCTTATCAATTAGGCAATACTTATTACAATATGTATAGACCTGGTGGATACTATTATAATAGAAAGTGGGAACAAACTGCTACCACTAATATCGCGATGGATTATGGTTTCATGAATAACCGTATCACAGGTAGCATCGAATACTATGTTAAGAATACAACAGATTTGTTGAACGAAATTAACCAGCCAGCTGGTACTAACTTCTCAAACAAAATTGTTGCAAACGTAGGTAGTATGGAAAATAAAGGTGTTGAGTTTAGCATCAACTACCAAGTAGTAAAAGCAAAAAATCTTACTTGGGATATAGCGTTCAACGCAACTTATAACAAAAACACGATCACCAAATTAACGATCTCTGAAGATCCTACTTATGCAGGAGCTAGATATGGTGGAATTTCTGGTGGTACAGGTAATACCATTTTGATCAATTCAGTTGGTTATAACCGTGGTGCTTTCTTTGTTTACAAACAAGTATATGATCCTACAACTGGTAAGCCAATTGATAATCTGTTCGATGATAAAAACCGCGATGGGGTAATCAACGAAAAAGATTTGTATCAATACAAAGGTGCTGATCCAGAAATGTTTTTTGGATTCAGTACTAATTTGGCCTATAAGAAATTTAATGCCGGTTTTGTATTGAGAGCAAGTATTGGTAACTACATGTATAATAACGTAGCATCTAGTTCAGGTACAATCCGTAACCTGATCAATCCAATCGGTTATGTTAACAATGGTTCTTCCGATGTTTTATATACCAACTTTAGCGGAAACGGTACGAACTATTACTTGTCTGATTATTATGTTCAGAACGCTTCATTCCTGAGAATGGATAATATTAATATAGGCTATAATGTTGGAAAAGTTTTCCATAATAAAGCTGCTCTTCGTATTAGCGCAAATGCTCAGAATGTATTTGTAATTACTAAATACAAAGGACTTGATCCAGAAATGAATGGAGGTATTGATAATAATTTCTATCCAAGACCTAGAACATTTGTACTTGGTTTAAACTTAGAGTTCTAATCTAAATACAAGCAATAACAAAAAAAATAATTATGAAAAAGAATATTTTTAAACTCGTTATAATCGTAGGCTTTCTTGCTGGTAGCTTTACGTCTTGTACCAAGAAGTTAGATCTTCTTCCTACTAACGACGTAACTGCTTCGCAAGTGTATAGCACACCTGCTGGTTATAAACAAGCTTTCGCTAAAGTTTACGGAAGTTTTGCCCTTACAGGAAATCAGGGCCCTGCAGGTAATGGAGATATCCAAGGAATCGACGAAGGAACATCTGATTTCTTACGTTTGTTTTGGAAAGCTCAGGAATTAAGTACTGATGAAGCTGTAGTATCTTGGGGTGACCCCGGTATTCAGGATTTTCACAACATGAACTGGTCTTCTAGTAATCCTATGTTGACAGGTTTATACTATCGTGCTTATTATCAAATTACTTTGTGTAACGACTTCATCAACCAATCTTCTGATGCAAATTTGGCAGCAAGAAATATTACTGGAGCTGATGCAGCTGCTATCAAAGTATACGCAACTGAAGCAAGATTCCTTCGTGCTTATCAGTATTCAGTGATTATGGATTTGTTTGGAACAGGGCCAATGGCAACTGAAAAAGATGCATTGGGTTCAGTACTTCCAGCTCAGGCTTCAAGAGCAGACTTATTTGCTTATGTAGAGTCTGAATTAAAAGCAATTGAAAGCACACTAGTTACTCCAAAAGCAAATGAATACGGACGTGCTGATCAAGCTGCTGCATGGTCGTTATTAGCTCGTATCTATTTAAATGCTGGGGTATATTCAGGTACAGCAAGATTTGCTGATGCAGTTACGTACTCAAAGAAAGTAATCGATGCAGGTTACACTTTGATTCCAAACTATACCCAATTGATGTTGGCAGATAATAATACTAATACTAGTGAATTTATTTTGTGTATCAACTACGATGGTTTGAGAACACAGAATTATGGAGGTACAACCTTCTTAACACATGCTGCTGTAGGTGGTTCAATGGCAGCTGCTAAATATGGTATTAATGGAGGATGGTCTGGAATTAGATCTACTAAAAATTTACCTGCTTTATTCCCAGATGTAACTGGTACTGCAGATAAGCGTGCACAATTTTATACAGCTGGTCAAAATCTAGACATTACAGATTTAACAAGTTTCACTGATGGATATGCTGTAACAAAATACAGAAATATTACAAAGACAGGAGGGAACGGTTCTAACTTAGCATTTTCTGATATTGATTTCCCAATCTTCCGTTTGGGAGAACAATATTTAATTTATGCTGAGGCAACTTTAAGAGGTGGTGCCGGTGGTGATGCAGCTTTAGCATTGACTTATGTAAATAATTTACGTACACGTGCTTATGGTAGTGCAACTGGAAATATTACTTCATCTCAGTTAACTACTGATTTTGTTTTGGACGAAAGAGGGAGAGAATTGTATTGGGAAGGTTTCAGAAGAACAGATTTGATTCGCTATAATAAATTCGTAGAATCTACTTATTTATGGCCTTGGAAAGGTGGCGTAGCAAGCGGTACAAGCGTAGCTTCATTCCGCAAACTATATCCTATACCTTCTTCTGATATTTCTTCAAATGTGAAATTGACTCAGAACCCAGGATATTAAAATATAAGCGGGGGGTAGCCTCTGCTACATATAAATTAACATAATAAAATAACTGTCATGAAATTAATTATCTCAAAACTATTTTTTATAAGCGCCTTCGCTTTATTGCTTGGCTCTTGTAAAAAGGATGAGGCACAACAATTCTACAAAGGTGGAACCGCTCCAGTTCTTTCTGCTTCTGTAAGTGGTACCATACCTCTTTCTTATGCTACGAAAGATCAAGTAGGTGTAACGTTCTCTTGGTTAAATCCTAGTTATCAATTTATAAATGGTATCAGCTCTCAAGACGTTGCTTATACCATTGAGATCGATAAAACAGGCAATAACTTTGGTGCTAATAAATTAACCATTTCAATTGCAAAAGACCTTGCTGTAAAATATACACAGGATCAATTCAATTCACTGATAGCGGGCTTGAATTTAACAGTAGGTTCTGCTTCAAGTATTGATGTTCGTTTAAAAGCAAGTTTGAATGGTAACATTGCAACTTTACTCACTTCAAATACCTTGGTATTTTCGGTAATTCCATTTAACCCTCCTCCAAAAGTGGCAGTGCCAGCTGGTGGTGTTTTATACTTAGTTGGAAGTGCAACTGGTGGTGGCTGGGGTAATCCTGTTCCAGTTCCGGCTCAGCAGTTTACTAAAGTGAGCACAACATTGTATTCTATCACAGTGCCTTTGACTGGCGGACAGGAGTTTCTATTCTTGCCTTTGAATGGCGACTGGGGTCATAAGTTTGCATGTAATAAATCTGTTTCACCTCCTTCAGGAGACACAGGTGGTGTTTTTGGATATGATTTTGGCGATAACTTCCCTGGCCCTACTGCCAACGGAACTTATAAGATAGATGTTGATTTCCAAAAAGGAATTTATACAGTAACCAAACAATAATTTTTTAAAAGAAGAATTGATAAAGCAACTGTTAATTCATTCAACTAAAAAAAAACTCATGAAATATTTATTAAAAGCGGGTATTCTCACAATGGTCCTTGCCGTTATTTTAACGGCTTGTAGCAAGGTGAGTCCTTTGCAATTATTCGGTAATGGTACTGCAGTAACATTAACCGCCTCATCAACAAATATTACTCCTGCGCCGAGTGATTCAAATAATGTTGTAGCATCATTTTCTTGGACTAATCCGAATTACGCAACTGATTCAACTACTCAAAAATTTATTTTAGAGGTTGATTCTGCAGGCCGTAATTTCTCTAAGGAAATCACCAGTATTGTAGTTGGTAAACCAAGTATCTCTTTTACTGGTAAACAACTGAACGATATGTTAGCTGCATTTGGTTTTGCACCAGGACAGACTTTCACTTTCGACATTAGAGTTACTTCATCTTATGGTAATAATAATGAAGCATTAAAGTCAAATGTAATCACCGTTAAGATTGCTTCTTATTTAGTGCCTATTACACTTGTTCCTTCTTCAACTGCAGACCTAACATTGTTGGTTGCAAATGCAAGTAATAAAGCAATATCATTTAACTGGAATGCTAGTGGTTATGGTTCAAATACTATCAACTATGCATTGCAAATGGATACCCTTGGTGGAACATTTGCTAATCCTCAAGTTGTAAAATATGGTACAGCTTTAACTTCAAGCATTACTGTGAACGACCTAAATGCTTTTGCTATTTCTGCTGGAATCATTGGTGGTTCTACAAAAACAATGTCTTTTAGAGTGGTTAGTTATTTAGGTACAACCTATGCTACTAAGATGGTTACTTCCAATGCTGTGAATGTTAAGGTTACTTCCTTTACACCGGTACCTCCAGCTTTATATATTGTAGGTGGTGCAACAGATGGTGGATGGAACAATCCAGTTCCTTTACCGTCTCAACAATTCACTAGAATTAATGCAGTATCTTATGGTATAGTTGTAAACTTAAAAGCTGGAGACAGTTATTTATTCCTTCCTCTTAACGGAGATTGGGGACATAAATATGGTGGTACAAGTGCAACGGGTGGTGCATTATTAACTGATGGTGCGGTTCCTGGTTCTAATACACCATCTCCAGCTACTTCAGGACTTTACTCAATTGTAGTTAATTTCCAAACTGCTACTTATACAGTAACGCCATTCACCTCTACAATCCCTGATAATTTATATATTGTAGGTGATGCAACAGATGGTGGTTGGGCAAATCCTGTTCCAACTCCTTCTCAACAATTTACTAAAATCGATGGGGCATCTTATGCTGCAGTTGTGAATTTAACAGCTGGTAAGAGCTATTTATTCCTTCCATTAAACGGAGATTGGGGACATAAATATGGTGGTACAAGCGCAACAGGTGGCACCTTATTAGCAGACGGTGCGGTTCCTGCAAATACACCTGCTCCTGCTGTTTCCGGATACTATCTGATCGTTGTGAATTTCCAAAATAATACCTATACAGTAACTCCTTATTTAGGACCAGTTCCTCCTCCAACTAATTTATATATTGTTGGAGATGCAACTGCTGGTGGATGGAATAATCCAGTGCCAACTCCTTCACAACAGTTCACTCGAATTAGTTTAACTGATTTCCAGTTAACTGTTGCTTTAACTGCTGGTAAGAGCCATTTGTTCTTGCCTCTAAACGGAGATTGGGGTCATAAATTTGGTGGAACCAGTGCTACTGGCGGAACCATTTTAGCCGACGGAGCACTTCCTGCAAATACACCTGCACCTGCTGTGTCTGGTAATTATTTGATCGATGTGAATTTCTTGACTGGTCAGTATACGATTACTAAACAATAATTAAGTCTTTTGTTTAATAGTGGTTCTTCGAAGAGCGGCTCCGATTTATCGGGACCGCTCTTTTCTTTTAAGCATATAACTTAAATAATCTTCCATCATCTGCTTTAATGAATTACCATACCCTTTTTAAAACATTGCTTACATTGCACTTATAACTGGTAACTATGCTTTACTCGATGACTGGCTATGGACGAGCCGAACAGACCATTAACGGTAAGACTTTTTTGGTTGAGATCAAATCTTTGAACGGAAAACAATTCGATCTTCGTTTGAATATCCCCTCTCTATTAAAACCCTTTGAATTTGATGTTCGTAATATTTTAAGCGAAGGCCTGCAAAGAGGGAGTGTAGAATGTAATATTACTTTAAAACAAAATGGTGCTAGTAAACCAGTTACGATCAATACTGATTTGGCGAAAGCGTATTATATACCAGTTGCTGAATTAGCCGCAGAGTTAAATCTGCAAACCGGCGATATATTGAGTACTATTTTAAAATTGCCCGATGTGATCACACCTTCAACCGAAATGCTGAGCGATGAGGAATGGAAGGGTTTTGCGTTGGTTCTAAAGGAAGCAGTTAGTCTTTTAAATGAACATAGAAAAGATGAAGGAAAATCCTTGGAAGCCGATTTGCTTTTGCGTTTAAACAATATCGAAATTCAACAAAAACAAATTGTTGAATTAGAACCTATCCGTCGTCAACGGATCCGCGAGGGACTGATGAAAGTATTAGAAGAAAATGTGGGCAAAGAAAACTACGATCCCAATAGATTAGAACAAGAATTGATTTATTATATCGAAAAAATCGACATAAGCGAAGAACAAGTGCGACTAAATAATCATTGCAAATATTTTAGAGATATTCTTAATGAAAAGGATATCAGCAAAGGAAAGAAACTCTCTTTTATTTTACAGGAATTTGGCAGAGAAATCAATACAACCGGCTCTAAAGCTTATGACGCAGTTATGCAGAAATGCGTTATCCTAATGAAGGACGAACTAGAAAAAGCAAAAGAACAGATTTTAAATGTTTTATAACGTTAAAGAATTTCTAACCCATTTATCTTTGAATAAAATTTAGTCGGTGAAAAAAATAGTTTGTATAGTTTGTTTAATCACTTCGCTCTGGTCTTGCACCCAGTTGGATACATTCGAACAAACAGCTTTCTTTCCCCAACACGAGTGGTCTACTAAAAACCAACCAAGTTTTCAGTTTGAAATAAAAGATACGATTTCCAGATATAATATTTATGTGGTTATTCGTCATCAAGATGCCTATCACTACAATAATCTTTGGCTGAATGTAATTACTACTGCTCCTGCTGAAAAATCAATTGCCCAAAAAGTGAATCTTCAACTTGCCAATAATGCTACAGGATGGCTGGGCAGTGGCATGGATGATGTTTTTGATCATAGAATTAGAATCACCAACAGTCCCATCCATTTAAAGAAAGGCTTATACCAATTCAGTTTGCAACAAATTATGCGGGAAGATCCATTGCCAGCATTACTAAACGCAGGAATTCGCGTAGAAAAAGTTCGTTCATGAGCTCAATACAAAAAAGTAAGCTAACCCTTGTAACAGCGGTTTATTGGATATTATTATCTTATATGTTGGCTGCACTGCTTTGGTGGTTTATTGCACTGGAAAAGCAAAATCAATTAATCACTTCTATTCGACTCAACGAATTAAAACACGACGATCCAAGATATTACCAAGATGCGTTGAATATTGAATCAGCCGAACATCGTAAAACCATTCAATTCATTAGCGAAGGTTCTACATTTTTGGTACTGATCTTAGTAGGAGCCGTATTTGTATTTAGGGCTACAAGAAGACAAATAAAATTATCTCAGCAACAGCAAAATTTTATGATGGCTGTGACGCATGAACTAAAGACCCCCATTGCAATTGCACAACTGAATCTTGAAACCCTTCAGAAGCGACAATTAGATGAAGAGAAAAGACAAAAATTAATCAGCAATACTTTACAAGAAGCGAATCGTTTAAACACACTATGTAATAATATTCTTTTTGCAGCCCAATTAGATGCCGGGGCTTATAAAACCACAAAGCAGGATATTAATTTTACGGACTTAATAGAAGGTTGCATTGATAGTTTTAAAACAAGATTTCCATCAAGACAAATTATTGAGAAAATAGGCGAATCAATCTATACAATTGGCGAACCACTTTTATTACAGATGCTGGTCAATAATTTGATCGATAACGCTAATAAATATGCCGCTAAAGAAACACCCATCACTGTTTCATTGCATCAAAATAATAATCAGATCGAATTTTCTGTTGCTGATTTAGGAGAAGGGCTTGCTGATGATGAGAAAAAGAAAATTTTCGAAAAATTTTATCGTGTTGGGGAAGAGAATACCCGAAAGACAAAGGGTACAGGCCTTGGCTTATACCTATGCAAAAAAATTTCGGAAGGTCATAATGCCCGTATTTTTGTGGCTAATAATCAGCCCCAGGGAAGTATTTTTAATGTAATTTTCAAAACATGAAGGAATCGATCGCAAATATTCTGTTAGTTGAAGACGAAGAAAATCTCCACGAAGCACTGAAACTAAACCTTGAAATGGAAGGCTATTCCATTACTTCGGCTTATGACGGTAACGCTGCTTTAAAAGCAATTGAAAATGAATATTTCGACCTAATTATTTTAGATATCATGCTTCCCGGCATCGACGGGATCAGCATCACAGAAACTGTTCGCGTAAATGCAAATGAAGTGCCGATACTTATTTTAAGTGCTAAGAATTCTAGCGCTGATCGAGTTTTAGGATTAAAAAAAGGAGCAGATGATTATTTGACTAAGCCCTTTAATTTGGAAGAACTCCTGCTTCGTGTTTCGAAGCTGATTCAAAAAAATAAAAAGATTACAGTAAAAGAAAGTTTGGGCGACCTATTTGAGTTTGGTAATAATAAGATCGACTTTAAAGCACAGGAAGCTACTAATTGGAATGGGCAGCATTTTCCACTGAGCAAAAAAGAAGTGATGCTGCTGAAACTTTTAATTGAAAACAAGGGAGAAGTAGTTACACGAGAAAAAATCCTTCAGGTGGTTTGGGGCTATAACGTTTATCCTACAACAAGAACAATCGATAATTTCATATTGAGCTTTCGTAAATATTTTGAACCCGATAGTCGCAATCCCAAACATTTTCATTCTGTAAGAGGCGTTGGCTATAAATACACCTTATAAACGGGTATTAGATACAATATTCGCCTATATAAAACGTTTGAAGAGTTTTAAATAGCTGCTATGTCTATTCAACTTGAATCAATTATAGATTTTTTGGATCCTGTTAATATTGCTCAAATTTCAAATGATGAGGGCTTTAAAGACAATCAATTAGGTAAACATATTGCTGTTTACGAAGACGAATTCCCCGATATAAGCAACGCAGATTTTGTTATCGTAGGATGCGGAGAAATGCGCGGTGCAGGAATTAATTTAACTAGTACTGCTGCACCAGACGCTATACGTGCTGAATATTATAAATTATTTCATTGGCATACACATGTTTCTGTTGCTGATATTGGGAATGTGAAATGTGGTGCAACCCTAGAAGATACTTACGCAGCATTGAGATCGGTTGTTACGGAACTTTTGGATCTGAAAAAAAGAGTTTTGATCTTGGGAGGCACCCATGATATTACTACTGCTCAATACAATGCTTATGGTTCTAAAAATAGAATCATTGATGTTGCTTGCATTGATGCAAGGATAGATCTGGATATGGAAAGTGATTTGCCTGCCGATAATTTCTTGGTAGAAATGCTAACCGGTATTCCCAACTATTTAAAACACTATAGCCATATCGGATTTCAAAGTTATTTTATGCATCCAGAGATGCTCGAGACCATTGATAAGCTTGGCTTTGAATGTTATCGAGTAGGGAAAGTAAAAGAGCGTATAGAAGAAATGGAACCAGCTATTCGCAATAGTGAATTATTCAGCTTCGATATAGCTGCCATTCAACACGCACATGCTCCTGCCAACAGATTAACACCGAATGGATTTAATGGAGAAGAAGCTTGTACCCTGATGCAATATGCTGGAATGAGTAATAATTGTGATACGGTTGGGATCTATGGATATATTGCTGAGCAAGACGAATATGCACTTACCGCAAAGCAAATTTCCCATATGCTTTGGTATTATATGGATGGCATTTATAAAGGCAAACAAGAAGCAGAACTAGATAATAGATCTGAATTCAATGAATTCACAATGGCTTTCGCTGAAGTAGAAACTGTTTTTCTTCAAAGCAAGCGTACGGGCCGCTGGTGGATGCAAATGCCAGAAGGTAAGTTCATCGCTTGTAGTCAGTTCGATTATATGATCGCTTCTAACAATGATATCCCAGAACGCTGGTTCAGAGCTGTTGAACGCAGTTAATTAAGAATCATTCATTAGCTTCGGGTAGCTAATTATTATCTATGAATCGTAGACTTTTATTTTCTGGATTGGCAATATCTATTGTATTGCTATCCTGTCAAACACAACATAAAATTCAAACCTCGAATAGTTTTAATGCTGCTGCAAATCAGGATACACTCCTTGCTACACCCGACCTAAATGGAGCGCATATTGGGTTTGCTGTGTATGAGACTTCCAACAAAAAATTTCTCTATAATTATCAGGGCGATAAATATTTTATCCCTGCGAGTAATACAAAAATTGTTACCTGCTATACTGCCATGAAATTTTTGGGGGATAGTTTATTGGGTTTAAGATATGTAGATAAGGGTAATGGAACTATTGAAGTGGAAGCCAATGGCGACCCTACTTTCCTGCATTCCGATTTTAAGAATCAGCCCGCCTATGATTTTTTGAAAAAACAGAAAACGATTTTGTTGACAGACGATAATTGGAAATCAAAAGGATGGGGAATGGGCTGGTCATGGGACGATTATGAAAGTGATTATATGGCACAGCGAAGCATCATGCCGATTTATGGCAATGTGGTTCACTTCAATAAATTTAATCAACCAACCACTTCGCCGATCTATTTTCAGAAACTGTTAGATAATGGAGCGAGTATCAATAATGGGCAATATGATATTAAACGTGAGATTGGTGCCAATAAATTCCGTGCCGTACCATCTGCCAAAAAATTTGGAGGAGAAGACATTCCCTTTTATACGGGTGATCAGGAATTACTGATTAATCTCTTGCAAGACACTTTGAAAAATACAGTCACCCCTGTTCATTTTAAAATTGATCGTTATCCCGATGTTGTAAAAATATATACACAGCCAACTGATAGTATGCTCAAGATCATGATGCATCGAAGTGATAACTTTTTTGCTGAACAAAGTCTGATGATGGTGAGCAATGAATTGTTTGCTGAAATGTCAACTTCCAAACTGATCGACTCGCTTTTGAAAACAACTTTTAGTTTTCTTCCTCAAAAACCAAAATGGGTTGATGGTAGTGGATTGAGTAGGTATAATTTATTTACTCCGGAGGACTTTGTAGCGATCTTGAATAAAATGAAAGAAGAGTTTGCATGGAGTCGCATCAGCAATATTTTTGCTTCAGGCGGTTCTGGCACACTGGGCAATTATTATAAAAATGGTTCTGGGAAAATTTATGCAAAAACCGGATCCCTAAGTAATAATGTAGCTCTGAGTGGTTTCTTAATTACTAAGTCAGGTCATGAGTTAACCTTCTCTGTATTAGTAAGCAATTATACAGGCAATAGCACTGGCATTAGAAGGGCAGTAGAGAAATTTTTAATGAATGTGATGGAGAACCAATAATTATCTTCCAAACATTCGATCTAAATAGTCTTCTTTGAATTCCAAGTAAGTGGGACTTCCCGTAGGTGTAACATTCGGACTTCCACAAGTAAACAAATCTTCAATCAGTGCTAACATTTCTTTTTGTGTTAATTGCTGTCCGGCTTTTATTGCTTGTTGACGAGACATGCAACGCACTAATTTTTCGCGTTTACTAAATTTAATATCACTGCTAAAATGTTTGAATTGTTCGATCAATAATTCAATAGCGTGTTTTTCATTTCCTGGAAGAATATCAGCTGGAATGCCTTGTATCACAAATGTCTGATCGCTTTTTGATTCAACCTGGTAGCCAATAGTAAGCAGGTCGGGTAATAGGTCTTTCAGTAAAGCAGCATCCGCACTAGCCATTTCTAATTCAACTGGAAAGAGACTTTGTTGGGTGGCCATTTGCTGACCATGGCCTGCCATACTATATCGTTCATACAATACCCGCTCATGAGCCAATTGTTGATGCAGCAAGATGAATCCACTATTTGTGGAAGCAATGATATAGGTATTATGCAACTGCAATAATGTAGTGTCAGGTAAAACGCGTAATTGTTTCTTATTAAATTGATCGTTATGTAACTGTTGTTGATTGTTATCGGTTGTTAATTGATCAACGGCCGACATACCCGAACTTTCATAAAAGCTCTTCCAAGTTTTCAACTCGCTCTTGTCGGTTGCTTCAATAAAATGTGCTTGATTACTCTGCGTAAATGTTTTAAAAAGATTCGAGCCAGATGCTGCATCTCTTTTATCGGTAGTGAAAGGTTTACTCACTGCATCTAAACTTTGTATATCGGCATTCAATGTAAAGTCGAGCGATGGGGCAATGCTAAATTGTGCTAGTGCATGTTTTACTGCAGCTTGCACAAAGGCATAAATAATTTTTTCGTCCTCGAATTTAATTTCCTGTTTGGTAGGATGCACATTAATATCAACAACAGAAGGATCTAAGTCGATATACAAGACATAACTAGGAAAACTATCTTTCGCGATCATTTCATCGAATGCACTATTCACTGCATGATTCAGGTAAGCGCTTTTAATAAAACGATTGTTGACAAAGAAATACTGATCACCTCTTGTCTTGCGTGCCGTTTCTGGTTTGCCAACGAATCCGTAGATATTTAAATAATCAGTCTCTTCATTTACACTCACCAATTTCGCATTGTACTGCGAACCAAGGATCTGAACAATGCGTTGTTTTAAGGAACCTGCATCTAAATGAAATACTTCTTGTCCGTTACTAGTCAATGAGAAAAACACAGTAGGAAATGCCATTGCCACGCGAATAAATTCTTCCACGATATGTCGCATTTCTGCAGCATTACTTTTTAGAAAATTTCTTCGGGCTGGAACATTGAAGAACAAATTCTTCATACTAATACTAGTGCCAGTTTGAAAGGCGCAGGGCTCTTGTTTAATAACCTGACTATTCTCTATTTCAATAAATGTTCCAAGTGGTTCTGCTGCTTTTCTGGTTTTTACTTCCACTTGCGCAACCGCAGCAATCGACGCCAATGCCTCACCACGGAATCCCATGGTTTTGATCCTAAACAGGTCTTCAATATTGCTGATTTTACTGGTTGCATGGCGCTCAAAAGCCATCCTTGCATCTGTTTCGCTCATACCCATCCCATCATCAATCACCTGAACCAAGGCTTTGCCAGCATCTGTAATCAGCAATTTTATGGTGGTGGCTCCAGCATCAACGGCATTTTCTAATAATTCCTTAACAGCACTTGCTGGTCTTTGAATTACCTCACCCGCCGCTATCTGGTTGGCTATATTGTCTGGTAATAAATGTATAATGTCTGACACCCCTAGAAATTTGATAAAGTTTGTAAAAATAGCATTATCCCTTCATCTGCACCTCGATTACACTAAATTTGCTATTCAAAATTACAAACATGGCCTTGAGTGCAGATATTAAAAAACTAGTCCGACATTTTATGCCGGCAGATTTT
>SESF01007110.1_pt1 | contig 77156 bp, 44 predicted proteins | sample 3171521 | NCBI WGS metagenome assembly SESF01 (sample SAMN10866945, study PRJNA518727) | freshwater metagenome | biome: subpolar coniferous forest; feature: holomictic lake; material: water; isolation source: holomictic Lake 227, 6 m and 8 m depth | place: Canada: near Kenora, Ontario | collected...
ACTTACTTTGTCCATTGACCTTTAATTCCCGGCATTAAAAGCCCGCTCTGATTCGCTCTTATTGAATATCGCTGATCAGTCCATAACCCATGCGACGGGAAATCGCTTTGCTGCACTCGGCGGCGAGCGGACCGTACTTCGCCATTTCCTTGTGTCCCACACGACTTGAGGGCCCAGTAACGGTCACAGCCGCGATCGGATAACCGCTTCGGTTGAAGACTGGCGCGGCCACGCAACAGATGCCGTCGAACTCTTCCGCGTGATCCTCCCAGTACCCTTGTTTCAACCCACGTGTTAATTCTTTTTCAAACGCCACACGGGTGGTAATCGTAGCGGCTGTGAACTTCTTGAACGCATACCCCGCGAGCAGCCGTTCCCGCTCCTGTTTCGGCAGGGTCGCCAGAATCGCCTTCGCCGGTGCTGCTGCGTGAATAGCGTGAAACGCCCCGGGATTACAGACAAAGCGGAAGATATGGAGCGACTGAATCTGTTCCAGCACAATCCCCACGCCTTGCTCGATGATCGAGAGCAAGACCGTCTCGCCCGTGACATCGCGCAGATCGCGCATCAGCGGCAACGATGCCTCGAGCAAGCTCTGTTCACGCACACCGTTCAGCGCAAGGCTGGAGAATTTACGCGTAAGCCGGTACTTGAGCGAATCTGGATCGCGCTCGACATAACCATTCACTTCGAGCGTGGACAAGAGCCGTAGCGTACTGTTCGTCGGCAGACCCAGTCGTTCAGCAATCGCGCTCTGCGACTGGTCGCTGGCCTGGGCGTGCAAGTCCTCAAGAATATCAAGCCCCCTCTGGAGCGCAGGAGCCAAAGGTATTTTATGCGTCAGTTTTTTCTTCATTTTTTTATTTGTATCACAGTATTGCCACCCTTGCAAATGGATTCTGAATTTCAGAGTGTCACGGGCGCAGTTCAAAGTTGTTGGCAACCCTGAGCCAGGGAGGGGGATCCGGCAGCCGCCGGACATGCCTAATTACCCCTCTGCCCCTTGAGAAGGCTTGCGGAAGGACTGAGTGACGAATTGACTAATTGACTGATTGATTCGTTTGGCCTGCCCGCCGGAGACCTATTGGCAAAGGCGGGGCAACCCAGTCAACCCGTCCTCAGCAATCAACTCGTCTTTCGGTCAATCAGTCAATACGTCCTCAGCAATAATCCGTCACTCGGTCAATCAGTCCAGCGGTATCTGGACGTTCGAGGAGATACGCCCTTCTTTTAGGTACCCATCGGCCGCACCGAAAAGCACGACCGGCTTGTCCCCATCAAAAAGCAGTGCCGGCCGCTCCAACTGCGAAAGGCTTTTCGACCCATCGGCCCAAAGATATGGGTTGCCGAGAACCTTGGAATGCACAGCAGCCTTCCAGTGCAAACCATCTTCAGACTCAAACAGAGCAATCCCTCCCTTTGTTCCTGTGAACAGGCCGACCACGTCGCGCGTAAGCGCATAGTATCGGTTCCCGTACGTCTTGCTGTACCAAATGAAGGGATCTTCGGCCACCATCCAGTGCTCGCTATTCTTGTCGTTCGACTCGAAAACACTTCCCGGCATCTTGACGTACGGCCCTTCTGGTTTATCGGCAACAGCAGCCCCGTAGCGCACCTTGCCCCCCATCACTTTACCCTCCACGACGTTGACCGCCTTGTAGATGACCAGCACCTTACCGTCCGGCCTCAGCACAGCGGCCGGATTGTTCACAACCAGAGAATCGAACGCGCTCAAGTCCGGGCTTACATCAATGACTGGTTTATCAAAACGCGTCCATGGACCTTCGGGTTTGTCGGCGACAGCGACGCCGATGCGCTGGTTGTTGCGGTGCATCGGATAGGATTGACCGTCGCCGGTGTTGCCCATATAGAAGAGGTAAAACTTCCCATCCTTCAGGAGAATGTTCGGGTTGTGCGTCGTCGTGCCGTCCCAAAACGCCTTGCCGCGCGCGGGTAAGGCCACATTGACATGCTTGTATGGGCCGAGCGGTTTGTCCGCTACGGCGTAAGCGATCTCTGAATGAAGCGCCCATCCCGGAGCGAACCCTTTGCTGACGGGCCAGCGCGAATAGAAAAGGTGATACTTCCCATCCCCGCCCTTAACCGGCGCGCCACACCAGACAAAATACCCTGGCTCCGCGAAACGCGCCTCCATAGGAATTGGCTTTACCATGCTCCCAAGATCGAGGGTTCCCGGCTGACTCACTACGGTTTCCATTCCCCGAAGCACACAAGCCTCGCCCGCCACCAGCGTCAGCTCCACACACGCAGAGGCCTGTTGCGTCGAAGCACCATCCCGCACAAGGTGTCCATTCGCACGAACCCGGCAGGTGCCCGCAACCGATGCCGTAATCACGGCTTTAACCATCTTGCCATCCCTCCATTCAACCGAGACCTCGTAACCGCCACGCGTACGAAGACCCTTTACGGATCCCGTTTTCCAAGCCGTCGGCAATGCGGGCAGGAGACGGATTTCGCCCACGTCGGATTGCACCAACATCTCGGCGACGACTGCAGGACCACCCAGATTGCCGTCAATCTGAAATACGTTTGGACACCCGTCCATCAGATTTGGAAAACTCGAACGCTCGAAGAGCAAATGCATTGAACGACGACTCGCCTCGCCGTCCCCAAGCCGTGCCCAAAGCCCAGTGGCCCACACGAGCGACCACTCCACATCTTCGCAATGACTACTCTTGCTTTTTTTACCCAACATGGCAAAGCGATGTGCTAGCGATTTTCGTGCGGCCTCCGCCAGCTCTGGAGTCTTTTCGAGCGAGATCTGACGTCCGGGATACACCGCATACAGGTGCGACAGATGACGATGATGGGGCTCGCTTTCCTCATGAGCAATCCGCCATTCAAGTAGACGACCGTCCGCTCCGATCTGCGGCCCCAAAAGGCGCAACCGCATCTGCCTCACTCGTTGAACAAACCCGTCGTCGTAACCCAAAACCTGTGCTGCAGCCAGACAATTGTCAAACAGCTCCGCCGTGATCTGCATATCCATCGCCGTGCCCATATCGACTTTTGCTTGGTAGCCGCCCTCCACAACAAACGCATTCTCAGGAGAAGACGATGGTCCAGTAACCCACTTCTTCGTCGTGGAATCCTCCACGAGAAAATCGAGCAGAAACTCAGCGGCCTCCCTCATGATGGGATAACCCTTTTCTGCCAGAAACACACGATCTTGAGTGAACTGATAATGCTCCCACACGTGCTGACAGAGCCAGCCAGCCCCCATGGGCCAAATCGTTAACCCTTTGACCGGAGAGGTGAAGAGCCACGGGGTCGTCCGATGCGACACGACAAATCCGCCACAGTTATAGACATCACGCGCAGTCTTGCGTCCATTCGGTCGCACAGCCTGCAACAGTTCAAACAAAGGCTGGTGGCATTCGCTCAAATTCGTATTCTCGGCGGCCCAATAGTTCATCTGGAAGTTGATGTTGAAGTGCCAACCGCAAAACCATGGCGCGATCAACTTGTCATTCCAGAGACCTTGCAACGTCGCGGGTAGCGAGCCTGGACGCGATGAGCTGATCAACAGATAACGACCGTAGTTGAAATGCAAAGCGATCAACCCGTCATCTTTCGCCCCACCCTTCACCCGTTCGAGCCGCCGATCCGTGGGTAACTCCGAAGAAGTGCCGAGATCGAGACTGACGCGACGGAAAAGTCGCTGATAATCACCGCTGTGTTCCGCAAGCAACGTGCTATAGGGCTTTGTTGAAGCCGCTGCGACTTCTCCGAAACACCGTTCAACCGGCGGATTGTCAAGATAGCCCGCGGGATTGTCGAGTCGATAGCTTGAAACTGCGCCAAGGATTAGAGTCACCGCATTGGCTTGCTCCACGCGCAACACGCCGTCACACGATGTCACCCGACCGCCTTCGGCAACAGCCTGAACGCGCGCATAGAATCGCGTACCCGCTGTGGGCTTTCCAGCATCCGCCTGCCCCTCCAAAACTAACGCACATGCTCCGTCCGAATGCGATGCAGCGCTTACGGGTCGCGTGAGCCGCGCCGTAAAGGAGATGCGGCCGGGTTGATCACCCGCCAACCGCACAACCAGAACCTGTGCAGGCGCGCTTGAAAAGACCTCGCGCGTGAACAGCGTCCCTCCACTGCGGAACATCGTGCGCGCCACCGCCGTATCAAGATCCAACTCCCGCCGAAAATCCTTCACCTCGCCAATGTCTTCAAACGCCAGCGTCAGGTCGCCCAGTGGTTGATAACATCCCATGGGGCGTTCACCCAAAACCTTGTTGTTCACCCCCTCTTCGGCCGCTTTGTACTGGCCTGCAAACAGCAAACGCCGGATCTCCGAAAGAGACTGATGCGCTCCGACCCGATCATACACCTGAGGATTGCCTGACCAGACACCGCTTTCGTTCAACTGAAGACGCTCAACCTGTATGCCACCAAAAACCATGGCACCCAGCCTTCCATTTCCCACCGGTAACGCCTCATTCCAATGATTCGTAGCGGCTGGCTGACCATACCAGAGTTTCAACTCTGGCTCCGCTGCGACAACCGTAATACCCAAAAGACATATACCCACAATCCAGTACTTACATTGCATTCCGCCTCCCTTTCAGGCTTCGTTTTTCATCTATCCAACCATCGCACGCGTGCAAACCGCTAAGGTGCCGCAGACCCGAAGGTTCCAACGACAAATCCATTACGCAAAATTTCTGCGCGATAATTACGGACCCCCGAAGCCGGAGGCACTGCAAAAGTCATGACCTCATTCACGCGGATCGGCTCTTGATAAGTCATGACGGGCTGGTTGTGTCCAGTCATCATCTTGATTCGTAATTCACAGACTGAAGTCGGAAAGAGCGGGAAATCAGTACGAGCCTCAAGTCGGATCACCGCCACTTTCGTATAATCAAATAGTGCCTCTCGGACAATGAATCCCGAGTGATCACGCCGCAAGGCAGAATAACTCAGACGCGGTTCATGTGCGGCATCGACTAATCCCCATTGACGAAAGCCGTTAGGGTTCGTCCCTGGATAACGGCTCGCATAGTCGTTGAAACTCCAAACTGATGCACAGGAGACGAACGGACGTGCACGGAAAATCGCCAGCATTTCGCGGAACCAATCGATCCGTTCCGACTCGTCACTAACCCGATCCACCCGGCAGCCATATTCGGTCACAAGGAAGGGCTTACCGGGAAAGTACCCGTGCGCTCGGTCGATCAGTTCTGCATTGGCCTGCGGCGAGCTGCCGTAGATATTGAGGCAAACCATATCCGTGTAATACGAGCCCTCCTCCTCGGGCTTCATATTTTTCTTTGCAGCTCTGTTACTGACAAAGGTCGCCACGCGTGTCGGATCCAGCTCACGCGTGAAACCCACCATCTTCTTGACCCACGCCACGCCCTCCGGCGTTTCAGATGAAAATTCGTTACCCACGCTCCAGCCCACGATACAGGGATGGTTCCAATCGCGCTCCACCATCTCCCGATAAACACCCTGGAACCGCGCCTGATACTCCGCCGATGCCAACGTCTGGGTTGCGCTCCCCTGATTGCCCGCCTCGGCGATCATCAGCATGCCGTTACGATCCATCCAGTCGAGCATCACTGGAGAAATTGCGTAATGTGCTAGACGTGCGAACACGAAGCCCCCCTCCTTCATCAGCCGCAGATCCTGGCAAACCCCCTCGGCAGGTTGTGTCTGTCCCCAGTCCCGATGACTCGCGTGCCAGTTCGCACCTGCCAGCCGTAACGGTTGACCATTTAACAGCAGTTGTTCCCCGCGCGCTTCAAAACGCCGGATGCCGAAGTTGACCGGTTCGGCTGCATCGATGCCGATGCGGGTATGCACCTGATACAAGACCGGTGCATCCAAGTTCCATAGCCGAACCTGTTGCGCAGGCAACTCAAAAATAAATTCCGTCTTTGCACAGGTACCCGCGCCCAATTCGAGCGATGTCGGCACGGGTGCCACGTCCAGCCGTTTGCCCTCACACGCCAGTTCGCACGCGACCTTGGCCGTCTGTACGGTTGCCGACGTGTTGCGAACCCACGCTTTCACACGTACAACGGCCGTGCCCTTTTTCAGATCGGGGAGCGCTTCAACCTTCTGGTTCTCAACATAGACCTGCGGCGTGACCAACAACTCCACGCTGCGGATGATTCCCCCGTCATCCCACCACGGATAAACCTGCTGCCCCGTGATAGTGAACACCGGGACGCCTGGAAAGGTCGTGGTCCCCCACCGATTGTCCGCCGCAACGGTGATCAGGTTCGTTGCACCCGATTTTAACCGTACACCAATGTCAAACTCGAATGGCGTATATCCGCCCGCGTGCGTTCCGAGCAGTTCACCGTTGAGCCAAATCTTAGAGGTTGAAAAGACTGCTCCAAAGGCCAACCGCACACACCGCCCCTCCGACGATGTCGGCGTGATGAAGCGATGGCGATACCAGCCCGTCCCAATAAACCCCTTTGTCCGTGGATCATGCGACCACGTATGAGGGACCATAACTGACTCCCATCCTGAATCTGAAAAACGCAGTGAATAAGCCTTCTCTGCCTCTCCCGTATTCGAATAGTCAGCAATGAACTTCCAAGTTCCGTCGAGTGATATTCGCTGAACAGAATCCCCTGCATCTGCACTTAAGCAGACCACCAGACCCGCGAACAGGACTGACAGCACCTGCAGTTGAGTAAATAGTATCATATTCTTTCTCATGATTATTGTTTCTCCATAAGGTTTTGAAACCACGCACGTAACTGCAGCGTGGAGGGTCGATCATCCAGAAACATCGCGCAGGCATGCGCGTGCAGTCCGGACTGAACGAAAGTCGTTTCCGCTTTCATGATCTCCATCAGCGGTGGGATGTTCTTTGCGGGGTTGTCGGTTTGAAAAACGGCGCGCCCCGCAAAACGGTGCGCCCGCTTCAGCGCGCCCGCCATATCTGCCCCGCCCCAGCCGTCACCGTCATAATGCTGGCAAGCATGAAACCCTTTCCACAGCGCGGCAATTTGCTCGTTGCGCAACCCGATGTAGCCACAGGCGATGGCACCACGCGAGAAGCCAGTGAGCACCACGTTCCGACGGTCACCGCCGAAATCACGGCAGATCGTCTCGACGGCTCGCACGGCATAATCGGCTGTCGCATCGGCCTCGCCCCAGCCGTCCTCGGCCACCCTCCCGTTCTTTCGATCCACAAAGGGCAGGCTCACCCAGATCGCCCCTACCCCTTTCGTCATGCCATAGCCAATCACGCATTGTTCCGGACGACCTGTCGAGTAACAGGCCGGTACGTAAAAGATGTTTCCTGAATATTCGGCGATCACCGGGTAGCGCCCGCCCTGCTTCCACTCCGGCGGCAAATACAACGCGCTATAAATCCCGTTCTTCTCGTCGCCCGCCAACGCATATCGTACCCGCCGACCTGCTGACGGCACGGCGACGCCTTCCTCCATATCCGGCACATCGAGACGGCTGGGTGTCCGGGTCCAAGCATTTACCTGTCCCAGCGCCACCGGACACCGCACCTCCAATCGAGTACCTGGATTTGCTTGGCGCACCATGATCCGCAAATGCTTCACCTGGCCGGGATCGATCTTCGGAGTCCCATCCGGAAATGCCTCCCGCAGCGAACAACGAAATAGGTGTGCCGCTCCGACTGGCACGGTCGCGAAACTGCCCACTGCATCCCAACCGTGACGGGCAACCACCCACAGCATGACTTCCGCAGGTTTGTCCCCGCAGTTCCGTATCTCCATCTCAACCGCTTCTCGCGTGTTCAGTTTCCAGCCGACCGCAGGCGCTGGCACATCCACCCAGGAATATACGTTACTGCTCGGCTTCACCTGCAGGCGCAACACCCGTTGAGCACCAACCCCGTCGAACGAAGCGCTCACATCGCGCAACTCGCCCAAATCATCAACTGTCCGGATATGAGACCAGAGCGGTTCACAGGTTCTGTCGACGGCCACATCGCCCGTCCCTGCTCCGGAGGTTAAGGCCAAAACACAGCAGATCTTGACGGCTATACTCACGGGGTCCTTCACTGGCCGCCCCTCTTTTCCACCTGCCACTGAAACGGTGCCGCAGGCAGACCTGCGGAGTTAAACAGCGTAGCGCAGGGGCTATCCTTCCAAGCATAGCGTACGACCCGTGGCTCGTGGATGGTAGAAACAGTAAGGGTGATCGCATTCTCCTGTGCCATGGCATTTACCGTCACGAATTTTCCGTCCGCTCCGGCGACCTCAAACCCGCTGTCAGAACTCGGCTTGAACGCGAGACGTTGTTCCTTGTTCCCTGGATCGAAGCGCAAGATTATTTTTTCGCCTGCACACGTCACGCTGACAAGCTTGGGCCCCTTGTCCACGATGTCCTTACCATAGACCTGCTTAAGCGCAACCAGTGCCAGCCGCCGCCCCACCTCCTGCTTGTTCTTCGGATGAATGTTCTTGGGCTCGCCAATATCAATGCCGACCGCCAAACCCGTGTTCGGCACGGTGTCGGCCACAGCCTGCTGCGCGGCGCGAAGAGCCGGCCAGTTGCCGGACCCAGATCCGTAGTTCACCAACTGCATAATTAGGAATGGGAAATCGCCTTGTCCCCAGCCCCTGCGCCAGCCGCCGATGAGCTGGGTCATCAACTCGGCGTACTCCACCGCCCTCTCGGCATTACTCTCGCCCTGATACCAGATCGCGCCCTTGATGGTCATGGCGGTAAGCGGCTTGATGCGCGAGAGGTAGCCGGCGCCCACCTTATCGATATGAATCGCGGGCCGAACCCGTTCCTCCTGCGCCGCAGTCAACTTCGGCGTCGGCAGCACCGGAGCGGGTTGGCCGTTCCGCTTCGCTTCGGCAAAGGCCTTCCGCCATTCCAGCACCGCATGACGATCCGCCTCATATTGCGATTGGAATTCCTGAAGCACCTTCTTCGCCGACTCCCGCGCCGCCGCGTATCCGGCCCAGGCTTCGCGCGCTTCCCGAGGCGTCCAGAACTCCGCGGGTGTCCCGCCCGCCGCAGCCACCACCAGTCCGACGGGCACATCCAACTGCCGCTGCAACTCCCTGCCAAAGAAATAGCCGACCGCCGAGAAGTCCTTCGTTGTTTCCGGCGAACATGGCAACCACGGCTTCTTGCTGAGGGCGGTGAACAATCGGAGGCGTGGATGATTCGCCGCCAGCAATTCCCGTTCACCGTTCATCACGCCGTCCCACCGGCACCATTCCATGTTCGACTGCCCCGAACAAATCCACACATCGCCCGCCAGAAGATTGGTTAACGTAACGCTGTTCTTTCCCTCGATGGTCAGATCGGGAATGGCACCCGCCTTGAACACCGGCAGCGTCACGCTCCAGGCATTCGTCCCCGCGCCGACGGTTTTGCCGACAACTTGATTACCGAGTTTAACCACCACGGCCTCGCCCGCATCGGCCCAGCCTGCGATCTTCGCGGGAACGTCGCGCTGCAAGACCATGTCGCTGCTGAAACAGGGCATCAGGCGGACCTCGCCGAAAGCATTGTCCAGCGTGACCAGCGACGTCAGCAACAGGGCGACGATCAGGGTATCAGGGCATCGCCCGAATGTTTTATGTTTGTCGTTCATAGTTGCACACTCAGATTCTTGATGGGAATCACGGCCAGTTCTGCGCTGTTGTTATTCATTTGTTGTGTGCCAGAGCCGACACGACCCACCTTGCCGCCACTGTTGGAGTAGCCGACATAGAGATAGCCGTTGTGTTCAACGGCATCTGGATACGAGAGGTAGACCTGGGGGTGCGATTCTCCGGGACCTTCTGGAAACAGCGAGGGACGAATCATAAAAACGCTTTTGAACACGGTCTCCCCTGGTCGGGTCACCGCGATGGTCAAGGGCGTCCGTGCATGGTTGCTGTCAGCGCTGGTGGTGCAGATGAGATAGTTCTGTCCTGTACTCAAGGTGCCCGCGCAGGGCTTGCTGGTAGCCATGGGAAGATTCGAAGGACGCGATTCCGTCCAGGTCCGGCCAGCATCTTCGCTCCGAGCCATGAGCGCCTTTGCCTCCGCTCCATAACGAGCGATATTGATTACCTGCTTGCCGTTAACGATGACGGCAGACTCACCCCATATCTCTGCACCAGACGAAACAGGAATCATGACCAGGTCCCACTTCATGAAATCATCGCCATGACTAATGGCCACTGCAGGCGGATTGATTCCTTTCTTCCGGTATTTCTCCAGTCGAACGCCAGACATAATCCAGTTCCCGTCCAGCATTTTGATGGGAGCCTGAAGCGCCCAGAATCCTCCCCCGATGACGATTCCCCTTGCTTCCCAGGTGCCGTCATCATTATAGGTGTACGCCCGCGTGGCAGTATCGACATATCCCCGGCGATAGCTCCCGTTGAATGACCACAGCTTGCCTTGATGAACCGCGAAAACACCGTGGCTAACGCCAATGCCGTCTTTTCCCGAATCAATCGTACGGACCTCGCCCCACGTTTTCCCGTCATCCGTGCTGATGCGATAGCGGGCTTCCTCCGCTGGAGTATTTTCACCTTCCCTGTTGTGCCCAAACGAAGCAAAGAGTTGCTCCTTGTACCACGCTACCGCCACGCCATGCAAAAATCGATACCCATCTTTCTGAAATTCATAAGGCTTGATGATGGAAAAGCGCACGCCAGGAATCAATAGCAACTCGGACCGCTTAGGAACGGGCTTAGACGGATCCCACAACGGTCCGGGCTCTCCTGCGGTCTGTGTCGCAATCACTGGGCGATTCGGATCCTTTGCCTTCGCTGGATCCTCGGCACGCAATAATTCCGCGTAGCCCAAAACTAATGTTACCGAAAACATGAGATACAGATTTCTTTTCATACTTATTTTTTCCTCTCTTACTTCCGCAACCGACACAACGTGAACGTATGAGGCTTCGGTTGCGCCGCTAGCCGAGCAGCATTCACGGCGTCCAGCATTTCGCGACGCAAATCCGCCTCGTGCGATTTGCTCTGCAGATAGTTCTTCCGCAACATCGCAGCCCATGAGCTATTTGTGCCGGCGATCTTTGGCAGTGCCAAATCCAGCTCCGCGGATGCCCGTGCCGCGTCAAGCGGACGTTTCGCGTCAGGCCATGCGTTGTGCTCGATGAAGGCAATCGAGCGTAGTTTGGATTCCGCCTGCCATTTTTTTGCGAACGCCGCCTTGACTGCCAACGACTGTTGGAACTGCGGTGTCTCCACCTCGCCCGCTAGGTTCACGCCTTCCGCGAGTTGCGCGGCCGTGAACGAGCGGATCTTTTTGCTGTCGATGCTCAACTCATAATCGCCCTGGGACAACCCGCGGACTATTAGCGTCTCTTGGTTGAACTCCTGCGTAAAAGGCACAAAATCCAACGCCGCCCTGGCGCTCGTCTCGACTGGAAATGGCAGTGCCTTCTCAATGCAGGTGAAGGAGATTCCATTTGGCAGTTTGCGAACGCCCGTCACATCGCAGTTCTCGTTGGCATCCGCCTGGGTGGCGGCGACATCGACGCTGATGCGGGAGACCACGCCGGACAGCTTCTGCGCACGGAGCAACTCATAGGCCATGACCATGTGGCCTGGCTGAGTTGGATGCACCCTGTCAGGGCCGACGATACTGAAATGCGGATCCCGCTTCTGCTGTTCGGCATTGATCGCCGACATCGATCCGTTGAAGTCAACGGTTGCCAGTTTAAATTCCTCGGCGATGGCCTGCATACGGGCGGCATATCCCGCCAACGCTGCGCCGCAGCCTGGAAGATTAGGGGTTGTCAGATCGGCCGTGTCGTCGAAAATGGAAGGTTTGATGAGAATCACCTTCGCGCCGGAATCGAGCAACGACTTCGTCAATGTGCGTAGGGAATGATCATAGGTTTCGGCGCGCTCTTTGCACTTTTTGTCAAAATCCTGACTGTCTTGATATTTATAAAAACTCCGCCCCACGTCGTTCATGCCCAGCATCACCGAGACGACCGTCGGCTTTGCCTCCAAACAATCCCATTGCAGTCGTCTCAGTGCGCCTGGTGCGGTCTCTCCCCTGATACCGCAATCGACGACCTCCAGTTGTTGCGTGGGAAACCGCGTGTAGTAAAACAGCTCGACGTAACGATGATAATAGCCGCCCTCCGTGATGCTGTCACCCAGCACACACCAGCGGTCGCCGGTTTGAAAGGGTGTGACCGCGACAGCCACGTGCAAGACGGCCAGAGGCGCCAAGAGCGATACGGCGATCATTTGTTTCTTAATACGTTGATTTATCACAGGTCACTTTCCGGTCTGCTTTATGGTACTTTTTTTGACGACAGCGAGTTGCTCCTCAATATCGTATTTCATAACGGGTTATTTCAGGGAACTGAGCGGTATCCGCACGTTGAAGGCGCCTTCACCCTTGTCATCTGGAGTTGTAGCAAATAGCAGCACGGCAGGACGATTGTTGTCAAAGAACAGTTGAGGCCGTTCCAGTGCCTTCATTTTCTGCCTCTGCCCATCCGCCCACACGATCTCGGTCGTTGCCACCAATGGGTGCTTGGCCAGCCGCCAGTCAATGCCATCGTCGGATTGCCAGAGCGCCGTGGACCGGCCCGCGCCAGTAAAGAAACCGGCATTGTCTTTGACAATCGCCCAGTAACGCTGGCCATCGCACCAGATAAACGGATCCTCGGCAGCGAAATGCACCCCCTCTTTCACGAAGACTGGGTTCGGATATTTTGTGAAAGGTCCCGTCGGGCTGTCGCTTGTCGCCACACAGTGTAACACTGGACCATAAAACGGTGGCTTACCTTTGTCCCCGACCGCCTTATAGGCCATCAAGTAACCGCCGCCAGGGCGTGCGGCCACGCTCGGGTTGTTGCAACACGTCGCGTCGTAAAACCCGGGCGTCGGCGCCACCAGCGGTTTGTCAAACCGCGTCCACGGTCCGTCGGGCGAATCCGCTACAGCCACGCCGATGCGCTGGTGGTTGCGATGAACCCAGTTCAATCCCTTCGTCTGTTCACGGTCACCGACATTGCCCATGTAGTAGAGGTAAAACTTCTTCCCGAAGCGCTGCACGGTCGGATTGTGCGTGCAGTGGCCGTCCCAGAACGCTTTGCCCCGCTCCGGCAACGCCACATCCTTGTGTTTGAACGGCCCCAGCGGCGTATCGCCCACCGCGTGCGCGACTTCCGAGTGCGTGACCCAAGCGTTGAACCCGAGTTTGTGCGGCCAGCGCGAGTAGAACAGGTGGCATTTGCCATCATCACCGCGCACCATGGTTCCACACCAGACGTAGTAATCAGGATCACTGAACTTCGACGTGGCCGGTACTGGCTGGATCATTGCGGCGAAATCGTAATCGGGCGACGTGCTGCTGGCTGCCAGCAACGTCTGGATGCTTTTCGCGACCTGTTTTCCCAGCACCTCGGAACCCACGGCCTGAAAATGGACGTTTCGCGGAATCTGCAACTTGTCCAACTGCGGCATGACCGTTGCCCACAGGTCGTTGACGGGTATCTTCTCCTCGGCCATGACCCTGCGGGCCGCGTCGTTGTAAGCAACCTCGCTGCCCTTCACATACTTTTCAGCCTGACTGTCGGGAATCGGCGTTGTGGTGGCGAAGATCAGTTTCGCACCGGTCTGCCTCAGTCGCGCCACGATCAGACGCAGGTTCTTCTCATACTGGTCGAGCGGCACGTTGGGTTTGGCACCGTTGAGCGGACTAGCATAGTTACCTTTCGCATCTTTGTCCGAGCCGTCCGCAAAACGGTAGCTGGCGTCATGCAGGCCATGATTAAAATGAATCACATCCCATTTTGCATTCCCGCCCGCCAGCCAACGCTCCAGCCCATAAGAACCGAGTGCCGTTTTGGTGGAGCCTCCATTGCCCAGAACGCGGTGAACATTGGCCTTGCCGGCCAATTCCTTTCGAACAACCATCGTGTACGCAATGGAAACAGAATCACCAATCAGCAAAACCCGGGGCAGTTTAGGGTCATCCACGACCGGGACCATCGCGGGATCCACATTAGCAGGTTTGGCAGCCGCAATCGGCGATCTCGTATCCTTGGCTGATTGCGCATGTAGCGTTCCCGCCATGGCCATGACAATACTGACGGCCGCAGCTCCAGCGAACCAAGAAACGTTTATCCTTTTCGCGTTCATCTTCTTCCCCTTTGGTTATTGACTGTGTTTGATATTTTCTAAATTACTCGACGATCTCCACTTCCACCGCGCCATCCGCATGCGACAGAGCCAACGTAAGCGTACGTGTCGCCGCATCCCATGTATTGACCTTGGCGGCTGTGGCCGGTGTGATCGTCACCTTGGGCTGTGCCTTACACGTTAAACGGATCTCGGTATCACGTTCAGGATATTCGGTATTCGCCTGAAGCCAGAGCCGCGTGTTAACGCCTTCGAACTTGCCCATCAGATAGGCGTGCGGTGCGATCTTGCCGGCCATCGACTGGAAGAGGCCTCTCCCTTTCAGCGGCACTGAGTATGTTTCCGTCACGTCCTGGTTCTCGTGGCTGTTGAGCACCGCCAGCGTGTCACCTACGAGCGTCACCAGGGCGTCGCCCGCATAGAACAAAGGGTAGGCCTGGTCAAAACGCGCCTTGACCTTTGCGGCGCCATCCAGTTGCGAGAGCGGCAGTGTCTGGATGCCATGACCGAGATCCATTTTGCCTTGCGGAAAGACAGGGAAGTAGTAGTAGCGGCCGGTGTTGGGGAAGAACTCCATCAGTGTGCCGGGGATGACGCCAACATCACGGAAGCCATACGTCCCGCGATAGAGTGCCTCCCATTCGTAGTAGTACGGATCGCTGTTTTTCGTTTGGGGGACACCGTCGTTGTAGACCGCCAGACGGATCTGCTCCCGCACTTGGTCCTTGGTGGGGATCAATTGATGTTTAATCAAGCCGCGCAGGAAGGGCTCCATGAAGCGGTAAAACGCTGGCGTCAACTCGCCTTTGTTGGTCCAGTGCGCCATCGGATTATACGTCTTGGGGAATCCGTCCTTCGCGATTTTCCAGCCCGCGCGGACCGGCATCGTGCCGGTCTGCCCCTCGAAGCTGAAGACACTGCATCCGCGGCTGATACCCATCAGGAAGTTGAGATTCCAGAAGTTACGCGGCATGTCGCAGGCCTCGCCGCCACGCTGACCGCAAATCTCACCCAACTTGCGGAAACCGGTCTGCTGCCAGTACCAGCCCCCGTCTTCCCATGCGCCCTGAGCAATGATCCCGCCCGTCAGATACAACCCCAGCACGGAACTTTGCGAGACAAACTGGCGATGCAGGATGTTGTTCTTCTGTGCGAAGATCAGGTGGTCGGCGTACTCGTTCATCAACGCGCCTTGCTTGGCATAAAGCGCCTCCCACTTATTCTCGCCAGGGTAGGTGCCGTCCGCATCGTAGAAAATGCGCCCGTATTTTCCGCACAATTTGAGCAGGCGGTTCATGTAGACTTGGTTCGCTCCGCCGTGGTAGTGGGCGCTGAGCGTTTCCCCTCCCATGATTCCAATCACGTTGGTGTAGGTCTGGAAGACCTCCTCCACGGCTGCCAACGGCATCCAGTAGGAGATGGGCCCGGGGCCATGGGTTCTCATAAACGTCATCTGTCCCGTGGCCTGCAAAGGCTTAAAGAACTCGATCGGCGTTGAAATGTTGTAGCAGTTGAAGGCCACATAAGGCTTCAGATCCGCTGGAATGGTGTTGGTGAAAAGCGACAGATCAGTGACCGAGTGGCCTTCGATCGTGATGAGTGGGTGAGCAGGCGAGATGACCAACGACACGGGCCGCTTGGCATGGTCGTTGTTGACCTCGAACCGGCGCGTGGCAGACCAAGCACCCGCGCGGTCAGGCTCCCTTGCGCGTATCCGCCAGAACCAAAGGCCAACACCCGGCAACTCCTTGTCGGCTGGCATGAAGTACGGGACATCAATTTCCGAACGAACCTTGAAAGAAACTGGCGCAGAGAACTGCTCGTCCCTCGCCACTTGCACTTCATAATCCAATGCGCCCTTCACCTGACGCCACTTGAAGAAGGTCGCAAGATCTGTCATCTTCAACCCGTCTGAAGGGAAAATCAATTCCGGGGAAGCAAAGCCGACCGGCTCCAAGCGTACTCCCTCCAGACGCGTTCCCTCCGGCTGCTGGACTTCGAGGATGAAGGCTTGACGCTTGCCGGTCCATTGAGTCAAAGCCGTAAAATCAACGTCCTTCTCTCCTGGTTGATCGAGTGTCAGCACGTTGCGAAGCGCCTGCGCTAAACCCAGCGAGCGCACACCGATCGTGATAGGATTCTTAACAGATGCCGAAGCCGCCTTTGCGGTCAACCGATAGCCACGCTGGAAATCCAGTTCTAACGCCGCGTACTTTTTTGTTTCGTTCCCGATCATCTTGGATGCCGCGCCGAAGGACTCCTGATAGAGGCTCACCGTGCCAGCTTGCAGCGGTTGTCCGGAGAGGAAGACTGCACAGGAGCTGTTAAGGTGCGGCACCTGCTCACGCGTGATCGCAGCATAAGTCCTGCGCGTCTGATTCCAAACCCCCGCGTCGCCACAGGACGCGACAAAGGCGAACCCCAGATCAAGCGGACGCTCCTTTGTAAATGCGTAAGGGAACTGCTCCTGCACCGGATCGATGAAGCGAATTAAGAATCCCGAATTCGAGAAGGACCAGATGCTGTCACCCGGCAATGAACGAGTCACCTCTTTCGTCGTCAAGAAACCGATGCCATTGCCGAGTTCCGAGTCCACGCCCACCCAGCACCGTTCACTTCGCCAACCGAGACGGGTGAAACTGTTTTCTGAACCGGACAGCAGAATGCGCTTGGGTTCCCGCGGATCCTGATACTTGAAGCGCAGTTTCCCTTTTAGGAGATTTCCATAATCCCCAGCCATCGCCGCGCCATGTTCCACATAAGCCAGATAGCGGGTCTTGTCATCCAGCGTCCCAAAGATCGCGCGATAGGTCAAGATCGGCTGTCCGGGCAACAGCGTGTAGCTCTCCGTCCAGGTGATGTTTCCTGCAAATCCGCCGAACCCCTTGACCAATTTCAACGTGGCCGAGCCATCCGGCTCAACCTTGGCCTCCCCGCTGACAAGCCGTGCTTCGCTTAAGCTGATCAAGCCCATGGCCTTGACCTTTTCAGCGGGTATCCCCATCAGACGTCCTCGTCTTTCCGAATCAAGCCAGCCCTCAAGCCGCGAGCCGGTCAAAAGTTGCCGTTTCGATGTGTTAGCGATCCGTTCGACTTGGGGACCCTCATACGAAAGGGACCATTGCTTTTCCCGATACTCGAACATCAGAATACCATTGCTGAGTTTAGCCGTACCCTCCGCCGAATTGAAAACCGCCGAACTTATTTTCAACACGTCCTCCCACTTCGGCGCGGCTTCCAACGTTAGTTCCATACGCTCGCTGGGTTTCAGCGAGAGATAAGCGCGGACCCCCTTGATGCCATTCTCAACACTCGGCAACAACGTGACCGGCTGTCCGAGTGTGGTCATCGCCTTGAGCGGCGTACCCTCCGGCAGTTTGAGACTCCCATAGAGAACCGCATCCGGTATCGTAATCGCCGTGGCATAAACCGGCTTATCGGCACAGTTGACCACGGTCAAACAATTCGAATTATTCGGATTCTCTACTGCCAATACTGCGGTCAATGGCGTCAACAACAAAGCGGCGGCAAGCATGCATTTGCGCATCAAAATTCCTCCTAAAAATGATTTAAAAGAAGCGAATAAGCGTTCCCCTCGAATTGACAAGCAATACCTGCTTATTGGTGTCGTCAATTTTTAACGACAAGATTCCCCTGCGACTACTTGTCGTATTCAACGTCCAATTTTCTAAGCTAGGTATCGTCCCCTTTGTCCCATAAGAAAACAGCACCAGGCTGTTCGTAATCGTCCCCGAAATATTCACCGTGCCAGCAGCAGGTAGCGAGAGTGTCCCCGCCACGTTCACTCGGGTCGGATTAGCCACGTCCGTGCAGAATGAAACCCCGCCATTCACAGTCAACGACCCGCTGAAAGCTGCGACCGTGTTCGAAACCAGAAGGCTACCCGTGTTGCCAATAGTGATGTTACCCGTGCTGATGCCTGTTCCTCCATTGACCAACTCCAGCCCGACATAGTTTCGAGGATTTCCACTGTCTTCTATCGTGTAGGTGGTCGAGGCGTTCGCGCAAATGCCAGTCGCATTGTTAAAGCGCAGCGTGTTTTTCCCCTGCCAGTCAAAAGAACCCACGCCCGTAGTAGCCTGATTGTTCGTCAGGATCACGCCGCTCACGCCACGATAGGCGAGCACACCATTCTCCACGAGTACCTTGTTGCCGAGCGACAAGTCGTTAGAGGGCGTGTTGATCGTAATTGTCGGGGCCGCCGTAGTGAACTGCAACACCCCGCTGTTCGTACAAGCGAGGTGGTTGCCGTAATCCGTCCGTCCGGCAGTTCCAATCACGAGCGACAATGACAGCTCCATCACGCCACTCCTTGTGACAACGACACGGTTACTGTAATTGACCAGATTCGTTGCAGATGTGCCGATCGAGAGCTTGCGGCATCCGAGCATCTGCCCGCCCTCTTCGATCTGGATGCTGTTTTCATTGTTATTCCCCTTGCCGCCACCAACCATGCAATCGATATTCGGCTGAAACTGGAATAGGGAGCCGTTCCCCGTGACCAACACCCCGTTCCTATAATAATTGGTGCAGACGTAAGATGCACCATGGGCGATCCAAAGCCCACTGATTCCCGTCATGACCCCGCCATTCTGCACCTTAATCACGTTGTTAGTACCTGCAGGTCCTTGATAACCCACATTCATAGCCCCGTTCGTGACCAAGCCTCCAGCATCGACAATCAGCAAGTTGGTGTGTGAGCCTTCCAAGCAAACGGTCACCGACCCGCCCAACAGGTCAACGGTAGAAGGCGTGCCGTTTCCGTCGCGCCCCGCGACAATCATTTGATTGTTGTACGAAGTCGCGAGATAACCAAGCGTCACATTGGATGACTTCACAAGTCCTCCGTTGGTCACTGAAAGTACATTAAAGCCATTATTGCTGGCGTAAAGACGCAGGTTGGCACATTCAAGAGTTCCTCCGGAAGTTACCGTAACATCATTCGAGTTACTCTGCATGAAAAAGAACTGCCTGCCTCCTGTAACCAGAAAGCGAGCCCGGTCGCCCATCGTGTTCGTTCCCCCAATCATCAACTTGTTGTTGTTGTTTAAAAACATTACGGCATAGTTAGCCGACGGCGTCAGTGTCACCAAGCCTCCGTTTTGCAAATAAAACGTCGCACCATAACTGGGATTTAGCGGTGTTGCACTCCCTGAAAGTGAAAAGGACGCATTGTCCACGGTCGTGGTGCTGCCATACTGCGTGAACACGTTCCCAATGAACTGGGCTCCGTCACGAATCGTGAGACGACTGCCATTCAACGCGGTGGTTCCAAACGTCGTATTGGTCGCCGTCAGCGTGGTCGTTCCCGAAAGATCCAGCTCGCCCCTTAAAGTCGTCGATGCGGAGCCCACGTTCAACTGGGCGAGAGAGGGGAGTGTCCCAAGGCTGGCAGCCGTCACCGTTTTGTTGCTCCGAATATCAGCCGTGTCTCCCGACTGCGGAGTCCCTGCGCCTCCCCATGTAGCGAAAGCATCCCACGAGCCACTTTGCGAAGTGATCCGTGTAACCGCCTGCACTTCATCGACCAACAACCCCACCAGTGCAATGCTCAGAAAAAGACCACACCGACTTACAGTTCCATCCATCTTTCCACACTTCTTATTTTTGGTTATCATACGTTTACTCCTTGTTGTCAAATAACCTCTTTCAGATTCATTGTGATTATCATACTCCACCCCGTTCTTTCTGTCTATATGTGATTGCGCAAAAATTATTCAATTTTGCGACATGGCTTTTTACGCGATCGGGGGCTTGCCTATCTTTGTTAAAGAAGGACTGACTGACGAATTGACGTCTTGACTGATTGATTCATCTGGTCAACCCAGTCAATACGTCCTCAGCAATCAACTCGTCACTCGGTCAATCAGTCAATACGTCCTCACACGGTGGCAACGGCGTCCCGCCGTTGGCCGAATCGATGGTGCAATCGGGGGCACGCGCCTGCGTGCCTTGGACGAGCAGGCGCTCGTCCCTTCCGAGAGTGCACAAGGTGTGACCGCGTCATCATTCCGGGGATATGAAAAGCATTCGGCGCATGCCGGGGGCGCCGTTTTGGCCCGTCAGCGTCAATTTCATGGCGGATGTCGTGACTGGCGCGAACGTCACCACCAGGCCACGCCCCTCTGTGACGCCCTCGGCGATCTTTTTCCATTGTCCGCCGACCTCCGACTCCAGCGTATAGACCTGGGGAATCCGGGGAAATTTATCGAGTTCCTCCAGCCGGATTGACGAGATCACTACCGGTTTTTCGAAGCTGAAATCAAGGCTCGCCGTCACGGTGCCTTGGGGCGTGATCCATGGGCGCACCCCTTTTGTCTTGAACGAAACAATGCCGGCGGCATCCGTTTCGTTGACACTTGCCTTGACCTTGGCGATCTGATTGGGCTTAGGCCGGGCGACGGCTTCGCCGTCCAATTCCAAGACTACCACAGCGGCAACCGGATCCGGTGAGCAGGCACCCACTTTCACTATTACCCGTTCCTCTTCCTTGATCAGTTCCAACTTCCTGTCCGTCCCCGCCAGACGTGCGCTCTTGACCCCGGACAACAACGGCACGCGCAACAGTCCGTCCTTGGGCCAGTCGAAGACGATCAGGTTGAGTTGGTTGCCCTTGCGCGTCGCGCAGCCGTAAGAGAGATACGGGAAAGGGCCGCCTTGGCAACCGTAGATGGCTTCGCCATTCTGCTTCAGCCAGTCCCCGATCGCCTTCAATCGTTCGACATGCTCCGGCATGAAGCTTCCATCCGGTGCCGGGCCGAAACCATAGACCAGGTTGCCGTTCTTGCTAATCGCCTCGGCCAGTGTGCGGACAAGAACCGATACGGGCTTTTGCTTGTCCACTGTTGGGGCATACGCCCATTTTGACCCCAATGTGACGCAAGCTTCCCAGTCGTCCTCCGGCGCATATGTCGGAAGCATTTGTTCCGCGCAGCCGAAGTCGGCGCGAACGCCTCCCAGCCGGCCGTTCATGATGAGATTCTTCAACGGGCGCAGCGGTTCATAGAGGCGTTCTGCGTGCGCCTTAGTGATCCCCGATGGCGTGTCCCACCAGAAGACATCCGGCTTGTATTGCGCCAGCTCCCGGATCTGGGGCACGGCGATGGTGTCAATATACTTATCGAAATCCCCGCCTTGGGCCGGATCCCATGGCTTGGTATTGCCTACGGAACCGCCGGGATTCACCCAGTCCTGCGCATGGGAATAGTAGATGCCGAACCGGATTCCTTCCTTCCGGCAGGCATCGGCCAGCGGGCCGACCAGATCCTTGCCGTAGGGAGTGGCGTCGGCAATGTTCCACTTGCTGGCCTTCGATGGCCAGATGGCAAAGCCGTCGTGATGCTTCGCGATCAAGACCAGATATTTGGCGCCGGACTGCTTGAAGAGCTTAACCCATTCCTCGGCGTTGAACTTCACGGGATTGAACTGCTTGGCGAATTCCTGGTATTTCGCCACCGGCACTTGGTTCCAACGCATCATCCACTCCCCCTGTGCCGGGATGGAAAACAGGCCGAAGGTAATCATCACCCCGAAACGCGCCTCCCGCCACCAGGCCATGCGGGCATTGAATTCTTCCGGGGACTCCTTGGTCGGCGCGGGAATCTGCGAGGGGTCAACCGTGAAGCCCGAGGCGTTTTCGTCGTAAGCGCCGGCAATCGCCTTCGTCGCCACCTTCGGGAAAGTTTCGACGCCCTTGCGCAGAACAGATTCATCCGCATGCAGAAGCGTACAGGCAATAGCTTGAATCAGGACGCAGTAGTAGGTTGTTCTTTTCACTTTTGTTTCTCCTTATTGATGTTTTCAATTAGTTGTTTGCCGTTCCAAGGAATCAGATCCCGTACGGCCTCCTCAGGTTGCGGCACACGATTACTCGTCCCGCTTGGACGGGCATACCAAAAGACGCCAACAGCTTGTGAGACTTCAGTATCAGCGCAGACCCACAATTCCATGTCGAACTTCAGCGAACGACGATACGGTATACCGTCGAGCAATCGCATTCGCGATGTCGTGGTGTAAGCGCTCCAATCAGGTTTCTTCCAACGATGGTCGTATGTGACATCTCGTTTCGGCATTGCGATGAACGGCGAATTAAACCAGTGCGCCATTCCCCACGCGTAGCCGTAGTAATCTTCCATACCAGTGCCCAAGTGCGAGGGGAACTTCTCGCCGTCAACGTACACCCGCTCGTCGCCTTCGCCGTTCCAATGCCAATCCCGGTTGAACACCGTGAGGGTGTCCCCCACATAAACGCCCTGACCGGTCAGCTCTACGTAATTCCAATCCTTGTAAGGCCTGGTCTTGATCGGATCCTCGTGCCGCCAGCCGGCATGAAAATACATGGAGCGATCATCCCAACGCCATGCGCTGGTGGACACCGCAAGTTTCACCGTCACCTGCACTTTGCCGAGATTCTTGACCGTGATCCGGCCATTTTTTTTGTACGGCATCACCCAGCGCGTCGCGAGCGTCCCGTTCGTCGCCACCGTGCGATTCCAATCTTGAACCGGATTCCACCGCGCCCCGCAACCGAAAAACTCGCCAATCGGACACCACACCGTTGGTTGCCCATCAAACTCTACCGCCAACACAACCGAACGGACGGTCTGCGTGTCGCTTCGCGGCTCCAGTTCCAACTGCAGGCTTCGCACGGCGTTCTCGCCTGCCGGCAAATCCAGTGACAATGCCGCACCCGGTTGAATTTCACCCTCCCGCCGCGTTTCCTGCCCGGAAACCGCGTTGCCAAGCGACTGAAGCAATTCTGCATTCCGTTTCAAAGCGTCGGCTGCCATTTCGAAATTAGCCATCGTGAACGTCTCAACCTTTGTTCCCGTTTCGTAGGCACGATAGCCAACAATAAAGAAATAAGGTATCTCATCCAACGTGATCTTGCAGGACTTCGCAAACGGGATCGGCAGGTAGAGATCACCGCCGAGTCCAGTAGTCGCCGCCTCATCCGAAGCAATGAACGCCAACGGCGGCTTGACAAAACCCCGTCCGGCCAGCAGTTCGTGCAACTTGACGGCAATTGCCGGCGTGGAACTACCGTCAAAATAGAAGCGGACGAGGCAGTTTTTCCTCTCCAACGGAATCCAGAATCGAACGACTGCACCGGGGCCGTCGTGCTCCATCAGCACCCACTCCTGCCGTCCTTCATTTTCCTCAATCCGGATGAACTGTTTGTAATCTATATTAGCGTGCCAGCGATCGCCGTTTGGAATTGTTTGCCGACGGTCATAGCTGCTGGCCTGCTTGCAGGTGTACGCTGGCTGGGGCCAACGGGCAAGCGCGTCACGATTCGTCATATCCGCCAACAGCGTCTTGAGCGTGATGGCCGATTCTGCTCCATGAAGGGTTAAAGCCCCTAACAGGGTCAATGACACTACGACTGAAATTCTGGCTATGTTTCTCATCATTGTTTTTTCCCTCATCCTTCCGGCTATTTCGCGATTACCAACCCAAAGACAGCATCCAGTTCATGCCATTGGTCTTTGTCATCAAGGGTCAATTCCAAGCGGCCATCCGGCAGGGTCTTCATGGCAACCGGGTTTTGGGTGCACAGGTTGTACGCCGACGTGAACGACTCAAGCGGCTTTGCCAGGACAACGCTCCGAACGTTGCCGACGGGCGGCGTCAAGACGTGGACATATTCCTCCCGTCCATCCGCACTGCGAGTGCAGGCTATGGGAAGATTCTTGCAGTCCTTGGGATATGAAGCGGGCTTGAGTTTCCAGTTCCGGCTGATGAGCGTCCCCTTGATGGATTCCAACGCGACAGCATAGTGTTTACCGAATTCGATGAGGGAGGCACGGTCGAAGTGGACTTTGTCTCCCAGCGTATACGCAAGGAATCGTTCCTCGATCTTACAAAGAGGCCAAAAGACCTTGCCGACCATGCAAAAGCGGAGTGCGATGCCTGAGTCTGGGTGCAAGGGTCCAACACCAACTGTATGGTATCGCACGAGGAGTTTCCCGTTGTTATCATAATCCAAAATGGATGGCGCACGATGAACCACAACCCCTGCCACCCTGCAAAAACAATAGCTTCCGCTGTAAGCTACCAGAAACACTGCCAAGCTCAATCCCCGTATTCTTTTCATTGTTATCAACATACTACAACCCTCTCTTTCTGTCTATATGTGATCGCGCATAAATTATTCAATTTTGCGACATGGCTTTTAACGGTCGGGGGCTTACCTATAACTTCAAAGAATTGCCTTATTGCCTTATTGCGTTATTGCCTTATTGAATTCGTGTGGTTCGTGTCATTCGATGCTAAAAAGTTACCAGTCAGTTTATTCCGGGTCTGCCCTCCGTAGCCGTATTCGCGTAGGCGGATACCCCGGGCGGTGGGCTTGTCTACTTGATTTGTTTTAACCACAAAGAACGATCGCTCAAAGATCAACTTCTAAATGCTTTGTTAAAGAAAGACTGAGTGACGAATTGACGTATTGACTGATTGATTCATCTGGCCTGCCCGCCGGAGACCTATTGGCGAAGGCGGGTCAATCAGTCAACCCGTCCTCGCACGTTGGCAACGGCGTCCCGCCGTTGGCGGAATCGATGGGGCAATCGGGGGCACGCGCTCGTCCCTTATTTCTCAACTTTAGCGTTGAGCGTTAAGCGTTTCAAACTTTTAACTCTTAACGTTTAACGTTTAACTTAAGGCATCCGGAGTCGCCAGACCCGCACCCAGTCCACGTCCATGCTCTTGCCGTCGAGCTTGTCGGTGACGGGTCCAGCCCATGTAAAGACCGCCGTACTGAAAAGCACAGGCGACTCCCAGTGCGCCTTCGTGTTCGGCTTGCGGTCGATCTCCTGCCCATCCAAGAAGTAGATGATCTCCTTCTCGTTCCACAAACAGCCGTAGATGTGGAAATCGAGGCTCAGATCCTCCTCTGCCCGATAACTCTTGGAGAGCGAATTCGTTTTTGACTGGTGCAAGGACATGTTCACGACATTCGGCCAGTGCCCCTCGTTGAAATCAATCTCAAAACTTTCGCCGTTCTTTCGTGAAATCGTCCAGAAGGCGTTGTTCAGTCCCGGCGCGGGCGCATAGCGATAACGCGCCTCCCAATAACCATATTTCTGCTGGAACTGCCTTGACGAGATCATCGCGCTCGTCCACTCTTTGCCTCCGCGTTTTTCCTTGCGCGTGACCAGCTTCAAGAGCCCCTTTTCGACCACGCAGTTCTCGGGCCAGCGGCTTGATAATAATTTACCCCACGATTCGCTCTTCGAAATTTGCCAGACATTTGTATCCAGAACTGTACCATTGAACTCATCGCGGAACGCGAGCTCCCACGCCCCTTTCGGCGGACCGCCCTGCACGTCTAACTGTTGTTTCGAAGGATCACGCGCCTTCAGCACATACGAGGGGATTACCTCGTCCAGAATCAAAGTCTGCCAGATCATCTTCTCATCCGCCGGATCCAGAATCTCGAGCCGCAGCGCGCTCAACCGCAGGTGTCCCTTCCCCGCATTGCGCAACGTGACAAGCTCCTCGCCTTTGCCCCCGAATCTGTACGTCCCGATTGTTTCCCAACGCGGCGGACCGACCGTCAGATCCAGCACCGCCGCCTTCGGCTCGCCAATCCCTGTCACCGACACCTGCGCCTGACGCGTGTTACCGGCATGGACCACCACATAGAAGGAAATGCGCACGGGGCAAATGCTCTGTACATTCGGTTTCCACACGGCCGTAGCCTGCGGATCAGACGAATAGATGCTAGCAGCACTGGCGTGATGACCGATCAAGCTCGCGTTCTTCCATTCACCTGTTGTTGCGAATACAGCGGATGACAAAAGACCAGCCTTCGACGTACGTCCTGTTGAACACGCCGCCTGAAAAACAGTCAGCAACAGGACTGCACCTACCCCGATCCCCATCGCCGACTTCCCATCCATCAAACACTTTTGCTTCATCATACTTCAGCTCCTCTTGTGCTATCATGCTTTTTTATCACAGTCTCGTGGTGAGCGTGGGTGGATACATTGTCGCCCCAATGACGCCATTTGATAGACAAGCAGATACTTATGTCTGCTCATATCGTAACCTGAGAGCGCAGACCGTCTTGTCCGCATTGGCGCAATGTTCAGCAGGAACGAATCTGTTTACGGTAACGCAAGGGCGGTTGGCGCATCTCTTTGCGGAAGACGATGGCGAGGCGTTCAGCAGAACTGAAGCCTGAACCTTCAGCCACGTCCGGCATGGGAAGGTCAGTCTGTTCAAGCAGTTCACAGGCCTTTTCCACGTGGGTTCGGCGGATCTCCTGCGCAAGGGTCCGCTGCAATTGTTCCGCGAAGCGAATCTCCAGAGCTCGCCGAGAGGTGGCTGCATGTTTGACAACCTCGGTCACGCGGAGATTCCGATGCGCATTTGCGCGGATATAGCGGATGGCCTTCAGCAAGATTGCGTCTTGGATCGCCAAGGTGTCTGTCGACTGACGTTCGGTAATGCCAAGGGGTTGGAAGAGCTGAAGGGTCGACGTTTTCTTCTTGCCGCGCATCAACTTGTCGAGCAACACGGCGGCCTGATGTCCGATCTGATGCGTGGCGGGCCGGATGCCAGAGATGGAGATATACGCAGATTTACAGAAGAGTTCATCATCCGTGCCGCTGAGGACGGCGATGTCTTCAGGTACGAGAAAGCCGGCATCGTGGGCTGCATAAAGAATTTCCCGGCTACCACTGGCGTTCCAGGTCAGGATACCGACGGGTTTGGGTAGGTTTTTCAGCCAATCAATAAGTTGCGCACGATTCAGATTCCAATCAGGTTCCGCTCCATGATGCGGAAACACAGAATAGGTCGAACAGGTCGCGCCTGCCGATTTGAGGGTGGACTCAAAGGAACGTTGATGGGATCTGACATACGATATACCCCGGACACCGAAATACCCACCGTTTCGGAAACCGCGACGAAGGAAGAACTCTGCGGCGATTCTGGCGGCGGCTACACTGTCCGTGGTGACACGAGGAAAGTTCGCACCAGGAACGTCCACCCCTGAAATATTAACAATCGGACACTTGATATTTTTGAGTCCTGCAAGCGTTTTCGGGTTACGTACACACGCGATAATGCCATCGCCTTTCCACCCTTTGGGGACGGCGAGCGGCTCTTCGAGTCCCCAGGGCTCAATGAAGAGATGCCAAGGACCGTTTTGTTCGCTGTAGTTAAGGATCCCGGCGACAATCTGGCGTCCCCAACTCGTAGAAGTCTCTACTAGTATTGCGATGCGGGAAATCCCTACGGTTTTCTTTTTCAACTTAAGCGTACTCCTCTTCTGGTCTGCACAGTCTGTTGTCATTCTGAGTCGACACCACCTCAGGTATACAGGCGTCATATATTAGGCGGAAAAGAACGGACAGTCAAGCATCTACCAAAAGCAGTCTGCGCAAAAAGATAGAAAATAAACGTGGATGTGCCTTGCACAAAGAGGCGTATTTCTGGAATAATGACACACATGGATGACACGAAGCGACGCATAAAAAAGGGGAGTCAGATGAACAGACAGGAACAGACGACGCAAGCGCATCCGGCGGTGGGGCGGTTTGCAGGACGGATGTTGAAGGTAGTGGTGGCTGGGGGGAGTCTTCTTGCAGGTCCAGGAGGGGCTGCGGATCTGATCAATTCGACCTATCGCATGGCGCTTCAGGACGATGGATCGGTTTTGCTGTCCTGTGCCAGCGTGCAGGCGCAGCGTTTCGAACCGCGATTCACGATCCTCTATTCAGCGACGGAACCCAAACGAGGTCTAAACTGGGGCGAGTTCAAGGACCCGCGCCTGAAAGGCATGTACAATATCGAGAACTGGTCCGCCAAGCGGGGCAAGGCGGTCCGGATCATCGTCGATCCGAACCAGCACGTTGATGACGGATCCGATCCCCTGACGGATCGCGACGTGGAGGCCGGCATGACCTGCAACCTCTTCAAGGCCGGACGAAGCGTCACCCTCCGTGCGACTAAAGGCGTCGTTGACAACAACCGCATCCTGTGGAGTTTCCCGGAAAACAACAATTTTAAACTTAAGGCCGAGATCGAGCTCCCTCGGGGAAGCAAAGCGCCCAAACTGACCTGGCGCTTGACCCCAACAAAGGCGGGCTGGTGGTCGGTCGGTTACACGGGCGCGCCGGAGGTCGAACCGGACAAGATGGATGAAATGTGGCAGCCCATGATCTGGCAGGAGAAACGTTTCCCTGAGGATTGCTTCATGACGAGCGCCTTCCGCTGTCCTCTGCCGACTACTTTGGTCACTCTGAAAGGGGTCACATGCGGCGTGGTCGCCGAGCCAGACGCATTGCCTTTTCAGCCGATGCCCAAGTTAGACAACTCCCAATTCGGCGTTGCGGTGCGGAATGCAAAGGGCATGGCTCAGCCCATGCTCTTTGCGCCGGTACTAGGCGGAACGAACTCGCTGATGCAAGCGGGCGCGACGCACGTCTTTTCCTGTCGTCTCGTTGTCTGTTCGGGTGGTTGCACTGCGGCTTACGAGCAGATCGCCCGATCACTGTTCGGGTTTCGCGACCATCGCGAGAACTTCTTCTGTTCCCTCAACACGACGCTGGAGAACATGGTTTCTTACGGTATGGGCGAGTACAGCCGGTTTAATTCGGAACTCCGCGGCTGCTCATACGATACGGACATGCCCGGAAGCGTGAAGAACATCTCTTCGCTTCACCCGGTGGGGCTGGCGTTGATCATGGATGACGAGGCCATCTACAGGGAACGTGGACTCCCAATGATCGAATTCGCTCTGTCGCGTGAGAAGTTTCTTTTCACGACCAAACTGGGAGAGAAGGGTACACAGTCCGCCTCGTCAATCCTGAACGGTCCCGGCGGGCAGGTGTCTGAGTTCGCAACCCTGTATCAGATGTCGAACAGGCGCATGCCGTTTTTGCTGGATGCCGCCACGGAACTGATGGGCAAGACGCGGATTTTGAATCTGGATGCACCGGTTCCCGGCAACATCTGGCCGAACGCACTGGCCCTCTATCACGCCACCGGCGATTCCCAATGGCTAAAAAAAGCGGTCGAGGGGGCAGACCAATATCTGGCGAGACGTTTGGCCAAACCGCAGAACGATTTTCAAGATCCCGATTCGAGGGGGATGTTCTTCTGGACCAGTTATGTGCCGAACTGGTCGGAACTGCAACTGCTATATGAGGCTACGGGCGAGAAACGGTTTCTGGATGCGGCGGTGCGCGGTGCGCGACAGCACGCGCAGTGCATCTGGATGTGTCCGGCGATCCCGGACGCGAACATTCTGGTCAATGAAGGCGGCGTTGCGCCGGCCTATCGGCCTCGTGTAGAGCCCCGTATCAAGCTTCCCGAGGAGATCGTGCCAGCCTGGCGGATGTCGGAAATCGGGCTGACCCCTGAGTCCGCCCCGACCTGCAAGGGCCATCGCGGGGTTTTCCTGGCCTGTCACGCGCCGTGGATGCTGCGGTTGGGACTGCTGGCCCAGGATGCGTTCCTGCACGACATCGCCCGCTCCGCCGTCGTCGGCCGCTATGCCAATTTTCCCGGCTATCACATCAACGCCGGACGTACGACGCTCTTCGAGAAGCCCGATTTCCCCCTGCGTTCCATGAAGGAGCTCAACGGCGTTACGTCGCTCCACTACAACCATGTCTGGGCGCAGATCGGCATGGTGTTCGATTACCTCGTCTCCGATGCATTCTACAAGAGCAAAGGCCAGATCGTTTTCCCGGGACATTACGCCGAAGGCTATGCGTATGTGCAAACCAAGGTTTATGGTGACCGGCCTGGGCGCGTCTACGACAAGAAAGACGCTTGGCTCTGGATGCCCAAAGGGTTGTTGCACTGTGACAATGTCCAAGTGAACACTGTCGCGGCGCGCGGCGCGAACGCGCTCTATCTGGTCTTGCTGAACCAGTCGCAGCAAGCCGTGACGCCGACCGTGACGCTGGATAAGACGCGGGTGAACGTTTCCGGTGAGCACGCGGTGAACGTCTGGAAACAGAATGTGAAGACGGACACCGTGCGGATGGTTGGAGGCGCGATTCAGACGTCGATCGCGGCGGAGGGGATCACCGTACTGGAGATCACCGGCCTGCGGATTGAGACGGCATTCCAGAAGAAGGTCCTCGCCGCAGCATCGGTCCCCCCGAAAAAGGGAAGCGTCGAACTGCCCTTCGGCGGCGGCAGCAAAGCGTTTCTGCTTTCGTTCGGTCCGGAACTGACCAGTGCGTACGTCTATACCAAAGCAACCTACGAGACGGTCCGCAGCATCACCCTGCATTACCGGAACGGCGACACCTGGAAGACGGTGAACGACACGGCTTATCCCTACGAATTCACGGTACCGTTGACTTCCGGGGATTCCAGTTTCCAGTTCTTTCTGGAGGCGGTGAACCCGGCAGGGACGGTCACGAAATCAGAGACCGCCGTTCTCTTGCGTTAAACGTCAAGGAGATGAATCATTCATGCAATTGCAAACGAAACAATCGCTTCTTATCTTGCTCCTCTCGGCGCACAGCTTCTTGCATGGTGCGGAAGATACGTCGCTCTGGTATCGCCAGCCAGCACCCCTGACCAACTGGTGTGAAGCGTTGCCGGTGGGCAACGGGCGTCTAGGCGCGATGGTCTTCGGAGGTGTACGCGAAGAGCGTCTGCAACTGAACGAAGAGAGCATCTGGTCGGGCCAGTGGCAGGACTGCAATAAGGCAGGTGCTTATAAGGTCTTTCCTCAAATCCAGCAATTGATTTATGAAGGAAAGTATAAAGAGGCCAGCACTTTAGTCCAGAATGAAGTACTGGGTGAACGTCCGCTGGGTTGTTATCAGCCGCTCGGGGATCTTTTCCTGACTTTCGACGGACAGGACCAGCCCCAGGATTATCGGCGCGAGCTGGATCTCGATACCGCCATTGCGAAAGTCACGTATCGAATCGGAGATGTCCAGTATACGCGAGAAGTCTTCTCCAGTGTTCCCGACCGCGTTATCGTCGTGCGGTTAACCAGCGACAAGCCTGGCCGTCTCAGCGTGTCGGCCCGACTCGGTCGCGAGGCGGATGCGGCATGTGCTTCAAAAGGCAGGCGGGGTCTGATCTTGAGCGGACAGGCCGATCGCGGAAAGCCAACCGCAGGCACGCGGTTCGTGGGTCGCGTGGAAGCAGTCCCAGAAGGGGGAACCGCCACTTCGTCTGACGGGGTCTTGCACATAGAAAAGGCTGACGCCGTGACCCTGCTTGTGAACGCGGCATCGGATTATCGTACGAGGGACTTCGAAGCCGCCTGCGAGCACGTGCTGGCGACGGCGGCAGCGCGTCCGTATGCGGCCTTGCGCGAAGCGCACGTCAACGAGCATCAGCGCCTTTTCCGACGCGTCATGCTAAAACTTGGCGCTGCGTCCGAGCTGCCGACCGACGAACGTCTCCGTCGGGTCCGGCGCGGTGAACAGGACGTGTCCCTCCTTGCCCTCTATTTCCAATACGGACGCTATCTGCTGATCAGTTCGTCCCGTCCGGGAACGCTTCCTGCCACGTTACAGGGCATCTGGAATGAGCGACGCTCCCCACCTTGGTTTTGCGGTTGGCATTTCGATATCAATGTGCAGATGAACTACTGGCTTGCCGAGACCACGAATCTCGGCGAGTGCCACGAACCTTTCATTGAGCTGATCGACGCCCTGCGCGAGAACGGACGCAAGACGGCACAAGAGGTTTATGGTGCGAAGGGCTTCGTTTTTGCGCATCGGACCACGGCATGGCTCTTTACTGCGCCAGTCAAGGGCCTGGACATCTGGCCCATCGGCGCGGCGTGGTGTTGTCAGCATCTGTGGGAACATTACCTCTTTACCCAAGACAAGGTCTACTTGGCGAACAAGGGATATCCGGTCATGAAGGAGGCGGCGGAGTTTCTGCTTGATTGGCTTTCTCCCGATCCTGTCACGGGCAAGCTGGTCAGCGGACCTTCCATCTCCCCGGAAAACAGTTTTACCATCGGCGACGGAAAGATGGCCCAACTGGACATGGGCCCCGCAATGGATCAGCAGATTGCGGCGGAGCTATTCAATAATTGCCTAACCGCTGCGGCGCTTCTTGGAATCAGCGATACCTTCACGGAGAAGGTGAAGCGCGCCCGTGAAAAGCTGGCCGAGCCGAAGGTGGGCAAGGACGGCCGGATGCTTGAATGGTCAACCGAGCGGCCCGAACGGGAGCTCGGGCATCGGCACCTATCGCATTTGTATGCAGCTTATCCCGGCAACCAGATCACCCTTCGGGGCAGCCCTGCGTTAGCGGCTGCGGTCCGGAAGTCACTGGAATGTCGAATCAAGAACGGAGGTGACGCGAAGGGCAACAATGCCGCGAACACGAGCAACACGGGCTGGACGCTCGCCTGGATCGCTAATCTCTGGGCTCGGCTCGGTAATGGGCAAGAGGCCTATGTGTCGGTTCTGAATCTCCTTCGGAATGCCGCTTATCCGAATCTCATGGATACGCATCCGTCGAAAGACGGGATCGGCGTTTTTCAGATCGACGGAAATCTGGGGGGGGCTGCGGCGGTGGCGGAGATGCTGGTCCAGAGTCACGAGGAAAATGATGAATGCGGAATGATGAATGATGAATGGAAAAAGGGGAAAGGATCGGGGAATTCCTCATTCATAAATCATAATTCCTCCTTCATAATTTTTCTTCTGCCCGCGCTTCCGAAGGAATGGCCCGAGGGAGAGGTTCGAGGGCTTCGTGCGCGCGGCGGCTTTGAAGTGGATATCGCGTGGAAATCGGGCAAGCTGATCAAGGCGACCCTCCGCAGTATCGAGGGCCGATGCGTAAAGGTTCGTTACGGCCAGAAAGAGTATGTGCTGGAGTTCAAGGCGAAGGACGACCGCCAAACGATCTCCGGCACGGTTGAGATCAAGAAAACTCCGGTTCCGAAATCCACGTTGCCTGCAAAGATGAAAAACGCCAAGACCGAGGTCGATTTTTTCGCTTACATGAAGAGTGCGTCGAATCCGAGCATGATCGGATTTCGCAGCAACGGTCGTTGTTATCCCTATTCCACGCCTTTGGGACGGCGGATCGGTTATAAGCAAGGGGTGACGGATAAGAAACTGTATTCCGAAGGCTGGTTGGTGGCAGACGCGGAGCAAGCCTTACGGGCAGAGCTTGAACATGTCACAGCGGCCCTGCGCAAGCGTCTGCAAGCGGAATTGAAATGCGAGTTTGATCAATTGCCTCGTGAAGCACGTGAGATCCTGACGGACTTCGGATACACGGAGGGCGTGGAGAAACTAAAGTCGGAGTTTATTCAGCTTGTTGTGAAGCTCGACTGGAAGCGGATTCTCAAGCCCGAACACTATGTGCGGTATGAAGCAGACTGGCCGGACAGTGTCAGAAATAAGGCGTTTTACGGTCGGTGGAGCCAGCACGTGGAATAACTCGGGCTCTCGCAAAGGAAACAAAGGCGTAAAGGGGTTTTCAATGAAGATTCGAACACTCGTCTGTATTTTATTTACGATGACGTTGTCAGCCAAGACGTTGACGAATGAGCGGTATCGCATCGAGGTCGAAAGCGACGGGATTTTGAGCGTTGTAACGGGAAGCGGTGTACCGATGCGCCTCGCCCCTTCCTTCACGGTTCTGTTCAGCGCGAAAGATCCGGGGTATCATCGCAACAACAGCAATATCGGACTGGCGAAACGCACCTCGATCCGTTGGACCCGATATGAGCAGCCGCTGGCTGAGCTGAATCGCTGGCTGACCGACGAGTTGAAGCTGGACGTGGTCGTCTCGGAGGATGCGAAGGGACGTCGGACGTGGAGCTACAACAAGGGTAAATCGATCCTGACAGGTCCTTATGCGCAGGGCACAACCAATCCTTTCCTGGTTGGCGAGCGGTTTGATGTGCTTCCGATCAAGACCACGCAGGTCGGGCGAATCATTCGGTGGGACTTTGCTCCGCAGCCGAAATTTGTTCTTTCTGCGCAGATGGCCTTGCCGGAGGGAGGGAAAGATCCTGAGATCAGTTACACCCTGAACGCTACGCAGGATGGATTCTATTCGGTGGCCTTCACGGGTTCACCCGGATTCGGCGAGAAGGAGTTTGTTTCTGTGCCACAATTGGCGACCGGCTATGGACGTTACTTTCATCATGTGATTGCCGAAGTGACCGAAAAACTGCCTCGGGCTCACGTGAGTGACGGAAAGCGAAACCTTCTGCTGGCGGTTCATCCGGATGATGTTCCTTTCCTGCCCAATCTCGTTACTTTTCAGACCTCGCGCTTCGGAACCATGATCCGCAAAGAGAAGGGCTTTTTCACACCGGTCATCTTTTCGCCCTTGATGGGAACAGACCCGTCGAAGATGAAGAAGGGGGATTGTCGCCGTGTCCGCCTCTTGTTCGTTTCCAAAGATGGCGACTGGCAGGATGCCTATCGGTATGTTGCTGAAAACATTTATGGGCTGCGCGACATGCGCGACAACACGGGGTCGGGTTCGCTCTCCTCGGCCATCGAACGTATCTTCGCCTTTCTGTCGAACGCGAACGGCAAGAATTATGCTATGTGGCATGATGAACAGAAATACTACAACTACTGGTCTGACCTGTCGGGCATCTTTAAACCCTTTTCGCCGCTGTATGGGTTGAGTGCGGCTGTTGTTCTGGATGACGAGTCATTCTATCGGTCGCGTGCCTTGCCTGCGATGGAGTTTGCGCTTTCCCGCGCTAACAATATGTTTTATCCGTATGATGTGAAAAACAACGGCATGGCCAGCCGTATCAATCGCGAATTGGGAAAGCCCTATATTCCCTTCGCGCAACTGGTGAGCGCCTGGGAGTTTTATCAGGGCAGAACCTATGCGTTCCGCTATTATGCGGAACAGTCGAAGCCCTCCGCTCAACCTTTGGATCTGGTCGCATTAGCGCGGCTGAACCCGTCGTCCGATACGCTTGCGACCGCGAAGGCAACTGGCCTTAAAGGGTGCAAGGGGCTTTCGGGCAATTATATGGATTTCCTTGAACTGTACGAGGCCGTGCCGGATCCAAAGTTGCTGGAGGCCGCTCGGACTCGGATCTATGCGCTGCTGTCCACGGGCTTCAATCTTTTCCCGACAGTGCCGGAACAAGAGATGGTTTTTGATGCCGGCGGCAAAGTTCCGGTTCACGCGCACTCTTTCGGCCGACACGCGGCGTGGGGTTTCCCGCCGCCCGAGGGTCTGGAAACGAAAGAGCAGAAAGCGCCAGCCTGGCGGGGCTCTGAGATCGGGCTCGAATCCTTCTCTCATCATAGGGCCGAACTTTGGCCAAACAACCTGCCGCAAATACTCCGGGTGGCCTCTTTTTCGGATGACAACTTCCTGCGCGTGCTGGCGCGTTGGGGTCTGGTGGGCCGCTATGCGAACTACGCCGGAGACAACCGCACGGAACGCTCGTTGGTTACGGAATTGCCAGATGCGCCGGAACACCCGATCTGGAAGCTGACCTATTCGTCGATCAACCCCGGCCATGCGTGGGAGTTCATCGGCGCAATGATTGATTTCCGCGTCACGGACTGCTTTGACCGGTCCGACAAGCAGATCGCCTTTCCAGGCAACACGATGGCAGGCAGCCCTTTCCGCGTCCGAAATTACGGGGCTGTTCCCGGACGTTTTTATGATGAGCAGAACGTGCATCTGTGGATGCCTGTAGACTTGCTGAAGAGCGATAACCCGCAGGTCGAATGGCTCGCATGCTGGGGTAACGGCAAGCTGTATTTAGCGTTCTGGAGCCAGTCTTTCAAGGAAGAGGCGGTGACGGTTCAACTGAACTCGGCGCGGGCCACGGTGCCGCGTGACGCGACGATGCGCCAGTGGCAGAATAATAAAGTTGCCGCCGAGACCGGCTATTCCGGTGAAACGCTGACCTTCCGTCTTCCGGCCAAGGGCATTCAGGCCTTTGCGATTGATCGGGTCCAGACGCGCAGGACCCTGCAGGCGAAAATGTTCGATCCCGCTTCGCCGGTATTGGGGCCGGACAGCATGCAATCGGTGCAGGCGCCCTTTGGCAAGGTCCATGGCATGTTGCTCTCCATGGGGCGGGGGCTGACCAGCGCGTTTGTTTATACCGATGCGTTGCCGGAGCAGGTTATTACCGCCCGTCTGCGGTATCGGCAGGGCAGCGGTGAATGGAAGATTCTGCAGGATGATGTATTCCCCTTTGAGTTCTCAGTCTGGCTCGATGACCAGGCTGGTGACTTCGAGGGAATAATGGAAGTGGAGACCACGCGCCTTGAAAAACAGGAGAGCGGACGTGTGGTTTTAAGTTTTGCAAAATCAACTATTAATCCGGCCACTAAACAGTAGCGAAAATCAAGATTCACGCTAATCCGGAGAAGAGTTTGAACAGAAGCACGCAAAGTTCGCAAAGAAGAGACACTGTTGCGGCAATTATATTCGGGAGTACCCGAACAAAATTTCCGCAACGGTACTTCGGGGGAATTGGGGGCAATAAGGAAGAAACTCCAGAGCTCAGCACCTATTCATTTCTTCAACATTCTTTACGGAGCGGTGTTTTGCGAATTTTGATCCCGCTTCAGCGGGAGCAAGATACGCGAAACATTTTCTTCCTTCGCGTCCTTCGCGAGCTTCTGTTCAAACGCCCCTCCCTCTTCGGATTAGTGGGGATCAGTGCAGATTAGTGGTGAAGTCCTTCTTCTGGGAGGTACTTGTGGGTAACAGAAAGGCCTCGCCAGAGGTCGAGACGGGTGGTGAAGGTTTGATTTCGCGCGGAAGTCGCCACTATTTAGTGGCTGGAGTAATAAGTGAAGAAAAAGGATGCCATAATGATTAAGAAAATGTTGGGATTAGCTTTGGTTATGATTTCGTGTTCCGCGCTTGCGGCGGACCTTTCGCACGTGCCGCAGATCAGTGAGACGCCACAGCAGCACGATGCGCGGATGCAGTGGTTCCGCGATGCCAAGTTCGGGATGTTTATCCACTGGGGACCTTCTTCGGTCGGAGCCACGGAAATCGGCTGGGGCCGCAATGCGGCCCGGCCCTGGGATATCGGCAAGCCCAACAACGCCCGCCAGCGCACCGAGGATCCGGTTTACGACAACTACAACAAGCAGTTCAATCCAACCAACTACAACGCCGATGCATGGGTAAACTTCGCCAAGGAATGCGGCATGAAGTACATGGTGATCATCGCCAAGCATCATGACGGTTTCTCGATGTTCGACTCGAAGGTGACCGATTACGACATCATGGCGACACCCTATAAGCGCGATATCATCAAGCTGTTTGCCGAGGCCTGCCACAAGAACGGCATAAAGCTGGGAATCTATTACTCCACCCGCGACTGGTATAACCCTGATTACCTGCAAGGCGACAACGCCAAATATGATCAGTGGTATCGCACGCAGATCCAGGAACTGCTGAGCAACTACGGGCAAGTGGACGTGGTGTGGTTTGACAGCGTGGGCGGCAACGATTGGGGTAAGTGGAAGTTCGATGAGCTCTTCGCGATGATGTACCGCCTTCAGCCCGGGCTGCTCATCAACAACCGGGTGAAGTTCATCGGTCCCAAGACGCCCGAAGACCGCAAGCCCGCCTCGCCGGAAATAGAGAAGATGACCAAGGGCGATTTCGGCACGCCCGAAGGTGTCATCGGTGCCTACACCATCGATAAGGATTGGGAATCGTGCATGCGCAACGGCAGGGGCTGGAGCTATCGCGGAGAGGATGGGTTCCGGGAGCCCGACGATGCCATCCGGATGCTGGTCAGTTCTGTGACGGGTGGGGGCAATCTCCTGCTGGATTTCGCGCCGCGTCCCGACGGCACCTTTACCGTTGGAGACATGAAGGTGGGCCGGGCCGCAGGTGCTTGGCTGAAGAAATACGGGGAAGCCATCTACGGCACGCGTGGGGGGCCGTATCGGAACGGTTCATGGGGTGGCAGTTGTCACAAAGGCGGGAAGCTTTTTCTTCACCTCTTCCCAAAACGCAAGGGCGCGTGGGTCTTTGATCTGCTGCCGTGCAAGGTGCTCTCGGCCCGCGTGCTGGGGGGTGAGCCGGTCAAATTCGCTCAGAGCGACAAGGAGCTATCCTTCCAGGTGGGCGAGGGCCAATACGATGCCCCTGTGACCGTGATTGAGCTGTCCTTGGATCAGCCTGTAAAGGACGGGACGACGGTCGGCAGCGTACACGGCGAAGACCTGTCGGAACACGGAAAGATCCTCAGTGAGAACGCCACCTTGGAAATCAGTTCGCAATCGCGTCATGATCAGAACGACCACGAGCGGTTGTTCAAAGGTGACAAGCCCAAACACGGCAAGGCGTTCCAAACGGAACCGGAAAATAACCCCTGGGCCAAAATTGATCTTGGCGCGGTAAAAAATGTGAAGGCCGTCATAATTGAGAACCAGGCCTTGGAGCGTCGAACCGCTGGGCTGATCCTCTCTGTCTCCGCCGATGGCCAGAAGTGGGAAAAAGTGTGGAAGGCAGAGCAATGGGATTTGAGTTGGACGATCCCCTTGACCACCTTCGAGACCGGCGCGGAGGTGCCCGGGCGCAAGGTGCGCTATCTCAAGATGGAAACCAAAGGGGCCACCAACCACCCGCTGATTTTGCAAAGGTTCACTGCTTACGGAGACGATAGATAATGAAGATGAAAACGATAAAACTACCTTGCATGCTTATGCTGCTCATGCTGGCCGCAGGTTGGCTCCGGGCCGGGGAACCGGCCCAGTCGAGACGAGATGCATTCAGCGCCATGCGCTATGGAATCTTCATCCACAATGTTTACAAAATAACCGGCGCACCGGTCGGGGTAAAATATGAAACCCCTGACGAGTTTGCCAACCTCTTTGATGTCCGGACGTTTGCCGACCAGATGTCGGAAATCGGTGTCGAGTATGTGATTTTCACCGCATGGCACGAGGGGATGTTCTATCTTGGTCCCAATCCGGCCATTGACAAATGGCTACCGGGGCACACGACCAAGCGGGACCTCATTGGCGACCTTGCGGATGCGCTTGCAGCGAAAAGAATCGCGCTGGTGCTCTATACCTCTCCGAATGACGCAAAGCTGTCCCCCGAGGAACAGGCCAAGGTCGGTTTCATCAAGAATGACAATACGCACCCACCCATGCCTGTGTTCAACGACTTTATGAACGAGGTTTATGCTGAGGTTGCCGGCCGCTGCAGTAAGAAACCGAATGTGCTGGGCTTCTTTTGGGATGGCTGGGCTGACGGAGGCTTTCGCCTCGATGTGAAACGTCTGCGCACCACGCTGCGCAAGCATTTCCCGGAGTCCGTTGTCCTGTCCCAAACTCCTTGTCCGGGCATCATCGACTTTCCTTATTATGCGAAAGACTACAACCGTCCGAAGGCTGATGATGTCGATCTGATCCCCGTGCGCTCGATTGGCCAGTGCGCCACTTTCGCCGGACCTTGGTGGCGTCCCTCAGGCGGTCGGCCAGGCAAATCCAAGTTTTCCGCTGAAACCATCTTCAGGTTCACCGTGCTCAATGCCGGTGCCGACGGTCCTGGGGGCATGGGGTGGGCGGTGTCCCCTCTTGCGGATGGAAAAACCTGGGGTTCCGATGACAACGAACCCTTGCCAACCTTTCGAGTGGTCAACAATTACATCCGACCGATCCGGGAATCCATCTGCGGCGTGGCACCGAGCCGCAACTGGACGCTGCCGAACGGGAGCAAGTTCTCCACCGCACCTGCCTATGTGGCCGCGCGAAGTCTCGACGGCAAGAGGGAATACGTGCATGTCCTGAAGCCGAGAGACGGGAAGAGCGTCACGCTCACGAAGCCCGTTGAAGAGTTTATTAGCGCCCGGCTTTTGGTCAGCGGCCACCCCGTGAAGATCGAGGCGGGAACGGACTCCCTCGTGTTGACGCTGGGTCAGGATGATCAATGGGACCCGCTCGATACGGTGATCGTGCTGGAGAAGACGCCGGCAGCCCTCTCGGCGGACAACGGAGCAGAAATTTACCCGCACAGAAAGAAGGCCAATGAAAACAGTGATTCCTAAAGCGAAACAAAAATGGATTGCGCTGGCTGTGGTGTGTCTGGTCGGCACGGCTCAAGGTCAGGAGGCTAAAATCGAGAACAAGCTGGGCGTGGATGAAGACCGTGTAAAACATTTCAAGTCGCTCTCCACCAAAGAGAAGATCATTTTCGCTGTCCAAGACAAAGAGCTCATCGCGGCGCGCGCACAGATGGCGGACCTTTCAGGCTCGGGCGAGAATCCTTACGTCGGGGGCTTTCCCGTGCCTCGCAGCTACTCCACTCACCCAAACTACCGTACAAAGCTCGAAACCAGAGCCGATGGGCTTTCCTACAAGCTGAAGATCTCGTATGATGAACAATTGCCCGGTTTACAGGGATTCTTAACCAACAATTTTATCCCCGCAGTGAAGAAGTATTGCGAGGGCGGGCAACTGAACGTCGATTTTGACTCCTTGAAATTCAGCATCGCGGAAAGGCCGAATACGGATGACCTGAATGTTCAAGAAGACATCCCCTACAACATCCTTGGGAAGCGGGCCCTTGTGCTGGATCTCTACGTGCCCAAGGCGCCTCCAAAGTCCAAGGCTTACCCAGTTCTCCTTTTCTTCCATGGTGGAGGATGGCTTAGCGGGCATCACTACAGCAATCGTGCAGTAGCCATCTCCATGGCCAAGAAGGGCTTTGCCACGGTAGTTGTGGAATATCGGTTGGGTGTTGAGGCGATCTTCCCGGCTGCTGTCTGGGATGGAAAGGCTGCCGTACGATGGGTTAGGAAGAATGCGGACAAATACAAGCTGGATCCGAACATGATCCTCGTCAGCGGCGGGTCGGCCGGGGGCAACATTGCCGGTCTTGTGGGAATGACCAACGGCGACTCGCGTTTCGAGGGCGATGGCAATCACAAGGAGTACTCCAGCGTAGTCCATGGTGTCATCGCTTACGATGGCGCCGTTCATCAGAGCAATGGACTCTGGACGGGCGGAGGCGAAGGCAGGCCTGACCCCACGAAGGCAAATCCGTGGTTCTACAATGAGTCGATTCCGCTTTTCCACATCATCAGTAAAGACGGTGGCGTGCCTATCCTCTTCGTCAAGGGGGGGAGGCCTCTGAGCATTTGGATCAAAAAGTATATCAACAATATCAAGGTGGATTGGCTGGATCATCGGTGGGTGCATGGATTTGAAGTTTTTGACCCGTCTAAAGATATCCTGGTCGAACAGCTCATGGAGTATTTCAAAAGTGACCGGTCGCTTTGGGCTGGGAAGTTGAACATCTGAGAAATGAAAACTAGTCAAACATTGAGGGTTTCTTCAATTCTGCTCGTTTGCGCGAGCGTGGTGACGGTGACGCAGGCTAGTCCGGCGTCGCAGGTCGAGCAGTTTGCAGCCGCCAAAGGGCGCGAGTATGTCTATCAAATGGATCCGATTCCCGAGGGGCTCATCTCCGCACGGTTTCATCTCTGGATTCCCGATTCCGTCAGCAGGACCGGAAGAATCCGTGGGGTAATCGCCCAGAACGGTTACAATTACGGCCTGATGCCGGAGGTTTTCCGCGCCGCGCATTGGAGAGCGCTGGCCTCCGAGCTTGGGCTGGCGCTCTGTCTCTACCGTGTCCAGGAGTCCAACCGCAAACACGCCGGTGGCCCGGGTAGCGCCCCGGTTACGGTTGCCGCGATTGAAGGCGGACTGGAGCATTTCGCCCAAACCCTTGGCCGCCCTGAACTCAAGCATTCCGGACTGATCTTCACCGGCCTCTCGGCCTCCGGGCGTCAAGCCATCTATCTTGGGAATGAGATGGCCGCACGGACCATTGCGGTCATCGTCTACAGTCCCGCCACCAACCTGCCTCATCCGCTGGATACAGGCGTTCCTGTGCTGATCAACATGGGCGGCCGCGATCTGAAGCATGGGAACCCGATAGGTTTAGATAAGCTGATTCTCGCGGCGAGGACCCAAGGCGCGCCATGGCTGGGCCTGTTTCAGGCCAGAGTGCCGCACAACGGACACGGCGACCCCAGCTTCGTGATGGATTGGGCCCGCTGGGCAGTCAAAGCGCGCGTACCGGAAACCATTCCCGCCGATGTTCCGGTTCAGCTTAAGTCCCTTGCGATTGAAAAGGGATGGTTGGGTCGGCTACGTTTAAACTCCGACCTCAACGACCCGCATCCCGAAGGCCCGGACGCGGCGACGGTCAGGCCTTGTTTTGGAGGCGCGGATGCTGCGAAGACCGCTTATTGGCTTCCGACTGAAGCGCTGGCCCGGGACTGGAAGGAGTATTGTCTGCGCCCCGACGTCCGTTTTGTCAATGGCATGGGTGAGGAGCCCGTGTTGCGTAACGAATCCTTCGTCAACTCGATCGGCATGCGTCTGGTGATGATTCCTGCCGGACAGTTCATCATGGGCAGTCCGGCCGATGAGGAGAAGCGGGCCGAGGATGAAACCCAGCACCCGGTCAGAATTACAAACCCCTTCTACATGGCCGCGACTGAAGTCACTCAGGCTCAGTGGTTGAAAGTCATGACCAACAATCCCTCGGGCTTTTTGGCTGATGTCAATCCAGTGGAAAATGTCAGCTATGATGACGCCTTGGCATTCTGTAAGGCCCTCAGCCGACTCGAGGGGCGGCCCTACCGTTTACCGACCGAGGCGGAATGGGAATATGCCTGTCGGGCGGGAACGGCGACACCCTTTCATTTCGGCTGGTCGATCGACACCGACCTGGCCAACTACCGCGGCGATGTCGGCTATGGCGGCGGAACTTCCGGCATTGACCGCCGTCGGCCGGGTCCGGTGGCCCAATTTCCGGCTAATGCCTGGGGTCTTCATGACATGCATGGGAACGTGTTCGAATGGTGCGCTGACGGGTACGGCCCGTATCCGACAGGCGCCTTTCCCGACCCCAAGGGGCCGCAGGACGGCACTCAGAGGGTTTTTCGCGGCGGGGCATGGTACACCCTGCCTCACCTCACACGCGCCGCTTTCCGGGGCATGTCCGCTCCGGGCTATAAGAGTCTGATGGTCGGCTTCCGAGTGGTTGCCGAAAAGAGGGGATAAAGAAATTAAGATGAAAAACAAAACAAGAACAAACGTAACGGCATCATTGCCATTGAAACTCATTTTGACTGTCCTGCTGCTGGCGACGTTCTCCGAGGTGCACGCCGCCAAGCCGGTCGACCTCTCGCATGTGCCGCAGATCAGCGAGACGCCACAGCAACGTGATGAGCGCCTGCAATGGTTCCGCGACGCGAAGCTCGGGATGATGATCTGTTGGGGCCCCAACTCGCTGGGCGAGTGCGAGATCGGCTGGAGCCGCAAGGCCGCCCGGCCCTGGGACATCGGCAAGCCTAACAACGACAGAAAGCGCACGGAGGATCCGGTTTACGACAACTATTACCAGCAGTTCAACCCGACGAATTTCAATGCCGACGCCTGGGCGCAAATGGCGAAGGCGTGCGGGTTCGAATACGTGGTGGTCCTCACCAAGCATCATGACGGGTTTTCGATGTTCGACTCGAAGGTGACCGACTACGACATCATGGCGACGCCTTACAAGCGCGACATCATCAAGCAGTTCGCGGATGCATTCCACAAGCAGGGAATACGCTTCGGACTCTACTATTCGACCCGCGATTGGTATCACCCTGATTATCTCCAAGGCGACAACGCCAAGTATGACCAGTGGTATCGCACCCAGATCGAAGAGCTGCTCACCCACTACGGCCCCGTGTCCGTCTTATGGTTCGACAGCGTGGGCGGCAACGACTGGGGCAAATGGAAGTTCGATGACCTGTTCTCGATGATGTATCGCTTACAGCCGGGCTTGCTTGTCAATAACCGCGTGAAATTCATCGGGCCAAAGACTCCCGAAGACCGTGGTCCCGCATCGCCCGAAATCAAGACCATGACGCAGGGCGACTTTGGCACGCCGGAAGGTGTGATCGGCGCTTTCACGATCGACAAGGACTGGGAGTCCTGTCTGCGCGTGGGCCGGGGATGGTCCTATCGGGGTGAAGAGGGACACCGGAAACCGGCTGATGTGATCCGGATGCTGGTCAGCGCGGTGACTGGCGGGGGCAACCTGCTCTTGAGCTTCGGCCCACGGCCGGACGGTTCGATCGTCGGCTTCGAAACTGAAGTCGCTCAGGCTTTGGGAAATTGGCTCAAGAAAAATGGCGAGGCGATCTACGGGACGCGCGGCGGACCGTATCGCAACGGGATATGGGGCGGCAGTTGCCACAAGGGGGACAAACTCTATTTGCATTTCTACCAGTGGCGGAAAGACGGTTGGACGTTCGATCCGCTGCCCTGTGTTGTGAAATCCGCACGCACGCTTGCGGGTGCAAAGGTGCACTTCGAGCAAACCGCCAAGGCGCTATCGCTTCGCTTCGACAAGGCGGAGTTTGCAACTCCCGCAACGGTTGTCGAACTGACACTCGATCAGCCGGTCAAGGACGGGCTGGTCGTGGGTGGCGTGCATGGGGAGGACCTCTCGGAACACGGCAAAATCCTCAGCGAGAACGCGACCCTGGAGTTGAGTTCGCAGTCGCGCCATGACAAGGGCGAACACGAGCGCTTGTTCAAAGGGCAGCGGGCCAAATACGGCGACGCCTTCCAGACTGAACCTGAGAAGAACCCTTGGGCCAGGATTGATCTCGGCGCGGTAAAGAACGTCAAGGCCGTCGTGATCGAGAACAAGCCGACGGAGCGCCGGAGCGAGGGGCTGATCCTGTCGGTTTCGACGGACGGAAAGAAATGGGCCGAAATCTGGAAGGCAGAACAATGGGATTTGAGTTGGACGGTTCCAATCACGACCCTTGAAGCCGGCGCCGAGGTGCCGGGACGCAAGGCCCGTTATTTCAAGGTGGAAACCAAGGGCGATACAACCCGCCCGCTGATTTTGCAAAGGTTCACCGTTTATGGGGAATGAAGATGAGGAGAATATGACGACGATGAGAAAATGGGTTCAGGTTGGATTGTCTGTGTCGTGCGCCGTGGACATCTTCATAATTGGCGTAGCGGTAGCAGCGCCGGCTTCGGCTGGCGTTTTGGCGAGAGCCTCCAGCAGCGCGAGTGCGAAAAGCAGCGCTGATAAGGCCATGGATGGGGATGAGGCCACCTGGTGGTCGCCGACGCGCGAGGAGTGGACTACCAGAAGACCGACGTGGCTGGAGGTGGACCTCGGCGAAGAGCGGGAGATCGGCCATGCGTTCGTCACGGAACTGGCCGGTGGCAGTTATCCGCACATCCAGGACTTCCGGATTGAATACAAAGACGGGGATACATGGAAGTGCGTCCATGAGGGCGCGGAGATTTTTGGACGGCGCGTTTACGACTTCAAATCTGTGAAAGCGCGCGTGTTTCGAATGACCTTCATCAAGGTGCTGAGGTATCCGCAAAGCATCAATGAGTTTCACCTGTATGCGCCTGGAAAGCTGCCGGAGGCGGCGCTGGAGGCCAAGCGTCAGGAGGCGGAAACCGCCAAGCGCCTCGAGTGGTTCAAGGCCGCCAAATACGGGATGATGATTACTTGGGGGCCTTATGCCGTGGCCGGAGGCGAGTGGAATGGCAAACCTGTGAAGGGCATCGGTGAGTGGATTATGCGCCGGGCCAATGATGACAAGGGCATTCCCCTCAAGGAATACGAGCAACTCGCGGCGCGGTTCAACCCGACGAAGTTCAACGCCGATGAGTGGGTCCAATTGGCGGTCGATGCGGGGATGAAATACATCGTCGCCATGCCCAAGCACCACGACGGCTTCGCGATGTTCCACTCGGCGGTGGATAAGTATAACATTTTTGATTACACCCAGTGGAAGCGGGATCCCATGAAGGAACTGGCGGCGGCCTGTGCCAAGAAAGGGATCAAGCTGGGATTCTACTACTCGCAGTCGCAGGATTGGCATCATCCATACGGCGCGGGCAACGATCTGGAGTATCCGCCCCTCAACAAACCGATCGAGGATTTTTCAAAATACCTCAACGAAAAGGCATTGCCCCAGGTACGTGAAATCATGACCGGGTATGGTCCCGTGGCCCTGATCTGGTTTGACACCCCAAAAAACATGCCTGCCGACTGGGCCGGAAAGTTCCGCGACGCGATCCGTGCGGTCCAGCCCGATACGCTCATCAATAGTCGCCTTGGTCCGGGAGGCTATCAGGATTACCTGTCCCGTAACGACAACGACATTCCTCCGGCTGGCCTTCCCGGCGCGTGGGAGACCGCCGCCACGCTCAATCACACATGGGGATTCAAGAAAAGTGACACGCAATGGAAGACTCCGGAGGATCTTCTCTTCAAACTCGTGGACATCACCAGCAAGGGAGGCAACTACCTTTTGAACGTCGGTCCCGATGCCGAGGGGGTTATCCCGCAAGCCAGCCAGGACAATTTAAGGAAAGTGGGTGCCTGGCTCAAGGTCAACGGAGAAGCAGTTTATGGCACGGGTCCCACGCCGTTTGGCGCGGAGCTCGGCAGCGTCGATCCCGTTAAAAAAGACAAGGGGGGCTATCCGCTTTTCAACCCCAACACCGCCTGGCGCTGCACGACGAAGCCCGGAAAACTTTACATCACCCTCTTCCAGTGGCCCAGTACCACGTTCGAATTGCCCGGTGTAAAAGAGAAGGTGACAAAAGCTTACTTTCTAAGCGAGCGGACCAAGCCGGTGAGCTTCTCGCAGGAAACCGATAAACTGGTGGTCCGGCTTCCACCGCAGGCACCTGATGCCATGGCCTCGGTGCTTTGTTTGGAATATTGAAAGCTCAAGCGGAAGCGAAACCGACGCGCTCTTCCTGGAAGTGGGTTGCGGGAATTGCCGCTTCAAGGCGAGCTAACGTATTTGAATGGCTGGGCTTCTTTGACGTTTGCGCAAAAAAACAAAAAATAAACGCAATAGTCTGTGGTGTTTTTTGAGCGGCTTTGCTTAAATAAGCCTATAATAAATACGTGGTTACAACAAAACGTTAAAAAGGAGAACAACGATGAAAAACAAAACAGTTGTCATGAAAATGCTTTGCTTGATCCTGATCGCGCCCTTGGGCGTGATGGCGGCTGATCGTCACAAGAAGGATAACAACGACAATCTGAACACGACCACGAGCTGGGTCGAGGGGGCGGTTCCTGGTAACACGGACATCGCCATCTGGGACGCCACCGTCGCTACGCCGGCGAACTGTACGAATACTGCGAGTACAGGGTTTGGTGCTGTGAAGGGTATCGTGGTTTCCGATCCTGCATCGGATGTGAGAATCACGCAGGGAACAACCGTAGCTATCGGAACGAACGGAATCGTCTTGTCCGGAACCCGTGACCTCTATTTATCCATGGGCGGGAATATTTTTAATCTTGGGACTGGAGCACAGACGTGGAATATCGCATCGGGCCGCACGGTGACGATTGACAGCACCAAGCCCTATTTCTGGTCCGGGTCATTGCAGGGAAAGCTGACACTGACAGGCGCCGGAACTGTGGTTTTTACGAACGGCACCCCTGCCATCGGTTATAATAGCGCCATCAAGTCCAACACGCTGGAGATTGTCGACAGCACGTTGCGCCTCTACAGCGGACTATGGGTGGCCAGTTCAGGAACCGGTGTGGTCTATCAGACGGGCGGAACAGTGGATTTGCGTAACATGTGTACACTCGGGGGCGGGAATGCGGCGGTGGCATCGTATGATCTCGCAGGGGGTCAGTTCTCAAGTACGGCAAACTTAAATCTTGGCTTGTCTTTCCCCAATACGGGCAGGAGCAATAGTATCGCGCGATTCACTGTCCGAGAGGCGGGCGCGGCGCTCGTGCGGGACATTCTGATGGGCGGCAGTAGGAATACCAACGGCACGATGACGCTGACGCTGAAGACCGGCGGCACGCTGAGCGCCAATTCAATCACGACGGACGTCACCGCGGTCGACTGTGCGCTGCTGATGGAATTTGACGGCGGGATCCTGAAACCGACAGGGAATAACGCGACTTTCTTCAACGCGATGGCACAGGCGGCGGGATCCGTCGGTACATCAAAGGCGACCCTTTCAGCCAATGGCGCGGTCATTGACACGGCGGGTTATAACGTCACGATCGCGCAGCCTCTGGCCGATGCGGACGGACAGGTGGGGCGCTTGGTCAAGCTGGGCGCGGGAACGTTGACGCTGACCAATGCCCATACGTTCACGGGGCCCGTGGTGGTCAGTAACGGTACATTGCGCGTGGCATCCAACGCGACGCTGGCCAGCACGAACTGGGTCATCGCGGCCGGCGCCACGAACACGTTCGACAGCGCCGTGAGTCTGGCGGGCAAGAACGTCACGATCGATGCGGGCGGGTCGGTGAATCCCGGCCTGCTGGACGTGACGGGTACCCTTACGCTGGGTGGCAAGCTAACGGTGGTCAACACGGGCGACCGGCAGAAGATCGCCCAATGTACTGGGGTACTGTCGGGCGACTTCGATGAGGTTGTACCCAAAGGATATATCGTGCGGAAAATCGGCGACACGGAACTGTGGTTGATAAAGATCAAAGGCACCCTGATCAGCGTATTATGACGATGCCTGGCAATTCTGTCTGACATTGAATCGGCGGGGCGGCTTTCGGGGGAGAGCCGAAGAGGAGGAATGACCATGAGCGTGAGTACCGATTGCTGTTATGCGAGCAGCGGGGGACTGTGGATGGTGCTTGCCGTCTTTGCTGCCTTCATGCAGCCGGGCGTTTCCAGAAGCGAGAGTACGACGATTAGCCGTATGCTGGAAAATGAAGCCTATCGAATACAGGTGCTGAACAACGGAACACTGGAGCTGCTCCCGGCGGGCAGCAAGGCGGCGTTCGTTTTCCGACCTGAATTCACGGCCCTGCTTCAATTCGGAACGTTGACATTGGTCGGTGCCAAGTGCCAGGAGCCCGTCTACAATCTGGTCGGCTGGAAGATCGGCGCCAGCAAGGACACGATTCTGGATGTGTATCAAACAGGCGAGCGGAGGGTATTGGATCAGCCGGTCGTAACCGTCTTCAAGGATCATGTCGAGTGGAAATTCTCAGGCGAGGACCTTGAGGTGTCGGCCACCGTCAGGTTGCCGGAAGGGGCGGCTGATCCGGTTCTCACGTATTCCGTGGTTGCCAAAAAAAATGCGTTTTATTCGGTTGCCTATTCGGGTGCGCCTGCGGCATCGTTAAAAGATGCGGTTGAAGTGTGGCAGCCCTTGATTTGGGATGGTCGGCGTCTTCCTGTACAAAGTTATCTGATGAGTGATGTCTTCTGTTCGATTCCCGGCTGTCTGGTAGAGACCGCCCAGGGAACCTGTGGCGTGATGGCAGACCCCCTGCTGTTCCCATATGAGATGCCGAACGGGCGGAACACGCGCTTCGGCGTGGTGCTTCGGAACGCGGAGGGACGGGCGCAACCCCTTGTCTTTGCGCCGGTTCCCGGTACGGTAAACGCGAAGTTCAAGCCAGGGCAGCGGGCTGATTTCACGTTGGTTCTGGTGGCCAGAAACCGGTCGCTAAGCGCAACCTTCGAGCATGTGGCCCGCGCGATCTGCAAATTTCGCGATGTGCGTGAAAACACGCTGGCCACGTTGAATCAGGCGTTGGACAACATGATTGATTTCGCCCTGAGCGAAAAGGCGGAGTTCAGTCCAGCGGATCGCGCCTTCACGTATCACGATTCCAAGGGCACGGTGAAAAATGTCTCCGCGCTCCATCCGCTCTCTGTCGGACAGGTGATGGATAACGAGAAGCTGTTCCACGAGCAAGGGATACCCATTTTGGAATACCTGATGTCGCGGGAAAAGTTCCTGTTCGCCTTTTCAGCGGAGGCCAGGAATCAGACGCCCTCGCGGAACATGTCCGGCCCTGCCATGCCGATCGCGGAGTTGGCAGCGCTTCAGCGGATGACGGGAGGAGCCTCGCCGATATTTCTTGAAGAGGCGCTGCGTCTGCATGGGGTGGATCGGATGCTGAACATGGAATGGGTCAGTCCGAAGAATGCGTGGCAGAACGATCTCTGGCTGTACCGGGCAACGCGCGACATGAAGTATTTGGAAGCTTCCTGTCGTAAGGCCGATCGTTATATTGCCGAGCGGATTGACAAACAGCCGACGGATTTCAAAGAAGCGGGCGTCGGAACGTTTTTCGATTACATGACGCCGGCCTGGAAGGAATTGTACGAGCTATATGTTGAGACCCGGAACGCGAAGTATCTGGAGGCCGCACATAGAGGAGCCAGAAGATATGCGCAGTTCATCTGGTTTTTCCCTGCGGTTCCGGAGGGGGACATCGCGGTGAATCAAAGTGGCTTTGCCCCGCGCCGGGGGAGCGATCAGCCCAGCGCGATTCCCGTGCAACCCGAGACCGTTCCCGCATGGCGGGTCTCGGAGCAGGGACTGATGGCGGAAGGTAACGGTACGGCCGGCCGGCTCGGCATCCTGCTTGCCACGCATGCGCCGTGGTTTCGCCGTATCGGGTTTGAGGCAAAAGATCCCTTCTTAAGCGACATCGCCCGTTCGGCCGTCATCGGACGATATGCCAACTTCCCGGGTTATCATGTCAACACCGCGTATTCGACTGCCCAGGAGAAGTTCGAGTTTCCATTGCATACCTTCACCAATCTTGCGCGCGTGACCTCCTTTCACTTCAACCATGTGCTCCCCATGGCGAATCTGGCACTGGATTACCTGATGGCGGATGCGTATGCGGTGTCCAAAGGCCTGATTGATTTCCCTTCCGAATATACGGAAGGATATGCCTATCTTGCCGCCAAGGTGTATGGCGCGCCCGGACGTTTTTATGATGTTGGAAACGTGTATCCGTGGATGCCGAAGGGGCTGGTCACCACGGATACGGTTCAGTTGAACTATGTGGCCGGGCGTACGGAGGACACCTTCTGTCTGGCGTTGGTGAATCAATGTGCGCGCGAATTGAAAGACGTTACGGTACGTTTGGATGGAAACCGTTTCGCTCAGCACGCGAAGGGAACGTTTCCAGCCCGTTGTTGGGTGGACAATCAACTGCAAAAGGATGGCATGTCTGTTGAGAACGGCATCTGTAGAGTTTCCGTGCCGGCAAAGGGTCTTGTCGCGCTTGCCGTCAGCGGCTTGAAACCTGTTCCGACATTCCAGGACAAAGTCAGACCCGCTGCGGCAACACCTGTAATGACGCCGAGCCGTTGGCGTCTGAAGGCGCCTCAAGGTGACGATGTGGTTGCCATGGTGCTTTCCTTCGGCCCTGAACTGACCTGGCTTTATGCTTATCAGACAGGGACCTCCGGCACCGTGAAGGCTCTTGCGCTCACCGTGAAGACAACCTCCCGGAGCTGTACGCTACGCGATGAAGCGTTCCCCTTTGAATTTACTTTGCCCCTTTCCGAAAAGGAACGGATCCTTGAACTTTCGCTGGAGGCAGAGGCTGTTAACGAACAAAAAGCGCAGGCGGCTCTGTGATTTATGAACGACAGATGATCAATGACTCAGGAGAAGAGACATGTTTGAAAGAAGAGCAAGACAGGATTGGCAACGGACGGTTATCGGCTTGGCGACGCTGGGGCTGGTATTGGGCAAGGGCACTGCCGGCTGGGCCGTCTCCGCCGCAACGCCAAAGTCGGTGGCGATTGTCGGTTCCGTTGGGTTGGAAGAGGGTTTCGCCCGTCCCCCCGCAGAAACGAAGCCGTGGTGCTATTATTATTGGCTGAGTGGCCATATTTCAAAAGAGGGGATCACGAAAGATCTCGAAGCCATGGCGAAGTGGGGTATCGGCCGTGCATTTATCGCCGACATCAGCACTCCGGGTATTTCGCGTGGCCCAGTTGGAGCACTCGGTTCCGATGAATTCTCCGAGATGCTCCAGCATGCAATCCGTGAGGGGGGGGCGCCTGGGCGTGGATGTCACACTATTCAACTGTGCGGGCTGGAGCCAGATGGGGGGTGTCTGGATTAAGCCAGAGGAGTCGATGCGCTACCTGGTCACAGCTGAGCAGCGGGTATCAGGGCCTTCGAAAGTTTCCGCAAAACTGCCGGAGATTCTCGTGCATTCGCCAGCTGGCAAACTTACGCCGAGCGATCTCGTACAGGATGTGACCGTGCTGGCTTTTCCTGCCCCGCGGGAGGGACGCGACCGGCTCGCAGGAGCCGGCGTGACCATCAAGACCGAACCGCCGGTCGAGGGAGCCCGGAATTGGTTGGACAATGACCGCTTGACCTTTGCCGAGGTGCCGGTTGCCAAGGACGGATCGCCCACGGTGATCGAGTTGACGACCGAAAAACCCTTCACCGCGCGCAGTCTGACCTTCCGCTTGCCCTGGTATGACGTGGAACGGAAGCGGGGCTCCGGAGGTTGCTTCGATGCGGATTGCGAATTGCTGGTCAAAGCGCCTGATGGAAGTTTCAGGAGCGTCAGGAAATTCGAATACAGACGCCAAAACTTTACCATATCCAGCGGACCGCTGATGCGAGGTCCTGTGTCAATCAGCTTTCCGGAGATCACCGGGACATGTTTCCGGATCGTCATGAACACTATCAAGAAGCATCCGTTTTACAACAAATTGCCGACTTATCTTGATGGCATCGAGCTTTCAGGAGCGCCGCGTCTGGAACGATTCGTCGAGCAGCAGTTGGGCAAGACGTATCCCGGGATCTTTCCTCCCTGGGATTATTATCTTTTTCCCGGACAAGCGGAGGCGGATGATGCCGCGCTTTGTGTCAAAGCCCAAGATATTCGAAATCTCAATGAATATGTGAACAAGGACGGTTTGCTGACATGGGATGTCCCTGATGGCGATTGGGTTGTTCTCCGCGTCGCCATGATGCCAACGGGCAGAATGATTTCCCCCGCCGCCAAGGAGGCTACGGGTCTCGAGGTGGATAAGATGAGCCCGGTTGCGGTGAAGAAACATTTCGATGCTTACGTCGGGAAACTTCTTAAGCAGATGCCGGCGGCGGATAGAAAAGCCCTGCGCGGCGTCTCGGTTGATAGTTATGAAGCAGGTCCGCAGAATTGGACGGATGATGCGCGTGAACAGTTTATGAAGGCTTACGGCTACGATCCGCTTCCCTGGCTGACGACACTCACGGGGCGCGTCGTCGGCAGTGTTGAGCAGTCGGAACGTTTCTTATGGGATCTGCGTCGCCTGGTGGCGGATCGAATCGCCGCCACCTACGGAGCTTTTCAGGAGGTTGCCAGCGGCAATGGACTGGAATTCTGGCTGGAGCCGTATGGGCACTTCGGTTTTCCCGCAGAATTCTTGCAACTTGGCGGACGCGCCGACGGGGTTGGTGGAGAATTCTGGCTCAATCCAAAACATGGCGACATGGAGGTGCGCGCCGGCGTGTCCTCCGGTCACATCTACGGCAAGCAAAAGATCAGTTCCGAAGCGTTTACAGGGACTCCGTCTTACGGATATACCCAGGATCCATGGACCCTGAAACCGATCGGTGATCTTGCGCAGGCGTGGGGGATCAATCATTTTGTGCTGCACGTCTACATTCATCAGACCGATGACCGCAAGCCGGGGATGAATGCCTGGTTCGGAACGGAATTTAATCGAAACAATACCTGGTTCGACAAGGGCCAGACATGGATCGACTATCTCCGGCGTTCCCATTTTCTGTTGCAGCATGGATGCGCTGTCGCGGACGTCGCCTATTTTATCGGCGAGGACGCACCCAAGATGAGCGGCATCCAGCAACCTGCCCTGCCGGAGGGTTACAGCTTCGATTATGTGAACGGCGAGGTCATTCGTGAGCGCATGAAAGAGGAGAACGGCAGGTTTGTTCTACCGGGAGGCATGTCGTATGCCCTGCTCGTGTTGCCTCCTTTGGATATGATGAGACCTGAGCTGTTGAAAAAAATCCGCGATCTGGTAGCCGCAGGGGGTGCCGTGCTCGGAGCTCCTCCTGTCCGGTCGCCCAGTCTCCAGAACTATCCAAAGGCGGATGAGGAGGTCCGGCAGCTCGCGCGGGAGCTCTGGGGGGATTTGAACGGAAAGGAGAACACGAGCCGGAAGTTTGGCAAGGGTTGGGTTTTTCAGGGACTTGATGTTCAGGCGTCATTGAACAAGCTGGGTGTCAAGCCGTCGATTGCCGGTTTGGAGGTGGAAGCCAAACCACGGGAAGACGGCTATAAAGATCCGCTGCCATGGACGCACCGTACCCTTCCGGACGGATCTCAACAGTTCATGGCCCTGCGCTGGCAGCATCGGAGCAGCGCAGAGGGGGAGATTTTTTATATCGCCAATCAAGCCGATAAGCGTCTGTCCGTTTCGCCGTCTTTTCGCGTAGAAGGCAAACAGCCGGAACTGTGGGATCCGGTCACTGCCGAGCATCGTTTGCTCCCGGATTTTGCGATCAAGGACGGGCGGACCGTCGTCCCGCTTGAGTTCGGGCCGCGTGAATCGTTGTTCGTCCTATTCCGCAAGTCAGCCCATGCTGCCGGCGGCGGAAAGAATCTCCCCTCCTACCGGACCGTTAAAGAACTGACGGGTCCATGGTCGGTGTCATTTGATCCTCAATGGGGTGGGCCGAAGTCGGTTGTGTTTGAGAAACTTGAGAACTGGCTGGACCGCAGCGAGGAGGGCATCAGAAACTACGGGGGGACTGCGGTTTATACCAAGACGTTTGACTTGCCCAAGTTGGAGCAGGGCAAAACGGTCCATTTGAATCTCGGAAACGTCAGGTCGCTGGCCAGTATCCGGCTCAATGGACGTGATCTGGGCGTGATCTGGTGTTACCCGTGGCGCTTGGAGATCACTTCGGCGGCAAAGTCCGGGCAGAACAAATTGGAAATCGAAGTGACCAATACATGGGTCAATCGCCTTCTGGCGGATACTAAACTGCCTGAAGAAAAAAGGCTCACTTATGTTGCACGGTCTGCGATCCGGGCTCAGAAACCTCAGGCTTCTGGATTGTTCGGGCCGGTGGTAATCGAGATGAAGGAGGAGTGATCCACGGAGAATCTAATTTGAAGAGCTGCCAGAAACTGCTTGTTCGGATGGGCATGGCGCTTCTGCTGATGCGATGCGCATCGGCGGCTCCAAGGTCTGTCGAGATTCAGGTGGAGGTTGCGCCCGCTGCAATCGGATCGCGCGCGTCGGATGAATGTCCGGCGCGACTGGATCTGGATTTTCAACAGCTGCTCGCCAAGGCGGGCGCTCAGGGCAAGGTGGATTTTGATTCGCTGAAGGTCGTGCCGCTGGGTGCGTCTCCAGATGCGCTTAGTTTGCAGTTCCGGTGGTATGACGCGGATATTCCCGATCCCTTCCCGGAGTTCAACGGCGTGATCAGTCGTACCAACGGCAAGCTGCGTCCAAAGCCCAGCGCTCGGTCTGGTTATTTCTACAACACCTCTGGAAGCGGCGACAAGGGATATCTGGCTTTCAGGCACAAGCAGGCGGGCGATCAGGCTTCGACCTATCAGTTGTCATTCACAGTCCTTCCGGCAGGAAGAACATCGGAAGGCAATGGGCGCAAGGGATGGCTGGGAGACGGTCAGTCGCGTTGCGGCGAAAAGGGCGAATCCACCACGGGCTCAGGTCATTCGCGCATCACGCTGGACGATTGGAACGGAGACGGGCTCATCGACATCCTCCAAGGTGAGGAGTACGGCTGTCTGTTCCTGTATCCCAATACCGGCACCGCGAAAGTGCCTCGTTTCGCTTACCGTAAATTTCTCCGAGATGCAGACGGCAGACCCATTGATGTCGGCACGCATGCTGCGCCACTGGTCATTGATTTCGATGGCGATGGGGTGAAAGATCTGCTGGTCGGCACCCATGTCAATCGTATCGTCTATTACAAAAATATCGGAACGAATAAAGATCGAAGACTCGGCTTCAAAGGCCTTGTGATGCACAACGGCAAGCCGGGAATCCTTCCGGCCAAGCCGATCATTGGGCGTAGCGAGGACGTCTTCAAGGAAGATTACTATCCGGTACTGGATGCGGTGGACTGGAACGGAGACGGACGCGTGGATCTACTGGCAGGCGGATATGTTACGGGTCGCGTGTATCTGCTGGAAAATCTTGGGAAGAACACGGACGGAACGCCGATTTTGTCCGACCCCAAGCCCTTGGAAGCAGATGGCAAGATCATCAACGTAGGCGACTGGTGCGCTGCACCTTGCGCCGTCGATCTGAACGGCGATGGCAAGCTCGATCTGCTCAGCGGCAATCATCCCGGCAGCAAGGAAGCCCTCCAGGCGAATGTCTTCCTCCGTTATTACGAGGGTACGGGTTCGTCGTCTCAGCCGGCACTCGCGGAGAAGCCGATTCCTCATGATGGCGAATTTCCTCGCCCGATGCTCGCTACACCGCGTGCCGCAGATTTGAACGGCGACGGCTTGCTCGACCTCGTTGTGTCGGGACGTCAGAACATCTACCTCTTCTACAACGTCGGGACAAAGACGGCTCCAAAGTTCAACGCGCATGAAAAGCCGCTACTGCTTGCGTGGGGATCCGATCCGATCGGCCTGCCGCAGTTCGTAGATTACAACCACGACGGTAAGCCGGATCTCTTCGACAACTATGTGATCGCGTTCAACAGCGGGGCGCCTTCACCGTTCAAGTTCGATCAGCGCAAAGCATTGCTGGCGCGCGGGGTCCGGATCGAACATCCCTCAGGCATCGGCGATGACTGGTTTTCTCCCTCTCTCTGCGATGTTGACGGCGACGGCGATTTTGATGTGCTCTTTGGCGACTGGTATGGCACGATCTGGTTTCATCGTAACAACGGCAACGACGAAAAACCCGACTATGATGTGAAGGGGTATCGACTGAAGACAAAAGACGGTGTTGAAATCAAGGTCGGCCCGATCAGGAAAGATCCGAGCCAGGATTTCAATGCGCTTCAGGGCGCGCGAACCGTGGTGGCCGCCGGTGATGTGGATGGGGACGGGTTAACGGATCTTGTGGTCGGAGATAACTACGGTATTGTCCGGTTCTACCGCAATGCCGGGCCGAAGGACGATCCTGTTTTTGAACCTGCCGTGCAGGTAGGCGATGTGAAGATCCGCTGCAGCGTGGATCTGACCGATTGGGATCATGACGGTAAAGTGGATATCATTGCCGGCAGTGCAGGAGGAACGGTACGCGTGTATCGAAACGTGCGGCACGACGGGAAGACGGCATTTGAAAACGGATTCGATCCGCAACTCCCGCCGCTCAAGCAGCCGCGGGTGGCGATGGTCGATCTGAACGGCGATGGCGATGAGGATCTGTTCGTTCCGAGTCTTCAGGGGGCCGTGTGGATCGAGCGATCGTATCTTGAACGCGGTTATGCAAAGGCGAAAATCCTGAGCGTGAAGGCCTCGGAATGAAGGAACAAGTGGAGTGATCGCAATTATCCCCGTCATGCGAATCATACCATCCTTTTTTGCACATCCCAGTTGCTGCTCAGAACGTGATCGATGCTGATTGTTTGAAATAACCGTATCCGTACGACACCGTGATCACGTCTCCCGAACGGGCCGGCATCTCGGCTGACAGAACCGCGCTGTCGGGTGTCTGTTCCGTCACCGTCACGTTGCGTTCCTGCCCGTTCACGGTCACCTGGACGGTCCCCTCTTCACGCTTGCCATAATCGAAGTTCAAGGGTGCTGTCAGCAGGATCATGATGCCGCCGGTCGTTTTCTTCAGCTCGATCACCGTGTGTTCGTATGCCAGATATGCCAGACTCAAATTGAACGGGGTGTTGAACTGAATCCAGCCTTCCGACCACCCGTAGTTCCCCTTTTCCGGACAAAAAGGGTAGTGCCCGTTTTTCGGCGCGCCGTCGAGCACGAAACGTGCATCGGACAACTGGCCAATCCCTCCCCTGTACTGGGAAAACCATCCGTTCTCGACCCCTTCGATCTCTCGTGACGCATCATACGAGAAATGGCGTCCTACCGGATTACGTCCGAACATATTGTCAAAATGTGACCAGACCAACTGCGCCACGCGTTGCTTTGACGCGGGATCTTTCACAAACGGCTTGACAGCCAGAAGTGCGCCAGGAAATCCCGTCACATTCCCGACCTCGTTCCACATCTGGGGCTTCGCGCCCATCGGTGTCCACTGATCCTCGCCATCGCCCAGCTTGCGGAAATCCCAGAGATTATCCGAACGCCGGAGCGCGACAACAACCCATTCGTCGAGCTTCTTCTGCAACCCCTCAGGCACGCGATCCGGATACGTCTTCATAAAATAGGATAGCCCCGTCATCGTGATGAATTCACTCATTCGTTGCCCCTTCGTGACCTGCGAGTTATTCCAGTCCAGATTGGCGATCATCCATTCCACCTGCTGATAGGCGGCCTTAAAATAGGTTTCGACATCCGGCCGCTTCTCCCGTTGAGCCACTTCATACAGCAGCAGATTGGGCTGGACAGTGAACCCGGGCGGATAGGCTCCTTTGGTGGAACCTGTTTTGGTCTTGAGTACAAACAGATTGTGCCCGAGACTCTCGTCGTAGGGGTAGCCATGGTCGGCCTTCTCCTCACTCCAATGTGCAAACGCATAGTCCCGCACCACACGATAGTTCTGCTCGGGAAGATAATGTTTCAACACGGGCCACGCATAGAGGAAATAGGCAAGTTGCGATTTCAGCATCTCATGCATCAGCCCTTGCGAAACAATCACATCAGCACCCCAGTGGATCAGCTTGACCAGATCGGGGATGTCCTCGCGATAGGGTTGCAGCGCGCCCCACAGATTGGTATTGCCCGGCGCCTGATACCGGATCTGCCGAGGCATACGGTCATACGCAGAGGGATTGGAAAGAAGCTGCGGAACAAGCGTGTTGAGTTCCCATCCAAAATGATGATCATCGCGCCAGCCGAACGAGCCACGACACCGGTTGGTGTAATTGCCGAGATAATGCCGGCTATCGATCATGAAATTGACTGCGTTCTGATAGGTCACACGCTCCAGCCACCAGCGCCCGATGCGGAACGGCACCGAGGTCAAGCCACTCGCCTCGACCACGTATTCAATCCCTTCCCCCGCCGCACCGTCAAATGCGGAGAAGTCGCCGATGTGTTTTTTAATCACGCCTTTGAACGCAGCTTCCCCGCCCTTTTTGCTTCGCACCACAAAGGCTGTACCCTCCGCCAACGTCGGCGCGGTGAATCGTTTTGGCGCACCCACATTGAACCCGCTCTGATTCAGATAGAGCGACACGATCTCCGTTTGCAGAGCAACCGCCGTCGATTTGAGTGCGGGTACGTCGCCTGTGACGTCCCACACGACAAACTCCTTGACGCGGGCTACATCCTGATGCGTCTTGCGGATCTCCAGCCGCAACCGATCCGTGACCACCTCAACCGTCTGGTCGAACAAGACGCTGACAGCCGTTGACTGGTTTCCAACGACCTCTGCAGAAGGGATCGACTGCCAGGCGTTATTTGCCCAGAAGCGTATCGTGAACGCTTCGACCACCCCTCCGTTTCCATATCCCGAATAAAGGTGTATCCCCGCCAGCCGCTTCACGCCCTCCAGCCGGACTTCGAGCCATGCCCCGTTTTTGTCGGTCAGGCTCACCCAGCGTGATTCGTCGCTGATCACACCGTCCGTCGCGAACCGGGCGGGGTACCCCTTCTTTTCCGAACTTGCCGTGGTTTCAATCACCTTGACCTTAGCCGCATGCACCACATTCGTGCCCGCCAGCGCGGAAAGAGCTAACAATACACCCGAGAGTGATAACGTCCCCAGCATACTCAATTGAACTATTTTTAATCTCTTCATACTTTTTCTCCTCGATGATTAACTACCCAGCATGTTGAACTTTTTTTGAATCCTGTCACGGTTCGACTTTCGCACCCCGAATTTTAGCGCATAAGACGGCCAAGAACTGATCACAGATCGAACCTCGTCTATCATTTGTATGGCATCAGACTCATCAATGCCCACTCCGGCAGCCACGCGCTTGACCTGCGACAAACCTGGCGTACGCCCTTCGCCGCATACTGACGTCGTATGCTCTCCTCCAGGCCCTTCTGAAAACGTCAGATCATACCCCGGAGAAAGAGACCATCCGTCTTCGGGTTTAAATAGAAACGAGAAATTTTTAACATGGTCGTCCCGGTTATGAGCGATCACATTGAACAACATCAACCGATAAGCACGCCGAACGTCTTCCTGATTTCCTGTCAAAACACGTACGACCTTCAGCACATCCTGATAATCACAGCAAGGCACACGGAAATCTGCGCCGATCAGATTCGCAAGACTGTGCATGTGGATACGCCGCCGCCCCACGCGGTCAAAACGTTTGACCCCGAAAAAGTCACCCTCCTTTACAGAGAACAATCGGCAGGGCGGAAACAAGATTCCAGCCGCTTGCGCCATTCCGGCATAAGCCGCTTCGACAGCACCGGTATCTGGAGAATCTGTTCGTGCAAAGAACTTCACCATCCAGGCTTCATATCCATCAGGATAGTCAAACGTGCCGGACAGAATATCCTTGCCACAAACCCCTATTAAAACTTTCGGTCGAGCACCGCCAGGAGATCCGCCTGCTCGCATGAGTTCCGGTAACACCACCGCAGCATCTCCTTCATACACAGACCGTGCCTCTTTCGCCAAGCGTCCGAGATCAAACCCGGCAAGAACTTCTTCCGCCCCACGGTCCGGAGGATGAAACGAAAGCGCGCCCATTGCGCCCTCGCCAAGCCACGCCAGACGATCAAGCTCAGTCAGCGCAGAAGAGGATCGCCCCTGTTGCCGAAAAAAACGATCCATCAGTAAACGTCCCCAGCCATCCGGGAGCGCATCGTCAAAAACACCTGGTAATCTGGCAAATGTCTGCAAGCCCGGCAACAGAGGAAGTTTAAACGGCGACAAAGCATACCCACGCGAAAGAAAGGCTTCATCGTACTCGAAAAAGAACGCACGGCCCTCTTCTGCCAACTCGCCAACAGCAATCACATCATCAGGCTGTGCGTGATATCGAACCTGAATCCGTTTCATTTCAAACCCCGCTTTCGTGTCGGCTTGACCAATCGCTGCTCCAGTTCATCCATACTCCGCGCCTGTGCCGGTTTCAGCAATCCCGAAAATTCCTCGATTCGGCCCAGTGACAAAACCACTTTCAAGACCAGCAAAAAAGAAGCTTTCCCTGTATCCTCGAAACGTCTGAGCGAAGCCACAGTCACACCAGCCCGTGCCGCCAACGTCGTGCGCTTCCATCCCGCCATCAGTCGCAAGGCTTTTGTCCTCGCGCCAAATTGCACACTCAACTCCTCAGGCATCAATAGGTTCATTAAATTCATAATGATAATATATTATCATTATTTAGTATTAATGCAACGCTATTGATAATATATTATTCATTATTTCGCTACTCAATCCATTTATGCATAACAGCGCACGTCAAACAGGGCAAGCGGCACCTTTCCGTGACTCTGGAGATCTTTGATGACAAGCCGGTCTGTGACCACTGCCTTGGGTAGACGGATGACCGCGCGGGTCTGATGATTGTCCTCGCACGTCGCAATGACCTTGCCTGCTGAATCGCAAATCGTATACCGCTTGATGCAGAACGGCACGGCGGCTTCCGGATGCCCCCATTGCACCGACTCCATGGCATGATCGAAATCAGTATCGAAGGACAGTTCAATGCGTCGGATCTTCCGTGGCTTATTCCACGTAATCGTTACCGCGGGTGCCGGATCATCCATGGCCGCGACCCAGGCGTTGGGGCCGGTTGTCGGACGGCTGAGCCCGTTCCGGATATTCTCCGGACCGAAGCCGGCAAGGGGCGGATCAAAGGCGATCGCAAAATTCTTGCCGCCGGGCCGACGCTCGGGAATCCAGAATTCAAACGTGTCCACGCCGATTCCTACCGGCGGCTTCTGTACCGCGCTCTTGGCTACATTGCGATTCGCGCCCTGTACAAGCGACAAAATACCCGTCACTCGGCTGTCACTCAATCGGATACTCACCCCCGAACAAGGCATGAGGCAAATAAAGGCGTATTGAGCTTGCGGAATATCAACCCCGAAATCAACCGCCACCTTCTGGCCACGACCCTTAGACACAGAAAGGCGCTTACGAGACAGAATAACATCCGGCGTGAAATTACCTTCGCGGGATGCCGTACGCAATTGCACTTCCACCTTCGCGGGCCTGTCCGCATCCAGCCACAGTGTCACCACGGACATCCGGCCTTTCGACACGGGGACAAGCATCGCCCGTGCGGCTTCGAGTGCAACGGATGACGCGCTCGGCTTGAAGGTGTCGAGCGTGAATGAGCTTGATGCCGTCAGGGTTGCCTCGCGGACTAAATCCTGGCTGTCCTCCAACGCAATACCGGGGATATAGTGACCCGTGCCCAGTAAACGCTGTTGCAGTTTATGCATCCGCTCTGCCGCCAGCAGATCACGCGGAAGAAGCTTTACTTCCCGGCAGAGCGCGGCGGCCATGCCGACGGCCTGCCCGTTATGCGCGCATGTGGCCATCACACGGGTGGACCCGAAGGCAATATGACTTACGCTGATACATCTCCCGGCCAAAAACAGATTTCTGATATTCCGGCTGTACAAACACCGATACGGTATCGGGTACACCCCTTTGCTGTGCCACTGCGTACACCCGGACTTCTTGCTGTATACGCCCTTGACCGGATGCAGATCGATCGCCCAGCCGCCGAAAGATACCGCATCCACTTGTTTTCGCTGCTCGATAATGTCCTGTTGGGTCAGCAGGAGATCACCCTCAAACCGACGGCTCTCGCGCTTGCCGGGGATGGCTCCCACCCATTCCAGCGTGAGGTTCGCCGCTTCCGGGTAGTCGCCCGAGTTCTTGATGTGATCCCACACACCATACACCACCTTCCAAAGCTCATGCTTAATTGTTTCACTGTCATGGAGGGTGTCCAACTCTCCGCCATACTCAAGCCACCAGTAATAACACCCTTGCCGGTTGGCGGCGATCTGTCCGAATCTCGGTATTTTCTTTGGGATGTCTTTCAGAGCAAAGGCGGGCGGCACAAAGCGGACAGGCTTTCCCGTGTCTTTGCTATAAAAAAAGATCGTGTGTCCAAGACGCTCGTCATTCGGCTGTTTCGGCGCATACTTCTCACTAAATTCGTCAGTGCCCTCGGAGCCTGTTCGAAACGCCGCGCCCGACAAGAAACCGAGAATGCCGTCTCCCGACGCATCACAAAACAGGGGTGCCTCGACCTCGTACAGCGTGGCGTTCTGACTGCAAAAGGCTCGGACTGAACGAACGGTGTCGCGTCCGCGCTTCGATACCTCGAACACCGCCGTGTTCAGCAACAACGTGATATTGGCTTCGCACAACACCTTTTCAAGTACGACGGTATCGAAAATCAATGGATTACCCTCGGGATTCCTATACAGGTTCTCCACCAGAATTTCGTCGATCACACCGCCTTCACGAGCCCAGCGGTTGTTATTGCCCATGTGAGAGGTTGCCCCGAGCACCCAGAGCCGGACTTCGCTGGAGGCGTTTCCGCCCAACACCGGACGATCTTGGATTAAGACAACCTTGACCCCCTCGCGCGCTGCTGTGATCGCACAACATACCCCGGCTAGGCCGCCGCCGACCACAGCCAGGTCAGCCTTCAGGGATTCCGTCTTTAACTCACGCCTTTTCAATGCGACATATTTTTTTGTCATTGATTACTTCTCCCCTCGAATAAATCTCGCCCTTCTGAGCACAAACCAAAAAAGCATAGGAATAACCGCAATGTGTAAACCTGCCGCCAGCAGGTACCACTGGGTATAAGCGTCCGGCTGGACTAATTTCGTGACTATATCGGGCCTCAACAACTTCGCCACCATGTTGTTCATCATAATTGCGCCCACCGAACTGCCGGCCGCCACGATACCGAATACCGCGCCTAACGACATTCGCGGCACGACGTCTACGACCAACGCGCTGATATTCGTCAGCCATGCCAAATGAGCAAAAACAATCAGGGACGCAAAGAGAAGGGCACCAGAAGCTGTGGGAGCACGCGCCACCATTAGCGACAGCGGCATGAACGCCGCGCATCCCAGCATCACGAAAAGCCGCGCGCGCGCCGGTGCCATTCCCCGCCTGACCAGTCGCCCCGCTAGCCACCCGCCCACCAGACTGCCCAGTCCGGCGGCCATGAACATAACCCATGTGATCTTCACGTCGGCTTGCGTCAAGCCACGTGCGGTCACCAAGTATTTTGGAAACCAGTTCTGATAGAAGAACCACACGGGATCAGAGAGCATCCGTCCGACCAGCAACGCCCAAACCACAGGCTGCCCCAATGCCTCAAGCCACGTCCAGCCCCGTTCAGCAGCGTCCCCCTCTCCGCTCTCCACAGCGGACGTGATCCACTCCCGTTCCCGCTCTGCCAACAGCGGATGTGTCTTCACCTGTCGACACAGAAAGAGCCAAGGCGCAAGCCAGAGCAGCCCCAGCAATCCAGTGACCACAAAGGTCGCCTGCCAACCCCAAGCCGAGGATAGCCACACGATAAAGAGCGGCGCGAGGGTCATACCGATCGGCGTACCGGCCGTATAGATGCCGATGGCCAAGCCACGCTCTTTGGGCGGGAACCATTCTGACACGGTCTTTGGCGACGCAGTCCAGTTGCCAGCCTCCCCGAGACCCAGAAGAAAACGAAAGGATGCCAGAGAGAGGAACGAGCGCGCCAGTGATGTAAACATATTGGCCAGCGACCACCAACCAACAAATAACGCCAAACTCAAGCGCGGCCCCAGGCGATCCACAATCACACCCGACAGCAACAAGGCAACCGTATACGCAATCTGAAAAGCGTTCTGGATATTGGCATAATCCTGGTCGGTCAGTCCGAGATCCTTCTGAATCGTGGGCGCAAGCAATGAAAGCGAGTTTTTATCCACGTAGTTCAGTACCGCCGCGAAAAAAAGCAACCCAACAATCCACCAACGTAAGCCATGTATTTTCATAACGTTTAAAAGTGTGCCATATCTTGCGGAAAAAAACTAGACACGAATGCGCAAATCTTCTAAGATATTGCGACATTATGAAAAGAAAGAAAATAACACGGCGCAAAAAAAAACCGGCCTTACGGATTCCCAGAGTCGGCGTGCTGGTGGATACCTGCACCACGTGGGGACGGACGGTCTGCACGGGCATTCAAAAATATGCCGAGCGTAACGGCCCGTGGTTGGTTTTTATCGAGCCCCTGGGCGTCGAAGAGCATGTGTCCTTGCCCAAGGGTTGGCTTGTGGACGGTGTAATCGCACGCATCGGGCATCCCGCTCTTGCTCGCGAACTGCGCGCGTTAAAAACTCCCGTGGTGAATGTATCCGGCATCCAACTACCTAACGACACGTTTTCGCGCGTCTCAAGTGACTTATCGACCTCCGGGAAAATGGCCGCCCAGTATTTTCTTGATCTCGGCTACAGAAACTTCGCCTATTTCAGTCTTCAAGGTCTGACGTATGTTAAGGCTCACCAGCAGGCGTTTGCCGAAAAACTCGCTGAATCCGGCTATACCTGTGCCAGTTATTCCGTTCGTCCGAAGCATGGAGCGATCCCCGACAAGAACCTGGATCTGAAGGAACTGGGTAAATGGCTTAAGTCCCTGCCCAAGCCAGTGGCTGTGCTGAGCTGGAACGCCTCACCGAGCCGAGAGGTTCTCTTTGCCTGCCAACTGGCAGGGCTACTCGTGCCAGAGGAGGTCTCCATCCTCAGCGGGTGTGATGACGACCTCCTATGTGCCATGGCTCATATTCCTATTTCCGGCATCCAAGTTGCTGGAGAAGAAATCGGCTACCAGGCAGCCACACTGCTGGATAGCCTCCTGCGGAAGAACGTGCAAAAGAAACAAACCATTCTCATTCCACCACCCGGAATAACCAGCAGGCGTTCTTCGGACAACCTGGCGATCTCCGACAAGGCTCTTGCGAAGGCGATCAGCTTTGTCAGGACGCATGCGGCCTACCCGATCAAGGTTGCTGACATTGCGGCCTATTCTGGACTTTCACGACGGGCGCTCGAACGGAAATTCGAGATCGTCCTTGGACGAAGTCCAGCCACTGAAATCAGGCGTGTTCATGTCGAGCGAGCCAAAGAGTTGCTGGCAACGACCGACATGCCAATCCCCGAAGTCACGGAAAAGTCCGGTTTCGGTTCACCGGAATATCTTTCGTTCGTGTTCCGTCAAGATGTCGGACAAACGCCGTTAAAATACCGCCGCTCCATTCGTAATCGTTAAACTCTCACCTTTGCCGAAGCGTAACACACACGGATTCTCATCCATCCAGTGACCGCGCCATTCGGGACGATCCGTGCGCTTCATCACATCGGTATCAGGTATGTTTAAAATTTGTCCCTATCGACTACAACGTCCACGGTGCGCGTAAGGCTGGACGACTGATCAACTTATTGGCAGCCGCGTTGCCGGAGAACGTTTCTTTGTCAGGATCCCACGCAAGCTTTTCACCGCCAAGTTTGATCGAGATGTGGGCAAGGTGACAGAGCGAGGTGGTGCGCTGTCCGACCTCCTCGTCTTCAAGTGTCCTGCCACGGGACTTGACACAATCCAAGAAATCCTGCTTTTCGTGTTTAAGCGGGAAATGGATCTCCTCCGTCCCGATGATCTCCTTGAGGATCTTCGGGTCACTGGCGATCAGACGCTCGGGGGAAAGTTTGCTGGCCATATAGTTGACCTGAATCCAGCCCTTCTCACCTTCAAACCGGACGTGCGGCTCGCCCATCTGATAGAACATCTCCATGCCGTTGGCGAACTTGTACCAGGCTTCAAAATTTTCCAGCACATTCCAGACTTTGCTGTTGTGAAACGTACCCGAGGCTTTCACCTCGACCGGCCCGGTGCGTTCCGTACCAGCACCCCACTGGCCGATGTCATTCAGGTGCGTACCCCAGTTGGTGATCATGCCATCGCAGTAATCGAGGTTGCGCATCCAGCCAGGCCGTGATTTCAAATCGTGCGGGGTATGAACGCGCTTCTGCATATAATCAACCTTCGATGCCGGTCCGAGCCAGAGATCGTAATCCAGCTCGGGGGGCGGCGCCGTGAGGGTTTCTGCTTGGTCCGGGAAACCCTCCTTCGGCGAACCCGTACGGACCACCAAAAGTTTGCCGATGCGCCCGTTGCGGACCAGCTCGGCTGCACGGTGCATCGGCTCGAGCGACCTGAACTCGCTGTCCACCCGGAACACGCGCTTATGTTTGGCGACGAGGTTAGCCAGAATCCGTCCTTCGTCAATATAGCGGGTAATGGGCTTTTCCAGCGCAACGTCCTTGCCGGCCTTGACAGCCGCAATGGCAATCGGCACATGCCAGTGATCAGGCGTCGAGATCATCACCGCATCCACATTCGGATCGGCCAGCAATTCCCGGAAATCGCGGTACCCTTTGGCTGTTTTTGCCTTGTAGTGCTTCTCCACGGCCTGCAATCCCTGGTCAAGCCGCCAGGCGTCCACGTCGCAGACAGCGGTGACTGTGCAGTCAGGCGACTTCAGGAAGGGTTGCAGATTTGAATAGTACGCCTGACGACCCATGCCAATCATCCCGATGTTAATGCGCTTGCTCGGGGCGTTTTGTCCAAAGACGCTGCTAGGCAGTATGACAGGCGCGGCAGAAGCCGCGATGATGGATTGAATAAAGGTTCGCCGATTGGTTTGCGTATGCATAGTCGTTCTCCTGTTGGGCAGATACATGACCTGCCTTAATTACTTTTCCGTCTTCGATGGGTTGCAGACTGCGCCAGGCAGTCATAGCATTTTTAAGTAGCACCTCGGGTTCGCCCTTGATGCTATAAAATTGATGGCCGACTGGACCCTGATACCCAAGCTTTTTCAGTTCAGCCAAAAAAAGCTTCAGGTCAAAATCACTCTCGGCCAGCGGAACAATGTAGCGCTTAGAGGCCATTGACACGCCATTGATGGAGACCAAGCCCGCGCTTGGCGCAACCTCACGCAAGGTCTTTAGTGCCTCTTCCTGTGTCTTGGGACCGCTCTTGGTCAAAAACTCGTGGCAGAGATTATAAGAGGGGGTCACGTTTGCATGTTTCGCCTTCTGGGTAATCCGCAATGTGTCCGTGGCCTTTTCCACATAAAAACCAACATGCGGATAAATAGAGACCTTTACCTGTTGCTCAGCCGCAAGGTCGCCAAGTTCATTCGCAATGCGCACGCAATCCTCATCATGATCCAGTTTATCCTTTGTCTCTCGGAAGTTGATCCACAAGCATGTTGAGCGACCTTTGAGCAACTTGACCGTCTCCCGCAAATCAGCCGAAAACTGTTTACCCTTTTCGTGACCTGGGAAGGTGGGAATATAGAGGCTACTGATTCCAAGTTTCGCCTCATCATAAATCTTTAGCCACTTCTCTAGGTCTTTATTCGTCGTAAAATTATAGGCCATGCCATCATAGCCCAACTCCTTGAGTACGGCAGCCTGTTTTTCAGGTGTCCAGATACCCCGACCCACCCCATTATCAAAGGCATAGAAGGGCCAGAGTGTTTTCTTGACGGCTTCATCCGCGGGCCACACGCGCAAGGCAGGCAGCGTGGAAAAAGCAACACCTATTTTTAAAAAGTCTCTTCTCTTCATTGGTTCAGCCTCCGTATTCCACTATTCCAACATTCCATTCTACTATACATACGCACTCTCCTCCCAGGCTCCTTGGAGCATGGCTTTCACATTTTCAACAGGTGTATTCTTTTCCAGAAAATCTGAACACGCAAAGAGGTAACGGCCACCTGGCTTTCCGATCCGCATAATCTCACGCGTCTTGGTCGCAACCGCTTCCGGTGTTGCCGTCTTTAAAAAACGCAGTTGATCGAGATTGCCTGATAAACAGATCCGATCCCCCAGCTCACGTTTCGCCGAGGCCAATTCATTATCCCCCTGGGGAAGCTCAGCCACGGTCTCCCAGACCGTCATACCCAGTTCACGGTAGCAGGGCCAAAGGGTACGCGCAAAACCACAATTATGATAAATGGTGAAAGCTCCCTGAGCATGAATCGCGTCGATGAGCCGTTTCTCATACGGAAACACATACGACATGAAATACTCAGCACTCACAGAACGCGCGTTCGCAATATGACCCTGAATGCCAATCACCTCAGCGCCTCCTTCGATTAGCCGCTGGTTATAGGCGATCATCCCTCGGGTCACACGATCCATCAACGCATGATAGAGCGTCTCGTTCATATAGGGTGCAACCATCAGATTCTCGATCCCCCAAAGATCGGCCGCCGCATTGAAGACCCCTGCCCAACCCCACGGCGCATTAACCCCTGACTCGCCGACCTGTTGACGCCAAAGCGCAGCCGTTTCTCGAAGTTCTGCTTCCGCCTCCACATCCAATTCAGGCAACCACTGAACAAAGGCCTCTACATCCTGATCCGTTTCCAGCAGATGTTTGCGAACACTGGACATCAACCCCGACGTGGCGACACCTGCGTCTGGCACAGCAGTCATTTGCGAAAACGTATGATCTGGCGTCGCGATTTCTAATCGGGTTATCCAGAAATCACCCTCCTTCTGCGTCTGGCGATCTATATGCCAATTTTGATGATGCCGTTTCATGAAGGCTGGCGTCATAAAGCGGTTGGGTCGCGTCAAAAGATCGAATGGTAGTTCTTTTGCCAATTCAATCACGGTTTCCACGCGATCCAGTTTCTGATGCTTCGGATAGTACCACGCCAAATACTCCTCTTGAATAAAGGGCACCACCGGAACCCGATCCGGCAGGTCACCTCGTAAAACCGTCAAAATACGTTCACGAGAGGTCATTGTTCTTCCACTCCTTTTTAGGAAGTAACGCCTGAACCGTCAACCAGGCCAACAGATAGGCGGAGGCAGAAAGAATAAACAGGGGCCAGTAACTTCCCGTCTCTTGAAGGATCCAGCCTGCCGCTTGCGCGATGAAAATGCCGCCCAAGGCACCCGCCATCGTCCCTATGCCGGTGACAGAGGCAACCGCACGTTTCGGAAAATAATCAGAGACCAACGAAAAGAGATTCGTCATCCACCCCGCGTGTCCAGCGGTCGCAAGGCCGATCAATATGACCGCCAACCAGACATGCTGCGTCCAAGCAGCAATCAGAACGGGCACAGGAAGTAAGGCACAGAGAAACATGACAGACTTACGCGCTGTGCGCACGGGATACCCCCGTGCAATCAGGCGCTTGGTCAGCCAACCCGCACCGACGCTGCCCAGAATCGTGATTGCATAAACTGTAACCAACGGAGCGCCCAATTTCGTCAACTCCACATGATGTTTGTCGTGAAGGAATTTCGGCAACCAAAAAAGAAAGAACCACCAGATCGGATCACTCATTAGTTTACCAAAGAAAAATGCCCAGGTTGCCCGATTACGCAGAACCTCGCCAAGGGGCATAGGTCGTTCCTCGACTTCTGAAGACTCCGAAGGACGTACATCCGGACTCCTGTAAAACACCATCCAGATCAGACACCAGAGCCAGCCGAGAAGACCGAGTGCCAAACACGTGATACCCCAACCGCTTTTCGCGTAGAACGCAAGAATCACGAGCGGAGCAAGGATGGGCCCGATCATCGATCCTGTGTTGAAGAAACCTGTGGCCAACGCCCGTTCCTCTTTCGGAAACCATTCCGCAACCGCTTTGATGGCACAGGGGAAACAACCCGACTGCGTAAAGCCTAAGGCAAAACGGACGAGAATGAAGGACATCACGGAAACCGCCCAGCCGTGAGCCGCAGTGACAAGGCTCCACAGCGCGATGAAAAGCGTAAAGCCCCATCTCGTTCCGAGTCGATCAATCACCCAGCCCGCCCCAAATACACCCAACGCATACGCCAACTGATAGGCGGTGACCATGTTGCCATAGTCCGTCTCTTTCCATTTCAGATCTTGGGTCAATTGCGGGGCAAGAATCGAGAGTGCCTGACGATCCATATACAGAATCGTCACCGCCAGAAATAGCAATGTGCACACCACCCATTTGAACTGTTGACGTGAAAACATGTCACTAGAATGACACAAATCTCCCTCATCTGGCAAGGAACGAAATGCGCAAATAAAACCTAATATGCGAAAATACACTTGTCTATCATGAGCCACTAAAGTATGATTATGACTTCAATGGAATAATGGAATACGGGAATGCTGGAATGATGGGTGGAGGAATGTGATTCCAGTATTCCACTACTCCAGTATTCCATTCTTCTATGATGTCCAGAACAAGACCTACGATCGCCGTTGTCTTTCCAGCCAGTATCCCTTGGATGGCTGAAACGCTGCGTGGTATTAAATTGACTTCTGACCGTCTAGGTGGCTGGGCCATCATCACCAGTCCGCCTTCGTTGCAGAGTACGGGTGAAAAAACAATACACATTCCCGCTCTACGAAAATGGAAAGGGGACGGCGTGATTACTGTCCTCACATCACGACGCGAAGAAACGCTGGCCAGCAAGCTTTCCATTCCTGTTGTCAATCTTTCAGGCTGGTATCCGCCGACCTCTAAAAGCATCCCGCGGGTCAACGCGGATTACCGAGCCATGGGTAAACTTGCCGCAGACCACTTTATTGCGACGGGGATCAAGCATGTTGCGTATTATGGTTTTAAGGAGGTCTGGTTTTCGCAAGAACGATCTGTAGGTCTCCAGCAGCGAGCAATAGCGATGAAGTGCTCCTTTTCGGAATTTCTTCATCCGCTGAATCACCAAGTCGTCTCCTGGCAGCAGCAAAAACGAGAATTACTCACGTGGCTAAAGACATTGCCCAAGCCCGTCGGTGTTCTGTGCGTCCACGATTACCGCGCACGCGTCATTCTGGAGTGTTGCGAAGAACTTGGCTTGAGTGTGCCTGACGATGTATCCGTGCTCGGCATTGACAATGATCAGATGGCCTGTGATTACTGTACCCCATCGCTCTCAAGCATCTCACGCGACCCCTTTGCCTGTGGTGCGGCGGCAGCGGAACTCCTGCATCACCTCATAACAAAACGCCACCTAACAACGAAAGTGATCCTCGTACCTCCCTGCGGTGTCATCCAGCGACAGTCCACAAGCCGTCTTTACGACGAAGACCCTATTATTAAACAAGTCATTTCCTACGTCCAGGGACAAATCACACGCCCCTACTCCGTCGCGGACATCGCCACCGAACTTCATCTCTCACGTCGCACCATCGAGACTCGGTTCCAAACTAATCTTGGCATCACTCCACACGATTACATTCTCAATCAGCGGATCAACCATGCCAAGACGTTGCTTCTTCAAACCGAAACCTACCGCACGCTCAGCGAGATTGCTTATGCCTGCGGCTTCAGCTCGATTAAGACATTCCGGATGGCATTCAAAGCCTTGACACATACCACTCCCGCGTGTTATCGAGAACAGTATGAATGAATAGGTTTAGTAAATTCCTGTTCCCATGATATGCCAGCCGCGACCAACAGGAACCGCTTTAGAATCATTGGCAACGCCGATTTCGCCCGCGCACCAGACACCAAAGAAGGGAATACCTGCACCCAAGCCCTTGGCAATAGCGGCCTGCTCTTCATCAATGGATTCGAGCTTGCCTTTACGCCCAGCGCAATCAAAGAATACAGCGGCAATCAACTTGCTCATTGCTCCTTGACGGATGCGCAGGGCGGTATCCTCAGCCGTCTTTAGCACAGCATCATTGTCACGCGCTTGATCACCAGCCTGAGTGACCTTAAACGGACCGTTCAAGGCTATCACTACACCCACATCCGTATGCAACTCACCCCCATGACCAAGCCAGTTGAAGCCTGCATTCTTATTGGCTGAACCGCCCGCCATGGGCAATGCAGAGCCATAGACACTTTGCAGACCATCCAGGAAAAACTGATTACGCGGAGAGTGACAGTCTGCCAACACGAGCATCAACTTTGCATCATCCTTGACAGAGACCTTCTGCGCCAATCGTTTCGCAGCATTCGTGAAATCGCCTTGGATGGCATCCGACATTGCCTGACGCGCCGTTACGCCCTCACCTGAAAAAGCCAGCAACCCGACTGTACTTTTATCCTTTGCACCTTCCTGCGTATAGATGCCATATACCGCCATAGAGACAACCACGTCCTTGCCGAGGACAGAGGTCACGCCTTTCAGCGCCTCGGTTTTGTCCGCCTTTTCAGTATAACATTCCGCCATCACCACAACCGCAGGTTTTGCATCACCCAACTGCGCTTTGATCTTTTTCGCTGCTGCTTCGCCTGCGGCAAAAGCATTCTTGTCTGTAGTCAGTGCTGTATTGACCTTCATTTGCGCCTGCGCACACATTGCAACCATCATCCCTGCGACCATCACCATCTTCTTCATAACCTGTTTTCCTTTCATACTTGTAACCATTCACAACAAAAAATATTCACCGCAAAGAACGCAAGGAACACAAAGATCAACTTCTAAATTCACTGTTTTTGTTGGCTTAATCATGACAAAACATGACTCTTTTCTATGTGTTCTCTGCGTTCTTTGTGGTAAACAATTTCCATCCATTCGTTAAATTCGTTTAATTCGTTGAAAAACATCAATGAATTGACGAACAACATCCAAAGATGCTCCACGCATCATAAAGCTCAGTCTGTATGCCCATCCATGCATTGCCGCGTTTTGCACAGGCAGGACGATTCATGCGCTCACCCAAGTCGCGAATCTTGCCATCTGAATCCTGAACGATGAGCGAAAAATAAAATTCACGCCCTGCATCAAAGCGTATACCTTCTACAACCTCCATGGGCAATTCAATTTCACAAATTGTAACACCCTTATCCGATGCGGAACATGTTTTTGCGGCTACTGTTTTTTTGGTCAGCTTGCCATCTTCGATTGTCAGTCTGGCGGTCTTTCCTTGCGCATCTGTTTCAAACTCGTGATAGACCTTTGTCCCGTTTTTTTTGATAAACCCAAGCCCATACTGAAGCGATTTAAATCCACCTTCCATCTCGACTGCCAGATACAGATTCTCTTCATTCCAGAACATCCGCAACACGGTATTCTTGCCATTCGTCTTCCAGTCCAACGAAATGCCATCCTGCCACAATTTGTCCGGTCTTGCATCAATCACAAGCTTCCCATAAGGCGCACTGGCCACACAAACAGTCTGTTGATGAACCTTCCCATCGACGGTTACCGCGAAGCCATATTTATTCGCCGGCTGTTCAGTGGCCTTCACGACACGGAATGGTTCACGCGTTCCTTCGACCTTCACGATTTGAGGGTCAATCACCCAACCTTCCGGCGGCGTCAACATCACAGAGCCCTTCCAGTCGCCATACACGTCGACGGCACCTAATGGACCGGTAGACGGATTGACCGTAAAATTGCGTACCTTCACCTCGGCCCCCTGTGCAACAGCCAGCATCAGGGTTGATAAAACAGCAATACTGATTATATCTCGTTTCATTTTCCGGCATGCTCCTTGTTAAATCCGATGGGCAATCCGAACTTAGGCCATACAAGCGAGCCTTTAGCTTGTTCGGGTGCATCCTGATAGGCACCATAAAACACGCTGTTGCAATCGAGCCAACATGTGATACGGCGCATCTCTTCCGAGGTAAGCTTCACACCTTTATGTCCGCCTAAAAGCATTTTACAGAGATTACTCATGCGCGCCCCGATCTTTCCTGGGATCGAGTATTGAATCTCTTTGTGTTGTTCCATCACACCATTGCCACCACACATCGACCAGGCCATGCTGTCGGCCTTCGCATGGTTCTTGGTCAGCGCAGAATATGATTCTGACCACCCATACTTATCCCCTGCGTCCGCACGAAGATTAGGTACTTGCATCTTACCCTTTGCACGATGCGCATCATGGCAGGTTACGCACTGTTTATCGAGTACAGGCTGCACAAGTCTTGGGAACGTAATCGGGAAGGTCCCCTCCCCTTCAGACTTCAGTGTCGACGGAGGGCGCATAAACGCTTTTGGCATCTTGCCTTCATGCAAAGAGCTGGTATGCTTAGGTTCGTGACACCCAACGCAAGACATCTTTTCACCTGGATGCACATACGTTCCAGAACGCATGCTCTGAACAGCCATCCCCTTCTCATCCAGCACCTGCATATAGAATTCGCAACCTGCCGGCATCGTAAAATAGACACTGCCATCTTCTTCAATCGGCACGGTTCCGAGTGATCCGCGGGCAAGAGATTGCGCAGAAACTCCCACCTTAGGGTCATTTGCCGCATACGTATCCTTTGGGAAGATGACAACGACGCGAAGTTCTTTCAGTTTTGATCCTTTAGGCCAGGGCTCCATTGACTGATAAACATCATTGATGGCAACCTCACCCGTGGTCGGCATGGGGGTACCTGCCGGGCGGTCAGCCTTTGCCAACTTCGAATCATTCTGCAACACAGGCGGACGCTTGCGCGGCACAAAGGGAATCGGATGTAAAGCACTCATCCCCTCTTCACGGTACAGGAGTTCCCGATTACCCCACATATCGCACAAGTAAATACCGTACGACTCACTCCCGCTACGTGTATAGACCGCAAGATAGTATTTCTCAGATAAGGGCCAAGGTGTGCCAAGCGGCTCGATATAAGACGTACGACCTTTGTTTCTCGACACCCGTCCAACACTCCTCGCCTTTCCAGGCAAGTCTTCAGCTTCAGGGAAGCAATATTCAGGGGTCACGCGTTTGACCTGATTCATCATCCAATCATCAGACTCGCGAGGATCAACCAAGACGATGGAACCATAAGCCTGTCCGTGATGCGCAGCAGCCGTCGCCATATACAGTGGTGAATTTGGGATCGCACGAATATTCATTTCCATCCAAGGCCTCATCTCTCGCTCACGCGGATAATTACCATGGAACGCACGGGGATTGCGCCCGTCCGGAAAACAGAGCCACGGATGATGCGCAACATCCGAGTCACGATCTACATAGTCCCAACGCGTATAGACAATCATTCCGCTATTGTCAACGCTCGGGTGCCACTCAGTGGTCTCATGATAACTGAACCGAACGATATCGCTCCCATCCGGCATCATCCCATGCAGAATCGTACACGGCACAGCACGTCCACTGCAACGCGTCTGTCCGGCATCGCGCTCGGACACGAATACGATGCGCCCATTGGGCAACCAGGCAGGATGCGTATCATTCCACATAGAATCCGTGAGTTGTTTTAAATCACTGCCATCCACATTAGCACTGAAAATATGGAACGCGCTCTCTTTTTTCCAGTAGTAGTGCTTTGCCAGAGCTGGCTGACCGCCTGACTTTTTCGGACCAGCAGGCTGATCTGTCCAATCCCAATCATCCGGGATATTGGGATTCTTTTTATCAATACCCCACTCTGCCTCGGTATATCCAAAGACAATGCGCGAGGCATCATAATCCAAATCAAGTCCGACAAACGAACCCTCATTCCCAAGAGTCTTCCCTTTTAAACGGCCGCTCACGACTGGTTGGGATAGCACATTTCTCGCAACTGGCTTGTCGCTGAAAGGATTCTCAAGCACAAAAATGCCGCCCCCTTTGATTTGATTGAAGCCAAGATATTGGTCAATCATGTGATTCTCACCACGCGAGACCTTCTTGTCATTGAGACTCATCTTATCAAAGGGCTTATTGTGCTTCTGGAACACGATACCCTTAAAGTTCAGCAATGGATTTTTAAACGCGAGTATTCGACGAATAGCGACAACGCTCGTGAAGTTTACTTCATCGCTCTGGCCCGTCTCGCACGTCGCCTTCAACGCTTCCAGTGCTGTCTTTTCGTTCGCCACATTGACACCTGCCCCGGCTAGATCTTTGGCAAGCGCCAATGTCTGTTTAAGCGCCACCATCGCAGGAAATTTTTCCGTGGCTGGCAACATAACTTCAGGGGTAATACTCTCCTTTTGGAGACGCATCACATTCCACGTCTTGGATTCGGCCATCACGCGCTTGAGTTCTGTATATTCCGCCTGAGTTTCAGCACTCCCGAAGACGTGCAAGACTCCGAAAAACGCGACAAACACAGACCCACACAGAAAAGACCTAGCAGTAGTCATTCGCTCCCCCATGCTTTTCCCTTTTAAATCATCACATTTCAATTATGAATAATCATACTAAATTCAGTTAGACGCTTCAATCACTCATTTGCAGGGACAGGGTGCGATTCATTTTAGTT
>SESF01020766.1_pt1 | contig 75699 bp, 124 predicted proteins | sample 3171521 | NCBI WGS metagenome assembly SESF01 (sample SAMN10866945, study PRJNA518727) | freshwater metagenome | biome: subpolar coniferous forest; feature: holomictic lake; material: water; isolation source: holomictic Lake 227, 6 m and 8 m depth | place: Canada: near Kenora, Ontario | collected...
CTTTAATTCGTTCGTTCATTTTTCAATTCTCCATATCCAAAGTGTAGTCGGACCCACCGCTTGTCATCATCATAATACCACTGGTTCTCACCGCGACCATAACACTGTTCATCAACCTGGTTCAGTGTTTCTTCTATGATCAACTTTGCGAACTTTTCCAAGCTAACACTATCTCCCCAGACGCATCCATTTGCGCCCTTAACAGTGTATGTAGCCTGTTCAGCCAGTTGTTTAATTCGTTCGTTCATTCTTCAACTCCAAAATGTTCCTCAATCATTGTCCTAAGATCGCCGGGTAAGCAATCCCATCCGTATTCGTTGTATACGGCAACCGTGTCCTCATTGTAGAGGTGCTTGAATACAGTCTTAGCTATATCCTTTACAATCAACTTGGCGAACTTTTCAATGTCATCAACATCAACTGTGACACTTTCAAAGTTACCAAAGTCAACACCAGCCTGTTTAGCAAGTTCTTTAATTCTTTCGTTCATGCTTCTGCTCCACACCTTCGGGGTTTAATAGTTGAAAACAAACATACTCCTTGCAATCGCTGCCAGGGTCTCTCTTTTCTTTATGCAGGCGGCACCAACCATCGCCAGTGTAACAACCTTTGGCATCGCCGTTGAAGTTATAGTAAGCACAGTGGTCACAGCAAGTATAACCGGGGGCACAATCAGGACATAGTTTCATAGAATTTTCTTATTTAGAATACCAGCCTCTGCTAGTGAGTAGAAAGCAAGAACCAAATTGAACATCGGTACCATAGCGATCAACGCACTAATTAGTAAATCAGCAATAGTAAGATACCCTTGCTTCTTTCGTGTACTATAGAAAATACATACAAAAGAAAATAATACCATCAAAAAATAAAGTGTTCCCATCATTCAACTCCAAAATGTTTCTTCACGTCCTCGGGCCTGATATTACCGTGGCCATCTGTCAACTCCAGACACTCCTTAACAATAAGGTCAGCGAACATTCTGTAGTCGAAATCTCGCAATCCTTCGTGATCACTGCCGTAGGGAGCAATTAGACCGGCCTTTCTTGCTAGATCTCTTATATGATCAGTCATATACTTTCCAACAGTTGTTGTCGTAATCCCAATGCCGCGTATCATAAATTTTCACTTCTACGCCGTATCCGAATAGGCATAACTCCAACCGAGGGCCAGCATGGTCGGACTTAATCGACCATTGGCAATGTATCTTGGCAAGATCGTAAGAGTAGCGGCAAACTTCAAACTCCCACGCTTTGTGCTTAGTAATTAAACCAGAACGGCAGAATAGATTTTCAAAGTTTTCCGTATACCACGGATTAATCAAACTGAGTCGTATGTCAAACATTTAAGTTATTGGCTTCGTTAAGATCGCCATCCATTACTTCAAGCGTGCCATCAAACTTGTAACCAATGCCTCTCATCCAATCCTCGATGTGCGTCAGCAATTCTGGCCAAGTTTGCTCACCGGTGATGATATGCTTTATTTCACGACCCGGGCCAAAGGATGTAACTTCGTCATCTTCATATATAAATGTATATTTGCTTGTCATGTTATTTCTCGATTGAAAATTTTGCTATTGCTTCTCTGAGGATATGTTCAACATAGTGGTTGAGCGTCATATCAGCTTCATGTGCTTTTGTCATCAACAAGAATTTAGTATCATCATCTAAATCCAGTGTTACCAATACTCGTGTATCATATTCTTCACCTGCAGCAATAGCAGCAGCCTTCTCTAGGATGTCTTCTTCGACATCCAGATCGATGAACTTGCTACCATCAATGGATTCTTCAAAATCTACTCCGCGACTTTTCGCTTCAGCCTTATGCGCTTCAACATAATCGGGATGAATCCAGCGATATTCCCGATGATTACTATAATCCCATGCTTGCATTTCATAAACTACCTGGGTCTTTGTATCAAATATGACATTTACCGTATGTCCATCTTCGTCGTATTTCTGATTCCAGTAATCCATGTTATAAGCATTAGGCCCATAACATTTCCAACCATATGTGCTACCCTCGGTAACTTTATACTGAGTGCATTCCATAAAATCTTTAAGTGTAATCATTTCGGTTCCTTGGTTAATTTACAAATTAGCATAAATTCTTCATACGCATTTCTTACTGCCGGGTTCGACAACAGTTTATCTGCCTCTTCCTGCATCGCTTTTACAGCAGCATCAGTTGCTTCTTGTGCAGCAGGCCACTGAAGCGCATGTTTTTCTGTGCCAAATGATGCCGCTAATGCATCCCAGGCAGCACGTTGTTCTTCAGTTAATGGTGTTCCTCTATTCGCTGCCCTTAAATCTGATTCGCGCATTATAACATGTGAGATAATATCTTTACAATACCTACCTGCAGCAATCATCGGAGCAAAGGCCGGTTCGATATTATATAAGGTAGACATACCACCAGGGTATACTGATACAAGATGATCACCTTTGGTAAAACCCGCATTGAAATCGGAATCATATTCCCTGACAGGAATATATTTACGACCTTCTTTTTTATAGAATATTGTTTTCATTACCCGTGTATGTTAATGTTATATCTTCAACTTCGGGATTAGCATTCATGGCTAACCAGCGACCCCATACATACATAGCATCGCCATTGTATCCCGGGTCGCCCGATAATAGATAAACTCGACCGCTGCCTGTTACACCTTTGCGTGATTTGGTATCGAAGGTCTGGACAGCAGAACAAACACGACCTTCATAGCCGGCATATCCTACAAAATGGATAGTATCGCCTGTTCCATGAAAATCCCCCTTAACACGATAGATTCTCCATTGCGTCAGAGTTGTATTTGGTTCCTGTGTCACGTCAGCAGGTTTCCATATGCTAATGCTTTCTAAATGGTCAAACAGAGTCTTAAGATTTGTCATAACTGATCCTTTGTCCTATTATAATACAAAATACAAAATAGGTCAATAATATCAGAAGTTACTCTAACTTCTGTAATTTCACCTTGGCTGCCAAAGCTAATGCTAATGCTTCTTCTTCGGTTATTTCAATCATAGTGGTTTCTATTGCATCGCTGCGCCACAAAGGATCCCAAGGTCTTATATAATTGGCTGTTGACTTCGTATTATATGATCCTGGATTTAATGTATTCATATAATCATAAAATTCATTCGCATCAACAGATAGAAAAGTTACATTCCATAAATATTTAATATCCATTTAACCGCCATATTTTAATTTAAGAATCAATGCTTCGTCGTCTGGTATTTCACATAGATAAATTATATCATAGAATGTAAGGTCACTATACAGCCCTCCAAGATACCATTTACCATCTTTAAAAGTTGGATGATATATTGCACCTGTTATACCCGTATAGACATATTCTGTTAGTTCCGTTAATTCTCTATCCTCAATCACTTAGATCACCTTTGTTTACAACAAATGGTTCTACTTCCTTAAATTCAGATTCAGTAGCCTGATAGAATTTCCACGTTTCTAATTCGATACAAGTTAATGCCGCCCATTTCTTTGGTGCTACACCGTGCGAAGAATATCCACCGGTATTAGACCAGCGACATTGCCATGCGCCGGTATCGATACAAGTCTGCCCTACTATAGTAATTGGTTGATGTAATGTTGTATGGCCACAGATGATGTGTGATAGCTCATCATTAAACATACCAGTCATGTCGTTATATTTAATTACTCTGACTATCTTATCTCTATTACTTAAATCGCGTTCATACATCTCGTAGAATATACATCTATGCCATGTAAGTGAATCACCTTCATAACACGGAATAGTTGCTATTTTTCTTAAGTCATCTGGGCTGGATAGTATCTCATCGGACAAAGGTACAGGCACTGTTGGGAATTCAGCGTGAATGATATGAAACTTCTTGCCACTCTTTACATTTACAGTAATAAGGTATGGTAATTCCTCTACAAGGGGCAGTAGATCAAACAGGGCAACACTATGATCAGACGGTATTAAGGCAGGATTCTTTTTATCATTTATTGCTTCCATTCCCCATTGCCCACCATTATTAAACCACATACTATCAGTCCCGTGCGGCCAATGGAATTTTTCAAGCATCATCTGTTCGTGATTACCCAACACAGAATGAAACCATGGTTCCCTGATTAGTTCCAAACATTTAAGATGGTCGGGTCCACGGTCGATCAAATCGCCAACAGAAATCATGCGGTCGATAGTAGGATCGAAATTGATATTCCTCAATAGATTTTGAAGCACTTCAAAACAGCCGTGTAAATCCCCGATCACGAAATCGCGACCTAATAAGTTTGGCTCTAAAATTTTTAATGGATCTTTCACATATAACCTTTTAATACTTCTGCTAATCTTTCTTGTTCTAATCTATTCACTGTTCTTGTTAATTTAACCGGACCTTTAATTGGGACATATTTTTGTTCAAATGTTTGGATTTCACAATTATCTAATTCAGCCTGTAATTTGTGATAGATGATATTTCCAATAATCGTATTTACATTATCTATGGGCCTAAACGGCCCTTGTCCATCAACATTGGTTATCCATGTTAGTTTATATCCTTCTGGAATTCTATTCTTACCCTTGCCCTCGGCCGATTTCCAAAATACCCCGGATAAAAGTAATCCGGTTGATTTATTAATAATTTTATAAAATCTCATTTATTCAACTCCATAATATTTCTTTAATCGTAGTATATAGTGATCAGCGAAGTCAACGTCTAACAACTCGATACTCTTATGCTTAATTTCCTTACAACATTGTTGTATGATCAGTTCAGCAAATTTATGCTTACTGAACTGATGAAACCCGGCACCATCTTCATTGAATGTTGTCGTCGTTGCCTCTTGAATAAGTTTATTGATAACTTCGTTGTTCATACATTACCTCTGCCAATTCTGCTGTAGCCTAACTCGCTCATTGTATCACGCCGGCTTTCTCGTTTGTCATTTTCATAATCTTGAATGATAAGCATGACAAACTTTTCCAATTCCTCCTCCTCGAAATAGAATTGTTCTACTCCGAGATTTTGTGTATATTCGACACCTGCCTGTTCGGCAAGTTCTTTAATTCGTTCATTCATTTTATACCTGCAAGTAAGTTTAACACATTTTCCTGATCTGCCCAAGCTTTTTCTTGATTGACGCGGATTTTCAAATATTCTCGAATATGATTGCGATTGCTCCAAATAAACTTTTCATATTTTAATAAACTCTTAGCACACCCTTCGCATCCATAAACAAATAACATACCGGCGAGTTCGATATAACCAAAAGAATCATCACTATCTTCCGGAACGCTATGATCCTTACCACAGCTACAATGAACATATGGGCTTCCACCACCCAAACCAGCATCCCACATCATATCGCTGGCTCTTTCAGTAGGTTCTTTATAATTCGGCATCATTTAACTCCGAAAAATTCTTTAATTCTTTTTTGCACCATACTGGCAGCTTCATACGTAAGCGGAGAATCCTCTTCACGCAATACATCACGCACACATTCAGTGGCATGCCCTATAATCATCTCAGCAAATTCGTCAGCTGCATTTTGGAAGTTCATGGGAGTTTTTGTGTTATTCAATACAGCTTGTTTCCAAAACTCTCTAATTTGTTCGTTCATTTTTCTACTCCGAAATGTTCTTCAATTGCTTCAGCACCATGTTCCATACCCATATTCCAATCAGAATGATAGTCATCATCCGGACCTATATCTTTTCTAACTTGATATAGACAATCTCGAATGATTAGCTCAGCAAACTTTTCCAATGCCTTTAATTGACCATCTGCTGCCAGTGCTGTAGCATAATTTGTGGGTTTTGTTAATTGAATTTTGGCCTGTTCAGCAAGTTCTTTTAATCGTTCGTTCATATCAGTCCCTATATAAGGCATCACCTAACTGTTGTTCTAGCTCATCAATTCTGCCTTCATATCGATCAACTACCTTATCCTTTTCATCCTCTATGCTAGATAATTCTTCCTGTAGGTATGTGATCTGCCCACGCAGTCGAATAATCTCTTGCTGTAGTTCGAATATCTTTTCATCTTTCGGATCTTCATTCATTTTATCAAACCTTTACGCTTTCTACGTTCGATTTCTTTCTTGTATTCTTTAGGCGACCATCGTTGTCCATTAATCCAGTACTCTTTTGGATGGCCAGTAGCATCTACGGCTGGTCCATCCAGACGATGCAGTTTTCCATCTAAATACCAAAATTTACTTTTCTTATGTCTATATGCAGGACCGTCTTCGCGATGAAGCTCACCGTCTTTATACCAACCTTCAAAGTCGTATTTCTTACTAATATGCGCCGGGCCGTAAATTCTATGAAGTATTCTTTTATTACCCTCGGTGTTTGGCTTACAATATATAATATCCTGGGCGCCATGATGGCCCGGTCCCCACCAATCTTCCCACAATTTGCCTCGCACATAATAATGCGGCCGCCATGGATTGCTAAACTGCCTATCAATAGTTAATGCTTCAAATAATGCGTCCTCTGACTTTTCGGTATCACTCATGTTTAATTATACCACAATTATTTATTTTAGTCAACTGAAGATAAATAAGTGTAGTTCGCGATACGACTAATATCCAACTACTCTAACGCTTTTAAGGAGCATCAGCGATGTATTTAGCATACACTTATTTAATCACAAATAAAATTACCCATCAATTTTATTATGGATCTCGTTATCAAAATATAAAATTAAAAAGAACGCCGGAACAAGATCTTTGGATATTTTATTTTACTTCATCAAAAGAAGTAAAGAAATTATTAAAAGAATATAATAAAGATTTATTCGAAATATCTATAGTATTCAAATCCGAAAACTACGATGAATGTTACTGGCAGGAACAAGATCTAATAAAAGAAAATATAATAAATCCTTTGTGTATGAATCTGACATATACTGATAAATCAGCAGGAAGGCACATATTTTCAATGGCAGGTAAAACTCGATCCGAAGAAGCCTGTAAAAAATCATCAATCTCATTAAAGGCGTATCATAAGAATGAACCAGCTGATGTTAAAGTAGCAAGATTCGCTCTCCAAAAAGCCGCGTGGAATAGAAGATCGGAGGAATCGGAAATTGAACGTATTGATAAAATGATATTTTCTCGTAATAATAAGACAGAAGAAGAAAAATTAGTTATGTCGAGAAATAGAAGGATAGCCCAGACAGATAGAGTGGAAGAAGCTAAGTTGATTTCTGTTTCCCGACAAAAAGAGACAAAAGTAAATTGGTCTCCCGAAAAGAGAGAAGCATTTATAAATAAAGTGAAATCTTGTGTTAATAAGGGTAATGCTAAAGGTGGGACATACCAGATCACTGATCCGGCCGGTAATACATATATTATTGTTAGTTTAAGTAAATTTTGTAGAGAAAATAATCTACCATTTGATTCAATGAGAGGTATTGCTGCAGGAACCCAAAAGTGTTGTAAAAATCATCCAGGTTGGCGATTACATAAACTTGACTGATAGCTGTTTTCTAAATATTGTTCCACACCACCAGATAATTTTATTGTCATAGCATCCATGTCCGAAAATAATATCAGGCGACGTGGAGTAAGAAAATAGGGATATGTAAATTGGGCCATAGCCAATTGATGTCTGGATTTAAGCGTATCTGGGATTTCAAAGCTATACGCTGTAAATATAGCCTTGATAACAATAAACCCTGTCAGCGATAATCTTAATCCATCCGGGTGATGAAATAGCAGACAGTTGAGTTGATTGTCATCTAAAGGTGTTGCCTTTTCGTGTTTGTTTCTAATCTCAGTAAAGATTGCTTTTTTAAGCGGTCCCATACGTTATTTATATCAGCCAACGGGCAATACCTACTATGTTTATGATAACAAAGAAGTAACTTTGATACAATATAGATTTAGAAGCATTAGAATTTCTTAGCAGGTATATGGTTGCAGCATTAGATAAGAGAAACGGAATAAATGCCCAACCAGATATTGATAAATTCAACGCAAGAAGGAGGGAGCCAATTACCGATCCCCAGAAAGATGTATGATCTATTAAAAATTTCATACTACATTATAACATACTACGCAATAAACTTATACCGAAATCAAATAGTTAGATAAATAGCAATATGAAAATTCGAGAAGCCGTATTAGAACCAGCCATATCACATTTGTTGCAGCTATGCCAACAGGAATTAGAACTCGATGAACTTCCATCTATTAATCTTATAGATGACGAACCCTTTATTGAATCAGGGGATAAAAAGTCCTTCGGTGAATTTAACGGTGACGCAATTAAAGTAATAACCAAAGGAAGACACCCGATGGATGTTATGCGAACACTTGCTCACGAATTAACTCATTGGAAGCAACGAGTTGAAGGGCAAGAAATGGATGGTGCTGATGGCAGTGAAACTGAAAATCAGGCCAATAGCGTTGCTGGTGTGATAATGAGAAGATTTGGAGAACGCTACCCCGAATACTTCATTGATTCATTACCTTAATCTTCAGTCTCAGTAAGTAGTTCGCCGCCATTTAGCTTAAACACAGCAAAATCGGTTGTCTTAAATATCTTATTCAATCTATCTGACAAATTAAATGCGTGTCCAGAATTGGAGAAGCTAACCTTTTTATATTTCGGGCCGGGATAAGAAACTAAGTGACTAAGAGTACGAAGATTAATAGGCTTACCTTGATAAAATACAGCATAGATAGCATCGGCATTAAGAACCTGTTCCGCTTTGTATTGCTTGTTTACATTTTCTAAAATTATGGTAGGTTTTGGTCTTGCCATCAATATTCTCCAATAATATACATATATTTATCAAAAAACGCCTTTTAATAGACTTTAGCATTTTTTAACAATTATTAGATAATCGATAAATAATAGATTATGAGACTACAAGAATTAATCCAAGAAAATAGATTAGAACAAGCCTATTATAATACTGAATTTGATAGAGCAAACGGCCCTCAACAACCGTCTTTACCTAAAATACAGGCTAACTATTATGTTTCTATAAACGGAAAGCATTGGAAAGATTTTGAAACAGAAGAAGCAGCTATGAAAAGTGCTACCACCGTACATAACAAAAAACCACGACTAAGAGTGGATGTTATGCCTATAAAAAGAAAGGGACCGTAGTCCCTTTCAGAAAACGCCGCCATCTATTATTCGAGTTGTTGTGGCAGTTTCATTGACAACCACTTGAAGTGGTTTTTCTTTTACTTTTAATATATCATCGATTTCTTTTAGCAGATCTTTTGCTTCAGTAACAGTCATGTTATACTCTGTTACATTTTTCTTAACATTCTTTAATCTTGCTCTTAATCGTACAATTTCGGACATTATTTATTTAAGTTCTTTTCTTTTCGATTCTTTGTTAGAGAAGTCCTCATCTCTAACTCTGTCTTAAATGGACCGGCATACTCATATGTTTCTAATGTCGAAAGCTTTGGACAGTAAGCCGGCATCCAGTTCTTAGGAAAGTGTAAGCAATAATATCCTGCACTATAATAGACTTCGCTAGTGGCTTTCTTACTGAAGAGTGGTAATCTATTACCTTTAATAAGAACTTCGTTTGGACCATCAAAATCAACTGGATAACCATTAATGAAATAATCCTTCTTTACATTCTCTTCGACAATGGGTTCCACAACATTTTCAAATACATCTTCGTTAAAGAATTTGTTTACTTCCTTACGATTAATGAATTGTTGTTTTACACCCTTAATCATTAATACATATTGATTACGGATTTCGGTTAGAAGACCAATTCGGATTTCATCCGTATCTCCGAGCACTAACCAAGCTGTCTCTGTGATAGGTTTTAATTTTACTGACATATATTATTTCTCATTGTTGTATTTAGCCTTCAGCATCGGCATAAATGCTGTAGAATTATCACCGATTTTCTTTAATGCCCACTTACCGCAAAACTTCATAAAGCCCACACCAATTTCAACAGCAGGAACATTTTTACGATCAGTTTGCTCTGCTATGATTTGTAAGCAGTCAGTTTTTACATTATCAGGTATTTGGGATAGGTCAATTAAAGTTCGGTTAAACTCATATTGTTCTTTAACACGTTTTTCTTCTTCGTTATGATCTACCCATTTCTGTAACATAAAATTGTTCCAGGCGTAGCCCTTGTTTGTATCGGCAAAAGCTTCCCGGATTCCGATTGTTGCCTTAGTGCCTTTTTCTCTTACACCGGGGTAAGCACTAAAGATATTATCAGTCTTATCACCACGAACACACTTTAAGAATAAGGCATAGTTATACCATTCTTTTTCACATTCGAAGTTAGGATTCTTTTTACCGGCCTTAATCTTAGCATCAGATTTAAGAATAAATTCTAATCGGTTACCATCATCATCGAATACACCGTCTTGTTTAATTTGGATATCCTTAACAGGATCATATAACATTACATTAGGATATTTTAATAATTGAAAGAAGTCAGAATCAGAACTAATAATAATATGTTGATCATCTGGGTGGGCTTCAATGAATACAGCAATCATATCATCGGCCTCGGCTTTAGGATTCCGAAGTACTGTTATGTTAGTTTTCTGGTCAAAGTATTCAACAAGGTCATCAAAGGATTCCACAAGGATTTCATGATCTTCTTGTTCTTTAATGGTTTGTTGAGCAAAGGCGGTTGGTCGATTTCCTTTGTAGTCGGGGTAGATATCCTTACGCCAAGACCGCCCCTCAATATAGAAGATGGTATGGGTTCCATTCCACTTACTATACTCTTTCTTCATACTGTTGAGTATCAGGTGTAACGCCATGCCTATCATGCTGTCGATACCCAACGCAGGATTAGTCATTTTAATTTGACGATAAAATAAATTATGACCGTCTGTGTGGATAAAAGTGTGCATGTCTTATTATACTATATTTGGGTGATTTTGTCAATAGAGTTCAGTTGCTCTGTTACGACGGGTCGCTTACACTTGAGCGGTGAACTTGCTTTAGCAGGGCTTTGTATTCTGTTGGATGTGAACGCCAGTAAACGGCATGTGATTTCTGCGGGCGTTCAACATAGTGATCGAAAAGGATTCCTTGTCTGCGTGGATCAACTTTATGTGACATACAGCCCGGACACGGAAAGTAGTTTCGCATAGAAAGAGCTTCGCGGATGGACATTTTCTCTCCGCCCAATCTACGCTTCATTGCATAGTATGTGCGATAATGCATTATCTATAGCCTTTCTTGCCAACTGGCAGACCTTTAGAATCATCACTCCAACGTTTAACTGCATCGAGATTAGCTTCTGAGTCAGCAGTAAAGTCTCCTGTGCCATCAAACTCTTCCATTGCTACATTTCTGCATACTTCCATAAACCATTGATTAACAATGTTGTCTGGTGTAGGACCCGAATATCCTGCTTCTTTAAGTTTTTCTACAAACTGCTCGTTCCAATCAAGTTCAAAGCTGCCTTCAAGTGCGGTCTTACCACCAAAGTCCATACTTAAACAATTGATCCACGGCTCGCCCTGTAATGTAGCTAATTGCTTTTCGTATTCTAAATCATTGACCTTACCTTTTCTGTGGTCAATTTCTAATGCGGCTAATGCCTTCTGCTTCTCATCTTTAATTAGTGTGATGAGATTGTCATGATAAGTCTGTTCATTTATGTGACCGTACTTTAGTTCAATATCCCATTTCTTTGTGGTATATGTATCCTTATCATAATCTTCTTTATTAAGATCGAGTAACCGTACTTCCAACATAATACCTGTAAGCTCATACTCTGCTTGCATGATTTCTCTAGTTTTTCCTGCTGTGCCCCAATGTGCTGGGAGCCACCCAAATGGTATTAATTTTTTAGACATATTCTTTTCCATATTTTAAGGTAAATGCAAGACAATCCTCTTGCGTTTCAAAAACAATTACAACAATTGGTTTCAAATTTTCATATATAACATCTATTTCGGAACCTGGCCAATTATTTGTAATCTCATTTAATCTTTTAAGATTGCCACCTATGCCGCTAGATCTGGTCTTAAAAACCCGATAAGAAAATTCTGCAGGAATTTCCATCTGGATTAACAACCTGGGTCTGTATTTATGCCTGGAAATTTATAGATAACAAACCATCTGAAATCCCAACGCCTATTTTTCTTGGCATGACATTCATTAAAGGCCCAACTTATCCAGGGACGATCACGGCTTATCTGAAAATGATATGCACCAAATCTTATATTGACTAAAAGATTGCTCATGCCAAACTCGCAAACAGGTGAATCTGCATCTGCATCTTAAATCCATGCTGCATACAATATTGCCCAACATACTTGTGGTTAGCCTCATTCTTTTCCATATCAAGTAACCCCGGTTCCCACCATGAAATAATCTCATCAACTGTGCTACGCTCTGCCATAGTGATCTCACCCTTCTCTGCCCTCAGAAGTTTAATCTTTTGTGGGAAAGAATTATAAATGTTCATTGGGCTGCAATAGATATCCTTGCCTGTCTTTACTTTCCAATCATGTGCCCACTGTGGCACATTGTTATAAGGACTTTCTGTATCTGCACTCATAACAAACTTCAAGCAGTCTGCACGATCTAAAATAGTTTTAGATGGTGCGTAATACTTCACGGCCTTACCATCCTTCTCCATGCACTTGGGAGAGCAAACGAGTGTAACACCTTCTGGTACTACGGTATCAGGGATGCCATTGCTTTCAACTTGGACTGCTTTGAACTTAGGCATCTGCTTCAACATAAAATTAGATATATTTTCCTGAAGCAAAGGTTCGCCGCCAGTCATTACTAATACGATATTTGGATACAGCTTGCCTATCCGAGTTTTGTTCAGTGCCCAATCTGGTGCAGCAATTCCTTTTTCGTTGTTAAAGTATCCGCAAATAGTATTGTGGATCTTAGTTTCAATCTGATCAAATGTCATCCAATCGCCGTCGTCAAAGAAAGTATCACAGAATGAGCAATCTAAATTGCATTTTGCAAGACGGATAAACAATGCTGGTTGCCCTGCATATGGGCCTTCGCCTTGCAATGTAAAGAACATGCTTGTTACGAACAGGCTATCTGCAGGTGCATCTTTAAAATACTTCTTTCCGATAATTTCGTTGGTTCCGAACATTATTCTTTATCCTCGAATCTGATAAGTTTAATTTTAACATCGTTAAATTCGTTTTCAAATACATTAAGAACAATTTCCGTAACTTCGTCACATCCTGTTACGCCACGCGAATTAATGTCTTCCCAGAATTCATCGTTTGCTTCTTCTATAATAAACTCAAATACATATCGTTTCATTCTTTGCCGCCTTTTAGCTTTTCTACTATTTTAGACGCTTCCAACAAATAAGTCAAGTCATCTGCTGTCAGGGAACCTTTTTCTTTAGCAATTTCAATTAAGTCAGCAAATACACTGTCTCTCATTCTATGCTTTACACCCTGTGTAATACCGGATTGCATTTCACCACCTAGTGATATTGATCTAGCAAAGGCTTCAGCCGCTTCATTTACATCAATACCATTACCCCATGTTATTGTACCATCTCGGTTGAGACGAACAATCTCTGTATTAGACTGATTATAAAATGTGACTACAGAAGTAGAATTATGAAGATTAGTACCAATTGTAAAACTGCTAGATCCTTGATAAGGGGATGATGTTATTGTATTATAAACACTACCTGCAGCTATTGTTGATCCCGTGATCATACTGCTATTCATTGTATATGTCGGGATATTCGTCCCGGTTGATAAGGTAATATTTCCCACGGTATTAGCAGAACCAATAGAGCTATTAGCGGGAAAAGAGGAAGGCACTGTCACTGTAGTAGGCATTTTAGTTTTACCCTTTTTAGAAAACCATTTCTTAAACACATTAAACTCCTGACGAGTCGCCCCATGTATGCATATATCTAGATAGACGTGCCATCTTATTAATGCGGGCTTTTTCTATACCCTCAGCTGTAACACCTAGGCCTGCGTTTGTGACCATATCTACCAGAGCCAATACATCACCTAATTCCATTTCTAAATTTTCGAGATTGGTTGTTGTAGAATTAGGATTTTTACCTACAACACCAAATCTCTTAATCTTTGAAGCTGCCTGAATAACTTCAGCACATTCTTCCTGCAAAATGTTTAGGCATTCTTCCTGATGATCATTTACCTGTTTCAAATTTCTTCTCCCAGTTCCATGCATGTGAAATAGCATCTTTGATATTATACTGTGGTTCCCAATTTAGTAACTGTTTTGCCTTGGAAATATCTGCTACTAATTCTGCCGGGTCACCTAACCGTCTAGGCATATATTCAATTACTGGTGCAACACCAACAACCTCGCCTGCATACTGAACCAGTTCTTTAACACTAACACCATCACTGCCACCACCGAGATTAAATGCTTCGTTGCCATTCCCGGCATCAAAGAAATCTAATGCCTTAGCATGAGCATCAGCCAGATCTGCGATATGAACATAATCGCGAACACAGGTGCCATCCTTAGTGGGATAATCATTACCAAATAAAGGAAATGATTCACCCTTTAATATCTTATTACATAAAATAGGAATAACGTGTGTTGCTGGACGTTGAACATATCCAAAACGGCAGGCTGGATCAGCACCTGCTGCATTAAAGTATCTAAAATTTACATACTTTAGACCATACGCCCTGGCATAATCCTTAATCATTAATTCGCCTGCTACTTTTGTCGATGCATATGGATTCTCTGGATCATAGTATAGACCTGCTTCTTTAAGTGGTCCATCTTGACCTTGCCGACCATACGTATTTCCGCTAGAACTAAAGATAATGTTCTTCATCCCCTTAGCGACCATGATGTCGAGCATACCCTTCATTTTTACCACATTATTTGCGTAATACTTCTCCGGTTCTGTTACGCTCTGTTCTACTAGATGCTCTGCCGCAAGATGTATAATAGTATCATAGTGGAAAATATTCTCTTGAAGAAAGTCGAGATAGTCTTCTTCAAAAATAGTTGCCGGTGTATCCCAATTCTTGATCTTACGATCTACTATAGATACCTGATGTCCTTGCTCGTGTAATTTGTGTGCTACTTGTGTACCAACAAACCCGCTACCACCCGTAATTAAAATTTTATGCTTTTTTGTCATTTACTAACCTTTCAATAATCTTATATGCTTCGTATGCCTCTTGTAATGCAGGGTACTTATCTTGCATAATTTGGTTGGGCTCAATAATTGCTAATCGTGCTTCTATTGCTTCTATCCGTTTAAGAAGTATTTTATAATCGGATTCTGCAAATATAGGACCCCATGTTGCTCCGGTACTACCTGCAGTTAATACGACACCGGGTAAAACTGTGCCTACAGTTTGAGCTATAATTCCGTAATTTGGTTCCCCGACGCTCATGATGAATACTTTATTTTGAAGAATAGTGCATCATCGGAATCTACAAACCCTATGTAGATAGCTTCTGATCCATATCCATTGTTAAATTTTACTTCTACTAATCCGTTACTGTTTAAATTTACCCATTCTATCATATCTAGAAAGCCGGGTGTATACAAACGCTTTACTACTACCTTATATTTCTTATCAAAGATAGGTCCATCATAACCAATCATCTCCACCTGTTTCTTGTTTGTAATAAATGGCCACATTTGTTCAAAAATGATAAATATACGATAACAGAGAGATAATCACAATGCCCAAACTACTAAATCCTTCAAATAATTATAAATGTTTTCTATGCAAAAGTCAAGCAACCTATATAAGTTTTAATTCTAAGAAATATCGATGTGTTGAGAAGATTACACAATGCCCTGGTTTTATTAAAAAGGCTGAAGAATCTCGTCAACAGAATATGTCCAAAATAGATAGACAAAAGCATATGAAAAATATGAGTGATAAAGGTAATGCTAAATTGCATAAATTACATCAAGACCCCGAATGGCGTAAAATTAAAGGCGAAAATATATCTAAAAATAAAATAATAAATGGTTCTGCTATAGATCCTATCAACAAGTCAGCATGGAAATTATACGAAGATGATGTTGATAGAATTACAAGAACAAATTGGATTTATAATCAATCTATAATTAATCCATTAGGATTAGAACGAGGCAAAGATTACGAATTAGATCACAAATATAGTAAACAGCAAGGATTTAAAGATAATATTCCTGCCGAATTTATAGGTAGTTATAAAAATTTACATTTAATAGAAAGATCTACAAATAGACGAAAATATAATACATGTTCTATTACATTCGAAGAACTTTATTCTTTGATGAATTCTATATAGGCACCGTTTTCGTTATCCTCACTGATTTCTATAGTTACACTGCGATCAGGATATTTAGAAATAATTTCAGTATATAGATCTTCACTTAACATTTCACATGATTTGAAATTGAGGTGAAGTGTTCCATTGTATAGTTGTTCTAGCCATCGTTTGAATTGTATAAATTCTATAGCCCTATCTGAATGTTCGACTTCGATAGAAACTTTAAAATGAAAAATATGACGATGTGGATATCCTAGAAAACTAACATCATCATTGCTACCTGTTGCAAGCATTGGGTCAGTTAATGCAGCCGGGTATCTATGAATACCTTCTTTACAGAATTTAACCCATATCCATCTTTTAATCATTTCTTGGCCTTTGCCTTCTTTGTAGATTCCTTCGCTGAGAGCGGGTCGGTTTTAGCACCTTCAGCATATGCTTCAGCTGCGTCCGTAGGGCTCTTAATAAAGGCGACTGGCGATACTTTCGTTTCTTCATATTCCGGCTTTAATAATGATTTAGAATCTGGATCAAGTCCTAGTTCTGTCTGATTTTTTACCTCAGTCTGCACTGTTACTGCTGGTGTTGATTGCTCTTGTGTAATAATCAAATCCGAACCATATTCCGTCCAATCAGTAAAACGGTTACTATCGGTTACTTCCTTAAAGTGCATACACCACACACCCGGGTTGGTTGCATTGAAATCAACATCGTCAATTTTAACTGTTAGATTAGAACTAGTTGTTTGTATACTCGGAATTCGTACACTTAACAACGGTACAAACATTCTAGATAACCAAGTAGCAGGATTCAATACACTTAGCATTGCCTTATGTAAATGCGCTTCGTATTCGAGTGTTACCCAAAAACCTTTATCTAATAAGGCAATAATAGTTTCATTCCAATAAGGTGATACAGGAATAGATGCATCAAATGAGTGATTGGCACCCATAAAGATATGTGTTACCTTATGTTCTGTGGCATGCTTTAAAATAGATTTAATATCTTGTTTACCAACTACAAATAAAGTCTTCTTTGAGTATGCAGGTGTATGCTCTACCTCTGGGCCGATGAAGAATGCCACATTGTTGTGTCCGTCTCTTTTCATTTTATTTCCTTATACTAATTCTTCGATAATACCTAACATTTCTGCAACCACAATCATTGTGCCTGCAAAAAATAGGTTACCTACTGCTAGACTGCATCCTGCTACAATGCGTAATGCACTTTTAACGAAACTAATTCGTTGATGTAATTTTGGATCTGGCTGTTTCATTTTAATATTTTGCCTTTGCTACGTGTTTTCTATAATCATTACCATTACGTGCCCACTCTTCGCCTTTGCCTTCAAATACGTCTAGTGTGCGATCTATTGTTCCATTTTGCCAATCACTTACTGCACCTGTTTTATATGATGCCGGACTCACAAACATCTTTTCAAGTCTTTCTGCGGCATCTTCTACGCTCCACGGAATATACATATTCTTTGGATTATTAGCAAATACTTCCGGAAAACTGCGATATGCTGGATATAATGTTAGTGTGCCAAACGTGTCAGCTTCGCTTACTGTGTTACTTACCCAGTCTTGTAGAGCACAGTTAAATAAAACGGTGCTATCAGCAAGCAATTCATAGTAGTCATTCTTTTTCAGACCAGTATAGATCTTAAAATTCGCAGTTCCGCTGGTTGTCAAATATTCGGCAAACTCGACATGCTGCTTATTATTACTCTTTAGTTTAGGATGACCACAGAATATAGCAAATTCAACATCTGGTCGAGTTTTGTAAAATCTCTGTGCCAATTGCATATAGAATTCTGGTTGCTTTTCGTCATCCCATCTTGCTGCAAAACCTACACGTTGCTCACGTGATGTAATTGGTTTGACAACAGGTACTCTGCTCTTAACTTCTTCTTTACCAAACGGTAATCCTGTTACATAGATAGGTGCTTTCATTCCTGTAATACGCAGATTTGCAACCATTTCCTCACTTGCGACAAGAATTCCTGATACAAACTCATCTACCATTTTTTCGTAGTGACGCATCCAATGTGCCATTCCTTCACGATTAACAAAATCATCTGGATCAATAGATTGTGCTAAACAACGAACATACACCTTTGGGCGAAACTTTTTAGGAACCTGTTCTAGGATATACGGCAAGCTTTCGATTCCGGGTGTAAACATATCCTCATAGAAGATTACCGAATTTTTAGTTAATTTGCCCTCTTTCATCATCTTAATAAGATTGGCGTGTTGTGTCATACTATAATAGGTGCGCCCGTGTGCATCAAGCACACTACCTGTTACAATTTTCTTATCAGTAGTTAACTCATTACCGGTAATGAGTTCATAATTAATCCCGCGTTGTTGGAACACACGTTCGTTCCAATCTTGCAATTGTAAAGTGTAACGACTTTCATATGATTCAAGACCCATATACGCCAATTTATCCATAAAATCCCCTAAAATTAATAAATACAGTATAACATATCTTCATAAAAGAATCAAGATGACACCAAATGAATTTTTAATAAATTGCAATAGCATACACGGCACCAAATACAATTACTCTAAATCAGAATATATAAATCACGGAGCAAAATTGCTTGTCAAGTGTAACACCTGTTCTACAGAATGGTGGGTTAGACCATTACACCACATAGGCAAATCTAAGTCAGGATGCCCAACTTGTGCTAATATATCTCGTAAACAATTAAAATCAAAAACAACAGAACAATTTATAAAAGACGCAAACATATTACATAAAAATCTATATGATTATAGCCTTGTTACCTATACACTTAACACAGATCATATAAAAATTAAATGCCACAAGCACGGAATTTTCGAGCAGACACCATCTGTCCATTTAGCCGGGTTTGGCTGTAAATTTTGTTCAGGATATAAATCTGAAATAAATGTGCAGACAGAATTTTTAAAATACAAAAAAGAAGTATGGAGCTATTCAAATAAATCATATAGAAGATATAAATCTATAATAAATCCTAATCTGATACAACGTAGTAGAGCATTCCAATTGGATCATAAATTTTCAATAATAGAAGGATACAAAAATAATATAACACCCGATATCATTGGTCACTATAAAAATTTACAAATGTTATCTGCAAAAGATAATAGAGCCAAATGGGGCAATTCTTGTATAACAAAAACTGAATTAATTGATTCACTTTCTGTTATTTGATTTAAAGAATATTATTTAAGTATGTTATCCATATAGCTATGATATGTTTTTGATTTATCTGTACGGCCGACTACTTTTCTTCCGCATTCACTACATTGATGATATGATTGAGTAAAAATAACTGGTTGTCCGTTTTTCCATTTAGGAAATTTTTTTATTTCTTCTGAACCTTCAATTGTAAATTTATTTACACACTGATTAAATGTACATACAACTTCAAATGTCACTGGATCACAAAACGAAACATCAACTTTCTTTTTTGATAATTTTGATGCCATATATTCCCTTAAGTTAAATTCCGGCTAACACATTGAGCGATGCTTCTTGATCTGCCCACATTTTCTCTTGATCTATTCTAGTTTTTAAATATCTGCGGATTGAGTCACGGTTGCTCCATATAAAGCGTTCGTATCTTGCTAATTTTTTAGCGCAGCCTTCGCAACCTTCTTCATCTAATGTCATATCAACCTTTTAAAATATATGCAAGTACATCCTCGCCTTCGACTACTACACATTGACTACCGTATACTAGATAACCATCTCTATAATGTCCCTGAACAGGCATTGCTCTTATCATTTTAGGCATTATTTTAGTAGCCGAACATATCATTAAAGAATTATGAACTGCCACAGCAATTTTAGTACCTAAGCAAATGGGTCTGCCGAGTATATCAGTGTGTTCAGGTGTTACTTTCTTTGGCATTGGTTGTATGTGTCGAATATATGCGCTTTATGTGCGATATTACTTCGTTATCAATCTCTTTGGCAATCTCACTAGACAATACCGCCATCATTGATTCTTCGAGTTGTTCTGCTGCGGTCTTGTATGGTTGGCTTAATCGACGAACAATCTCATCTGCCTGTTCTTCCTCATTCATATCCTTAACACCCTTTAAAGGAAAGGGCGGTTTAGGTGATGGGTGAATACCATCGCTCCAATTCGTTAATATGCGAAGTGGTGCGCTGGCGGGCTTATATGTTGTTATCTTATCTATCATAGTCAATGACGCGAATCAGCTTATCTCCCATCCAATAAGAACAATTCTCATCCTTATCTGTCTCAAGTGTCTTTAGCATCTTATCGAATTCTTTCTTGCTGATTTCTCTACCATCGACGATAGTTTCGCCTAGATAACGCTGTGATACAGATTCAAAGGAATCGTCATCATTACCAGAATCAATCATTGTTACTTCATCATATGCGTGTTCAAGCTCTGCCGCTTCAATTACATAACGATGTCTAAAAGTAGAAATAGTATCAACGATGTAAAGTTTCTTCTTCATATCTCAAATTCCTTTGCTTTAATATAAGGTACACTAAATCCTGCCGAGTGTTCATGACCTCCACCACCGAATTGTTTTGCTATGTTACCTACGTGCATTCCACCTTCTTCGGAGCGTAAACCAAACTCACGTCTATCAGGTTTATCATAATAGTATGCAGCAAATGGCTCACCTTTTGCAAGAGTGTTACACATATCGGAGCCAAGCATATAAGGAATATTAGCAACAGGCACATTATGTCCTGCTATGTTCATTCTTCGAACTACTACACCCATAAGCTCTTTTATATCTTTGGCTTGCTTACGTTCGATTGCATTGCCTTGTTGGACCTGATCTTCTATCTTCTGAGACATTAACATATCCCAATTTTCAAATGTGTAATCGTAACTGAATATATTAGCTTGAATTTCTCTTGTACCATCAATTTTGAATTGCCAACGATCTCTGTCATCTACGTGCTTAATCATCTGTGGTACTTCATAGTCTGGAAAGAAATATCTCCATGTGAGCATGGCACCACTTTCTGTATTTTCCTTACTATACAAGGTTTCATAATTTTCTGCTCTGAAATCCCACATATCTTTAATAGCCGTATCGTGGTGATCAATATGAATTACCTTCTTTGCCTTCTTAACTATTTCTTCCATAATAGGACGTTTATAGCTAAAATCTACAATATAGACAATTTTGTCTGTTACGTCGGGAGGGGGATTTTGATAAAATCCTGGATAGAATTCTATATCTTGTTTAGGTAATGCTTTCTTTACTACCCATGCTGCTGTAAATCCATCAGCACAGTTACCGTGATATATACAAATTATTTTTGTCATCTTAAACTTCTTAATCTACTTTCGTTACTCTTGTGTCGTACTTTGATGCGCTTTTTTCTTCTTGGCCGCTCATGAAAATCTGGGTCGATATCTGCAAAGATTGAATGGGCACATATAAGCCCATTCAACATTCCATGCATGTATTGTACACTAGGATCACCCGAAATTACACAATCCGTTTGTATACCGATCAAGTTCTCTAAACAACTAAGATCTTTCTGTAATTTTTCATTCATCTATGTTAATAAGGTCTTCTTTATCAAGACTTGCAATATCCTCACCCTTAATCTCTTTCTTTGTATTTGCATTAGAATGATCAAATAAGGAATGGTATGTATCAACGATCTTATTTTCCTTGAAACTGATACTGTTGAGCTGCCCCTCATAGTCCTTTAGTAACTGATAAGCACCATCTCTATCTCTAGAAAATAGTTCTTCAACGAAACTGTTAAAGAAGAAAATATTATTTGGTAAGAAATTGCAAATTGGCACTTTTGATTTCTTTACCCAATCCCTGTAGTCAATCTTCTTGGTTGCATATACAATATCTGCATGCCGATTAATTTCTTGTACAGCCTGGATGTGATTATAGACATTATGTCCCATAACAATAGCATAGGTAGTTGTGTCCCAACTTGTTTTACCTTCCTTGCCGTGCTTATTTAAATCGCCTGGGCCCATCACACATAAATCACCAACAGTACAACGCTCCATAATAGGGCCCTGGAATGTCATTCCTAATTTACTACCCTTTAGAGATTTATCATCCAAACCTCTTCCCATTGCATAGGTAAGTTGATCGGGATCAAATTTATTATAATTATAGGAAAGAGCATACCCGCCTGCTGCAACAAATGGAGAAGCAGCATCAAAGCTAATATTGATATTAGGATTATACTTCTTTAGTTGGCGTTCAATTGATGTTAAGAAACATGCCCAATCTAATCTACCAATTCCCAAAAAGTGAATCCAGTCTTTAGTTGCTAGTAATCCATCTTCTCGTAGATCAATAAGACGTTCGAGTGCAGTTTTCATATCTCTCATGTTGACACCGGCGAATGCCCATCCCTCAAGTGTTCTATCAGGTGTGTATCCGAGTGCCTCTACTGCTTCCGGAATGCTATATGGAATAACTCTTTCGTACCATGTTTTCGATGTTTCATTTGAACTACCCGAAAGTACATTTAAGAATTTAGTTGCACCGGGTACTCGATGTTCCATAAAATATTTGAGATTGTATTCAGTAACATCTAAACAATCTTCAAATTTAGTCAACCCAGTCTTTTCACTCAATGGTGGCAATGCGGCAAATGCCGGGACATCTAATGTCATTGACCAATCTGAGGTGTGTTCTAGATAGCGTAATATTTCTTCGCGTAATTTATCACCTGCTGGAGTCATAACGGTGGTCCAATCCATCTTTATAACACCTGTTGCAATTTGGAATCCACCTGAATCGCCGACAAGGATAGTATCTTTATCACGTTTGTGAATCATAGGTTCCCTATCATCACACTTGTCCAGTTTCCGTTCAGCATGGCCTGCTGAATACAATCCATACTTGTAACTAAAGTACGCATCTTCGGGACCCTTTAAAAAGTCCAGTCCCTGGATACCTAGTTCAAATTTTTCTGGTACACGCTCTTTGGGAATAAACTTCTCATCTAGCAAATCTTTGCCCAGATGTGTTGTATAGAATCCACTGATAGCTGGCAAATATTTCGCCCAACCACCGTTATCATGTCTCTCTGTGAAGTTTACTTTATGTTGTGTCATATTGTATTTAGATTTTAAGCCTTGCCTGCAGGTAGAATATAGGAATATTTGCCGATGCCGCTATCGATATCAATCTTTAATGCACCCATATCAGAAAAACTCATTGTTGCTGTTGATGTTTCTGTTAACTTTAGAATAGCAAGAACCTGTGCCAACGGCCACGACCATTGATGTTTTAATGTGCCTGTTACATTATCTGCAAATGGTAAGACAGTGCTATCTGTCGGGCCTGTACCTACTGCAAAATTTAGTGTCCCTTTATCAACACTAACCACAAAACGTTTTTCAAAGCCGCCTAGTGTGCCTAACATATAAGACAGCTCTGCAATCTTCTTCTTTTCTGGCGTAATAGTTACATTCCAAGTCGCACCCTTAAAAGGCGGAACCTTAATTTGCTCATTAACCATTGTTTCACTCATGAAACGATAATTTGCCGAATGCCCGTAGCCAGATGCAAATTTAACACCAGTTGGAACAGTCACACCGTTACGTAATTCTGTAACAATATCGGTTGATGCCTTATCTCCGCTGAATACTGGAAAATCAATAAAGCCCTTTAGAATAGCAACACGTGATAAACCTACTGTTGCATCAACACCGGTAATAGGCTGATACATAGTCCCGAAAACAACCACAGTTTTATCTGCGTCGATTGCTTCAATTTTTGCATCTGCCCCTGTACCTACAATTTTTACCATATCAATAAAGCCTAACGAATTTGTGTGCTTAATGATATCCTTAAATGAATCTAATAACATGTGAGATCTCCCTTTTGTTTAGTATATAATATTTTACCGTGAATGTCAAACGTTTCACATCTTGCTGAAGTCAAACAATGTCTCGAGATGTGCGTGTTCTTTATTGGTTCTACTTAAATCCCATTTAAGTACGCCTAGCAGATTTTCTACTTTCTTATCAACAATACCTGCCATCATATCATCGCTGTCAAATGGTAGGTTTAAGAACCACTCTGGCAGATGATTCTCATCCACAGGATAGGCAATTGACGTAAGTCTGTTTTCGGATGTTTCTTTTAGCTTACAAACAATAATTTTCTGTCCGTCGATAATTTTCATAGCATGTTGATCTAGGTGGACTTCTTTTAATCTATTCCACGCAAGGCTTGCTGTTACGTGGCCCGGTACATGTAAGTTACCTACCTCGATGCCTTTTAACTTCTTAAATCCTGCATCTTCGAGTTTATCTCTATAATGGGTCAACTTATTAACTGCTCGCGGAGTGCCTTGTTGCCAGGGTTTCATATCTTCAAATTTTTCTTTGAATAAACGAACCTTCTCAATAACCGCATTTTCACCTTTGTCTACAAGAGTATCCATTAGTATCTCAGAGAGGAATTTTTGCACAAATTTAGGCGTATCTGCACGCTTCAAATCGAGGCCCATAGCCTTTACCTTACCTACCTTACCACCTACATCGAGTCTAATACCGTCCTTATCATACATTAAGCAAGCATAACGCTTCTTAACCATCCATATCCCGGTCTCTGAAACAGTTTCACGAGAGCTTGCAATTACGCCGGTTGAACGCTTAATAGGCACATTAAATTTACCTAATAAGAATTCTGGGAAGGTTGCGGAAACTGCTTTTGCCAGGTCATTGTAAAGATCTACAATACTTTCTTTAGTCCATACAATCTCATTACGATCTATTTCTTCTTTAAGTATAGGATAGGCAGAGAAATAGCACGAGTCTGTATCACCATACACAATCGACTTACCGTAGTGATCATATTCACCTGTCATCATTTCGTTAGTCTTTGCTGCCATATGTTTGGTAATCGTTCTACCGGTTAATGTAGTTGATTGCCCTAGGCGTTGATCAAAGAATCTACTACCTGCATTTAATAACGCACCATATGCAGAATTTAAATTAATTTTCTTAACAAGTTGACGCTTATCCCAGAAACCAACAATACGCTTTAAGTCCTTTTGATCTCTGTGAATTGCCTTACCATCCTTAACCATTAGATTGTGTTGATTCATATATTGAATAACACGCTTTGTATGGCCTTCGGCAATGATTTCCTTTAATTTTTTAGGTCTGTATGATTCGGCGTCTAAGTAAGGGTTAGCTTTTGACTCTACATCGTTAATGTCATTATTTGTAAATAATTCCACGGGCACCTTTACCCCTTCTATCTTAGCATTGTCCTCAATGTCCTGATAGTTAACCATAATACCCTGCAGTACCTTACGTTCGTTGTACCAACGAGTTAATAGACTCGGAATTACACCATCTGCATCGGTCTTAAAAATTGTACCGTTGGCACTAATACACCAAGGCTGTCCACTTTCGAATATAAGATCATGTAATTCTTTACCAGTTACTTCGTATTCAGAACCGTCTTCCATATCTAGTATTAGTTTTGTACCAATATCTTCGTTATAAAAATCTTCCATCTCGAGCACATGGAATCTATCATTCCACCATGACGCAAATGTGTATTTGGCTCCTCTTGCTTCCCAATCCTTAATTGCTTGATTTGTACGGTCTAACCTAATTTGTCCCACAATCATTTCTGGACTCATATTCAGTGTTCTAATCACAGATGGATACAGTGACTTCATGTCAGTGCTACCTATCCATCTGTGAAATCCCTTCTTTGGTGTCGCAACCCAGCCACCCGCTGCCCGAGCTGACTTCTCATCGTGTGAATGTTTCTTATCAGGGCATATCATATTACGATTATGTGCTTCCATCAGCACATTTTGATCTGTAACCGCAACCGCACCCATTGTTGTTTGGATTAATACACAACTTGAATGTGCAATTGAGTTTGCTAAGTCAATAAATTGTAGTTTCTTATCAAGTTTATCTAACAATCGTGTGTCTTGTAAGTTATATTCTAAGAATTTCTTAAAATCGTCATTATATAATTCATCCAATGTACCATCGTATTGAATTTTAGTTTCACCTAATTCAACTTCGGCAATTGCGTTAAGTGCATAGCTGTGACGTTCTTCGTAATTATATTTTTTATAGATTGCCATATAGTCAACAGAAATGCGACCAATCAAATCGTACGTGATGGCTTCTTTGCCACCACGATCATACGTGCGTTCTTTAGGCATTTGTTCCCAAAGACACATTCTTCTAGCTTCGTTCTTACCTAGGATTTTCTTTATACGATTTACAACATATGGAATATCATACACTTCTGAATTCCAACCAGATAGCACATCAGCATCCTCAATAATGTCTATAAAGGCGTTTAGCATATCTGCTTCTGATTTAAACAATACTGTATTGCCTACTTCGTCTGCAATCGCAGTGGCTTCTTCCCATGTTAGTGTTTCGGGAGGAATAGCCAAACATATGATTTCATCTAACCACTGTAAATGTACAGATATGGCAGTGATATAATTATTTGCATCAGCTGCATCAGACCAACCTTCTTCTTTATCAAAGCTAGTTTCGATATCGAAAAATGCCACATTTAAGGTAGGTGCATCACCGTGATGATAATTGTGTTCAAGACAACGAAAGATAGGATCAACATCAGATTCCCAACGTCTGACATTACCCGACAGTGTTTTTATTAACTTTTGTTTTTCTATGAAGGTACGTGGTGTAATCTTTTTTACTGTATCATCGTAGATAGTTTTGTGCGAGCCCTTTGGGTCGCTAAGATAGAAGTGATAATCAGGTTGGAATTCACGATAAACACGTTTACCGTGAATTCTTTCTACAATTTTAATTACTTCAGTATTGCCGCCCTTCTTAAAGAGCGCATCAATATACATTAACCCAGGCCCCCTGCCTTGTATAATTCTTCAAGCTCATCAAATGCTTCTCGTTGATCATTCATTGTGCCTTTCTGAACAGCCTTTATTAATTTATTCAATTGTGCTGGTTTTACTTCTAGTTCTTCGGCGATTGCTTTAACTGTTTCACTTAACCCTTCTTTTAGATCTTCGCATTCTTGCAGTACTTGTACTCCATCTGCAACTAATTGTTTTAGTCGCGCAACATTCTCTGGTGATAATTTAGCCATATGACTCCTTGAACTTTGTAGTGTTTTACTTAGCGATCAAGCTAGTATAAACTCAATGTTCACGATAGTCAAGAATTTCTTATCTACATGCACACCGGGCAACTTCCTTGCCCTTATAATCTGCAATTGCTGCCTTTACCGCATCCTCTGCAAGAATTGAACAATGAATTTTAACCGGGGGCAATGCAAGTTCTTCTGCAATCTGAGAATTTTTAATAGTCGCAGCTTCATCTAAGGTTTTACCCTTAATCCATTCCGTAACTAATGAACTTGATGCAATCGCCGATCCACAGCCATAAGTCTTGAATTTTGCATCCTCGATAATACCAGTTTCGGGGTTTACCATAAGTTGAAGTTTCATGACATCGCCGCAGGCTGGCGCCCCTACCATTCCTGTACCTACATTTAAATCAGCACTATCCATTTTCCCAACATTACGTGGATTTTCGTAGTGATCTACTACCTTCGAACTATATGCCATGATACCCCTTTATTAGTATAAGTTAATCTGTTCCCATGGTAAATTTGGTTTACCAAAATGTCCGTAATTGGTTGTTGAACAGTATATTGGGCGGAACAGATCGAATCTATCAATGATACCCTTAGGCGTCAAATCAACGTTCTCCTGAATCCATTTAGTCAGTTGTCTGGATTTAACCGGATCCTCTGTCTCAACATAGAAACTCATTGGGTCCTTCAATCCTATGGCATAACTGATTTGAACAGTTGCCCATTCTGCTTTATCTGCTGCAACAATGTTCTTTGCCAAATAGCGCATCATGTATGCTGCTGATCGGTCAACTTTAGTAGGATCCTTACCGGAGAATGCGCCTCCACCATGCGGAGCATATCCTCCATATGTGTCAACAATAATCTTGCGTCCAGTCACACCGGTGTCACCATCGGGCCCACCGACTACAAATCGTCCTGTTGGATTGATAAAGAACTCAGTTTTATCATCGACAAACTTTGCCGGGAGAACTTGTCTGATTACTTCTTCAACTTCTTTACGAAGAAATTCTATGCTGATATCGTTGCTATGTTGGGTGCTACATACAACTTTCGCAATACGTACCGGTTGATTGTTCTCATCATACTCAAATGTTACTTGACTCTTAGCATCGGGTTCAATAAAAGTAAGTGTGCCATCTTTACGCAACTCTGCCAAACGCTCAACAATGCGATGACTCCAATAAATTGCATTTGGCATAAGAACATCTGTTTCTCTACAGGCATACCCAAACATCAATCCTTGATCACCTGCACCAAAACTATCTGTGCCTAAGGCAATATCTGCGCTCTGTCCGTGTAGTAGATTTGTGATGGTAACTGTCTTCCAATCAAATCCTTTTTGTTCGTAACCGATGCGTTTAATTGTTTCCCTGATAGCTTCATCGACATCTCTATCATTTAACACACCTTTATATTCTCCTGCCACAATTACCCGATTGGTTGTAACTAGAGTTTCACATGCACATCTCAATGATGTATTTCTTTCTCTCATTACTAAATCTAATACTGTATCGCTAATAGCATCTGCGATTTTATCGGGGTGACCTTCACTAACACTTTCGCTTGTAAATAAATATCCCATTGAATTCCTTTTAATAAATAATACACCAAGGTATTATTTATTAAAACATTCCGTAAGCGTTGCCTGTAATTGGTTCGTTAGATCCTTTATACATCTTAGGATCATAACCGTGGATGGGCGAAAGTATACCCTTCATTAGATTTTCATCTGCCACTTCTTGCCCAAATTTATGCATTTGGTCGGGCATCACTCTATTAAACCACTCTACTATAAGTGGTCTAACATCGCGATTTGGATCCGTATCTTCAATGGATCTAAGTTGATCGTTGAGCTCATCATCCTCAATAATTTCCATTATGTAAATAGGTGCTATAGCTGCCGGAATAGGATTTTCCATAATTCTTTTAACTAACTCAAAATCTTCGGGTGTGAGTGGTAATTTATATACTGCTTCTGCAATCTTATGAACTCTGCCCATAACATCTCTCAGTTCATAGTAATCATCTCTTAATCTTGATTTTAAAAATTCTTTGCCTGCTACAGACGTATTAGGACTCATAATTTTATCCACATAACTAGTCATACGCTGCTGTAAAGCATCTATCTTTCTAGTCTGCTGTGGAGACAAACTTCTATCCGAAGTGCCTTTTGGTAATAAAATTTCTACTATTCTCATATTATGTATTTATCTAATTTTATTAAAGCCAAAATAAAAGGGACCGAAGTCCCTTTTTGATCTATTCAATATTAAATACTGAATTCTGCAGCAACAGACTTAGGCACTAAATCAATGCTATATTCCTTTGCTTTTCCGACAATAGCAGGAAGAACAAAAATTGCACCAGGAGTTGCTACTAATGCAGCAAACGATGTCGCTTTTAATAGTTCCTTAGCATTTGTATTGGCTGTAGCAAGTTCTTTCGGTGTTGCATCGCCTTGCATTGCCTTTTGATAAATGCGAGTCATTTCTTGAGCATTTGTATATTCAGTTGTTACAACTGATTGCACCTTTTCAAATACAGCTTTTGTAGCTTGTGGTGTCTTAGGGATAGCTTCAAACATATCAGTCATTGATTTGAAAAAAGCCTGTGGGGTTTTGATAGATGTGAACATTTTTAATTTCCTATAAAGTGCCATAATTGGCCACTATTGCAATTTACTGCCTCACCATGAGCACAGTTCTTGTAGTGTAACAGTATTTATGTTGCGATGCAACAAAACCTTATAATATCGGTTTATTCTGTAGGTTTTGGCTCAGTAGTCTCTTTCACTTTCACCCCGGCTGCACCCGCACCTAATAACGATCCGTATGCCAGGCCGAAATTTACCATATCAAAAGCACCGCTCTTGTATATTTGAAATCCTGAAAATCCTAAGAAACAGACTACGCCAACGATCCATAGCCACCTTGCCGGGTCATGTGTCTCGCCGTCCGGGCCTGTGAGTAAATCTTTAATCACTCTATTCATTCTAATCTCCTATTGACTATTTATTTATAGAAAAAGCCCCGAATTCGGGGCTTTTTATTTGAACTAACCTAAATTAGTTATAAAGGCTTAAGCCATTTGATATGTAAATTGCACTCGGCAAGAACCCGAACCAACACCTGTTGAAGAGGCAACTGTTGCTCTAACTATTTCAGCTGCTCCAATAGTGTAGTATGTTTCAGCTACATACATACCTGCAGTTTGTGGATCATTCTCTACAGTCGACATATATGCTGCTGGGCCATTTGTGACAGAACCAAGAGATAATGTTGCGCTGGCATCAAGTGTAGTAACTACAACCTTAACAGAAAGTATTGTAGAACCTGCTGGTATAGAAACACCAATGTTTGTTGTGCCATTTGCACTAAGAAGAACTGTTGCTGATCTAGACTTTATTGTACCAGATTTAGCAGCTTCGATTTTAGTATCTACATAGTACTTATTAGTTAATGCTGTATCAATTGTAGCAATTGCACCTGAATATGATGCTGCTGTTTGACCAGCTACATCAACATAACTGAGTGCTGTAGGACTTAAGATAACATTTCCAAGATTTGCTTTTAATGTTAATGTTGTGTTACCTATAACAGTAAGTGCAGTACCTGCATCAGATTGAACAGTACCTTGACCTGCTGGTCCAACAATAACAGTACCTGTGCCATTTGGCATAAGGACAATGTTTGAATCAGTATCTAATGAAGTAAGTGTTACATCTAGACCTGATAATCCAGTACCTGTTTCTAATGTAGCACCAGTAGAACCGCCAATTTCTAATAAACCAGTTCCTGCTGTTGGTGTAAATTTAAATGCTGCACTTGATTCTAAAGTTGTTTCACCACCATAAAGGACTTGATTGGCAGGAACTGATGTTAAGCCAGTACCACCGTGTCCTACGTCAACTGTCTTAAGCGAAACTGCACCTGCTGTAGTACTGAAAGAAGCTGTATTGAAGCTTGCAACACCTTTTAATGTTGTTGATGCACTTTGAACTGTTACACTATATGTACCTGTATCTACCGATGTGAATACACCCTGGACCGAATCGCCCTCGATCATCAATGTATCGCCTAGTACTATTGCACCGGCGCCAGAATCGGCATTTAAAGTAAATCCGTCATTTACAAGCATGGCATTCGTTACACCTGTTGCAGCAATACCTAATGTAGAACCTGTTGCTTGTGTAAGACCGCCGCCTACAGTAAGGGCTAATGCCAACTGTCCGGAAGTTGTATTAAGCGCACTGCCAGTTACTATGTCTAAGGTAATATCATTACCGACAGTAGTTGTAAGACCATCACCTAAGTTTGCTTCAATTACTGTACCAGTAACTGTAATACCAGTACCGCCGCTATAAGCACCAGCACCTGAGAACTGTACCCAGTCTTGACCAGCAAAAGAACTGATATAATGATTAGATTGTACCCAACCAGTATTTTGATAAACGGTACCTTCTAACACGAATATCGAAGCACCGACTAATTCTTCCCATGTAGCTGCATCGCTTGAACGAGTTAAAGTATATGTATTTGCTACAGGAGTATCAGATACAGCAACATCATATATACCACATTGATTGTCAGTAGTTTGGCCAGTTAATAATAAACGATAACCATCGCCGTGTGCAGGAGTAAGAACCGGATGACCATCAAGAATAAGATTGGTACCAGTTAATGGTACATTAGTTATAGACATTAAGTTTGCAGCTTGTTTCCAAGTTAATCCGCTAACCTGATTATCAACATATTGTTTTGAAGCTGCTGCTGTTGGTCCCGATGGTAGTGCAGGAAGACCTAATACTTCACCACCACCAACGAATGTTAAGTTCGCTGCAGATGCCATTGAATCACCGGCAACATTCACATATGTAGCATCTACAAGTGCCGTAATATCTGATGCAATGACTGCTGTTGTACCAGTAACACGACCGTATGTATCACGAGCAACTTTAACAAAAGAACCGGTACCTGAATCAGAAACTGTTGTTAAGTCAATATTTGTATTAGAAGCTACACCTAAGCCATTAGTAACTGTAATACGGCCGGATGTACCGTCGATACCACGTGTTACTGAAGTGCCATCGCCTGTAAGAACATAATAACCAGTTCCGGCAGATTGGGCTTCCAACGCTGCTAAATTGTTAGTTAATGTAAATGTTGGGTTAGCTGCAACGCCATCGTTATTTGTAATAGTAAAACCACGAGTAGGTGCTGCCAATGATCTAGATGCATATGTTTCAGCACCAGTTTGTACCAAAATACCTGAACTTGTTTTTGCCGCTAATGCAGTAAGACCAGCATCATAACCCTGAACACCAGAAGTTGCGCCAGGTGCGGCTTGTTGCCAAGTCTTTACGCCAGCGATATCTTGTGCATATATAACATTACCACCAGTTGTTGCTGGGAAAATTTCGTCTAACGAATTTGTACCTTCGACGAATGTAGCAATATTGTTAAGGGCTGCTGTCAAACTTGCTGGAGCAACACCAAATACTGCTGTATCTGTAAGTGCTGCAGAATTCCATACACCAGCTGATGAAACCATTGTGCCTAATGAAGCTTCAATGTTATCAATTTCTGTCTGTAATGTAATGGTGCTGCCACCTGTAGCTAATGCCGACCAAGCTGTACCGTTGTAATATTCAACATAAGAAGCTGCTGGAATATCGTTATTAACACGCACCATACCAGTTACACCAGTTGGACGATCACCTGTAAGACCCACTGGAGCCATAAATGCTGCTGTGCCATTGAATTTTAGAACACCTGTCGCTTGACGACCTAATGTTGCGCCGCCGATACCCACTGTGGCAGCATTATCAGATAATACTAAATTACCTGTTGTTAAAGTTACATTACCAGCAGATGATGTAATACCAGCTGAAAGTAAAGCTGCATCAGTTGAACCATCTGCTGCTTTGAAATTAAACGTACCTGCATTATTAACAAGTCGTGTACCTGCCTTGCCAAGTTGTAGGTCAGAACCTACGCCAATTAGCCCGAAATTTTTTACATTAGCCATTTTTTTCTCCTATTATAGGCCGCCCTGGCCTTCAGTAAACTATTTATCCAATATCCAATTTATTACACATATGAGACTATGATTTGTGCTTCACCTGTAATAGATCCTGCATTATTAAAATTAGATGTAATATCTACATCTCCCTGATCTGTATCTGTACCAAACAGTACATCTGTTGTTGTTGTGTAAGTTCCTGCTACAGTTAAATCAATTAATCCTGCTGGCATTAATCCTGCTGGCACCGGTGCCGGTAATGGCGGTAATGGATTAACCTGATAACCTATAGACAATGTTGCTAGTCCATCAAACGGTATGATAACTTCTACTGTAATCAATGTTACTCTACGTCCTGTACTTATTCTGCCAATATTTATCATTGGATCGGATGAAATTGTAAGGGTATATTCGAGTGATTTAGCATCTGTTGTAGCACTATCTTGATTACTGGTTTGAATCCACACAGAACCATTGTATAGCCATAAACTCCACTCATTGGCATGATTACCGTGTGCATCAATACTATCTATAACATATACCTGATCACCTATTAATGGGTGCAATGTGTCTCTTGCAGCAAGATTATTGACAACAGTAGAAGTTGCTGTTCTTAGACCTTCTTCTATGTATAATCCGCAAGCTTTTACACCATTTTCTACAGATACTAATCCAAAGTCTTCAACCGCTGATCCTGATCCGACATCCAGAAAATTAATAGGGCGTGCATCTACGGCAGTAAATCTAATTTGATAATCAGTGGATGCCGTTGTAATCAATATAAGTCCTGATCCTGACTGAGTTCCTGCAAACGGTACACCCGATATATCATTTGTGATATTAACTATAGTAATTGCTTGACCGCTAGTATTAGTTAATAGTAAGGTCTGAGTACCAACAGTAGTTGCAACAATATTAGGTATGGCGGCTAAATTAATAGATTGAGCCATTTGTGTTGGCCTGGCATAATCTTCGTAACCCGAATCAGTTGATGGTATATTAAATGTCACCGATATACCATTAATAGTTGCTACAGCCGGAGAACTCGATGCCCATAATGCTGGTTCTCCATAGACACTAGTAATAAGAGCAATATTTGTCTGAACATCTGTCGGTAATAGCACAGCTTCTGCCGAAACACCTGTGCTCAATAACTCTAAATTTGTTGCATCAATAATAGATGACATATCGCCGGGCGAACCCACAGTAATATCTATTCCGTTTAATTGAAATATATAACCGGGTGATGTCGGACCTGGTGCAATACTATTGGATACTGATGATGTATTATTTCTTAATTTTATGTATAACTCTGATGCACCATCAGCAGGATCAGCTGTAATTGCCCCGGGAACACTTAAAGATGAATATATAATATTGCCTATGATCCCAGGCAGATAATCAAGATTATCTACTATCTTTTGTACAGGATTAATCGTAAACCAACCCGATATCGTATCTGAAATAGAAGTTACTCTACCTACAACAATCCTATTTGCAGCATCTGCTAATACAAAACCATTGCTTTCCGAAGATGCTGCAATTGTATCATTATATGCGAAAGTATTACCTGCTTGATAGAGTGGATAATCATACTGTAAATTAATATATTCAAATCTACTTTGAACATTTATGCCGAATATTGTAGAAACGCCGCCTGGCGGAACCGGATCTATCTCTGGTACACCAGTTTCACCTATATTAAAAATAACATAAGTTCCTGAAATTGGAGAACCATTGCCAGCGCCGGAACTATCTCTAAATGTATTATAACGATATATATCCTGAACAATTGCTGTGACAGAAGTTGAATTCTTTGATTCTATAGTAATAATCTGCCAGGCTTGACCTGTTGTTAAATTTGCAATCCATTGACCTACATTTACATCTTGACCATTATATTTTCCAGGAGATCTGCTGATATACGAACTTTGTGTTTGTATTTCAATAGTCATCTCAATACGCCATCTATAATCCACTAATACTGGCGGTGGTGTTGGGTTCGGCGGCACAACAGGGAATTGTGCAGGATTATACCATGGCATTTTTTCAGTCCCCATTACTGAATTAATGCTAGCCTGTATACACTTTAGCGGTACATTTAAAAATGCCATTTGTTAGAATCCAAAAACAACAACTAACCATGCACGATTGCCGATAGTTGATGAAGCACCTGTATTTGCCATTGTTGTCTGCAATGTCACTACATTTGATGCTGTAAAAATACCATTTGCAAGATCAGGCGCAGCTGAAGTACCACCCCCTGCTATTTTAATATTAGCTAATGCTGCATTAGATGCAGGAACACCCGTAATACTAAATGTATTTGCTGCAAAGTTTTGACCATATAATATAATAGATTTCGGCGGATTTGCCTTGCCTGTAAAGGCGTATGTTGCTATACAATTTGGCCCATCTGTTATAGTTGCTGTCACACCTGCAGTCTGTGAAAAAATTGCATCTACCGGGGTAAAGGTACCGGCGCCGCCCGACCCATAATGGAATACAACAACCTCAGGTGAACTTGCCCCGCCACCTGTAATAGTTGTATTTGTTACACTATGAATTCTGCCATTAGCATCTACATTAAATACAGGAACTTGTGTGGCACTACCATATGTGCCAAATGTTACACCTGTAGCTCTAAGACTTAAAGAAATTGCTGGTGTAGTTGTTGATGTTGCAACAGTGCCTGTAAGATCTGTTGTACCTGTTATAGAAACATTAGTGACCGTTCCCGAACCAGGGGGTGCCGCCCAACCCAATATACCACTACCATTTGTTGTAAGATATTGTCCCGCATGACCTGTTTGAGTAGGAAGTAATGCATTAGCGGCTGCAGTCGGTGTTGTTGCTGAAGTACCACCGTTAGCAATCGGTAGAGCAGTACCCGAAAGAGTGACTGCAAAAGTACCGGATGTTGTAATAGTTGTCGGAGATACAGATAAGAAACTCGGTACTGACATCCCTACAGAGGTAACTGTACCAGAACCTGCCCCGCCACCGTTGCTCGCAGCGGTAATTCTACCGTACGCATCAACGGTAATATTAGCGGCTGTATAAGACGCTGCCACAACTGCCGTAGTTTCTAAATCTAATGTAATAGCACCAGATGTTGTAATCGGTGAACCGGAACTTGTTATACGTCCGGTTGCACCGTAAACAGTAACAGAGTTAACCGTACCGGCACCCGATGCCCCTGTTAACCCTGTGGCGCCAGTAGCACCTATTGATCCCGATGCTCCTGTGGCCCCGGCAGCACCACTAGCACCTGTTGCGCCTGTTAATCCAGTTGCACCAGTAAAGCCTGTTGCTCCTGTAGGTCCGGTTGCACCGGTGGTTCCAACACCTGTGGCGCCTGTTAAGCCAGTTGCGCCTGTAAGGCCGGTGGCACCTGTTGCACCGGTTGATCCAACGAGCCCTGATGCTCCTGTGGCGCCTGTTAATCCAGTTGCACCAGTAAAGCCTGTTGCTCCTGTAGGTCCGGTTGCACCGGTAGCACCTGCTCCAGTGGCTCCAGTTAAACCGGTTGCTCCAGTTGCTCCTGTTATACCTGTTGCACCGGTAGCGCCTACTCCGGTAGCTCCTATAGGGCCAGTAGCACCGGTTGCTCCTGTTATACCTGTTGCACCGGTAGCGCCTGCTCCGGTAGCCCCTGTCAATCCAGTAGCACCTGTCAATCCAGTAGCACCAACTATACCTGTGGCACCTGTTAAGCCAGTTGCGCCTGTTAATCCAGTTAATCCACTAGCACCTGTTGCTCCTGTTAATCCAATTAATCCGCTTGCACCAACTATACCTGTGGCACCCATAGGGCCAGTTGCACCTGTTAGACCGGTAGCACCTACAGGACCAGTTGCTCCAGTTAATCCGCTTGCACCAGTTGCTCCTGTAGCACCATCTATTCCTGCACCAGTTGCTCCTGTTAATCCGCTTGCACCAGTTGCACCTGTTAATCCAGTAGCACCAGTAGGACCGGTTGCTCCTGCACCAGTGGCACCTACAGGACCAGTAGCACCTACATCACCTGTTAATCCAGTAGCACCAGTAGGACCAGTAGCACCTACATCACCTGTTAATCCAGTAGCACCTACATCTCCTGTTAATCCAGTAGCACCTACATCTCCTGTTAATCCAGTTGCGCCAATACCGGTAGCCCCTACGGGACCTGTAGCACCTGTTAATCCTGTAGGACCAGTAGCACCTGTGGCTCCATCTATTCCTGCACCAGTGGCACCCACAGGACCAGTAGCACCTACATCACCAGTTAATCCAGTAGCGCCAGTGGCACCCAGAGGACCTGTTAATCCAGTAGCGCCTGCAGGACCAGTAGCACCTACATCACCAGTTAATCCAGAAGCACCAGTAGCACCTACATCACCAGTTAATCCAGTAGCACCAGTGGCACCCACAGGACCTGTTAATCCAGTAGCGCCTGTAGGACCAGTAGCACCTGTGGCTCCATCTATTCCTGCACCAGTGGCACCCACAGGACCTGTGGCACCTGTTAATCCAGATGCTCCATTAAGACCAGATGCTCCATCTGCACCGGTAGCACCTGTTAATCCGGTTGCTCCATCTGCTCCAGTAGCACCTATAGGACCAGTAGCACCTGTTAATCCAGTTGCACCAACGGGACCAGTTGCACCAACGGGACCAGTTGCACCCGGGGTCAGTGCCATCCACGAAATAGTAACCCCATTTGTCATTAAGACTTTCCCAAGATTACCAGTCTGAGATGGTGCTAATGCATTAAATGCTGCACTAGCAGTAGTCTGTCCTGTGCCGCCTTTTGCAATAGGCACTGTTGCCAGTGTGGTTGCAAAACTTCCAGTTCCACTACCTGTTACATCACCAGTAAGTGTGATTGTCTGATCACCTGTGTTTATTCCCGAACTTGTACCAGTAAATGTACCGTGAGCAGAACCGCTCAAATTCGAACCTGTAATTGTGCCAAGTGCTGCAACGCTTGTAGGTGTAATTGCACCTAAAGTTAATGTAATTGCAGGAGTAGTTGTCGGGTTTGCTACAACACCACTTATACCATGAGCTGGTGTAACAGAAACAGAAGTAACTGTGCCACCATCGACAGGCTTATTAAGTAATGTATTATAATCTACAAAAGTATTTTCCCATAGACTTGTAAATGAATTATAAACTAATGCCTGCCCTGCATGTAAAGATAAGGAAGGACTATCAACCGTAGGGGATACATTAAGTAACTCGCCTAATTTACTTGCACCAACATCGCCGCTGCCTTCAGCATTAATAAATGCTCTTCTTGTAGAATCATATACTAGTGTCTGCCCGTCAAGCAGATCTTTAATTTGAAATGTTGGTACATATTGATTAAGTAGTGCATTTTGACCTATAATTGCCATCTTTTCTTTTCCTTATAAGCTCAATAACACTTTATCAAGTTGGCCATATTGCCAGGTTTGCCATTGTGGATTTACCGGCAATGGTTGAAGGTAATCTCTAGATAATACTGCTCTTAGAAATACAAAATTCCCAATAAATGTTGTTGCCATAGATCCTGTATCACCGCCGTTATTACCGGTAGGAGCATAAGGGTCGATTGGGTATGGTATAAAGGGAGTATTTACATCACCGTTTGGATTTAATCTGATCCAAAACCAATCTTCGGGTTGTGGATTTAATGCAAGGGTACCCTGAAGTCCAAATCCACCAACGAAGTTTTGATAAATTACCTGTACGGTATGGATGCCATCAGTATATCCATAGTATGCATCAGCCCTTACTGGCTCGCCGATGACATTCCACTCAGTTCCAGTGTTTGTCATCATTAAGACTGATTTTCTAATTGCCATAGTATTCCTTCTTGTTCTCTATTATTTATCAGAGATAGGCAAGAATTATAGCCCGTAAAAAACCGCCCTCTGGGGGCGGTTCTGTATTTAGTGTACTATTAAATTATCAATTGAGGTTCTATAATAGGATCTAGTACCTCTACCTTAATTCCATCAGTTATAATATCGTAATCAACATTTGCTCGGCCACCAGTCTTTAATTTACCGAACAAGATTTCTTTGGATAATGGTTTCTTAATCCGTTCTTCAAATAGTCTCTCAAACGGTCTGGCGCCCATCTTAGGATCGTAACCGTTTTTAGCAAGCCAATCGCGAGCCTGTTGTGTAACATTAAGTGAAATATTCTTAGGAGTAAGCATAACCTCCGTCTTTTCAACTTCAGAATTAACAATTAAGAACATCTCATTCATTGTTAACTTATTGAATTTAACAGTAGCATCTAAACGATTTCTAAACTCGGGACTAAAGAATCGTTTAATTTCAGCTTCGACAGCGCCTTCGTTATCCTGATTACCAAAACCAATCTTTAATTTTTCTGCATCTGCCGCGCCTAAGTTGGCTGACATAATAATAACAACATTTGAAAAATCAACTGTCTTACCTTTAGCAGAAGTTAGACGGCCATCATCCATTACCTGCAATAGCACAGTAATAACATCCGGATTAGCCTTTTCAATTTCATCTAGCAATAATACACAATTTGGATTTGTATCGATTGTTTGAATAAGTTGTCCTTCTCCCATCTTGCCTTCGCCGTGGCCTACATAGCCGGGAGGTGCGCCGATAAACTTGGATACAGTATGTTTTTCCATGTATTCCGACATGTCAAATCGTGCAAAATGTACGCCAAGTGTCTCTGCGAGCTTTTTGGCTGTGTAAGTTTTACCAGTGCCTGTTGGTCCAGTAAATAAGAAACTACCAATAGGTTTGCTCGGGTTACGCAATCCTGCCTTAGACATAAAGATAGCTTCTACAAGCTTATCAATAGCGCCATCCTGACCATAAACTTTATCCTTCATTCTTGGTGCAAGATTTTCTAATGCTGTATTTTCCTTCATATCAATCATATCAGCAGGAATATGTGCAATCTTTGCTGCTTGTTGAACAACACAATCTATTGTTACAATCTTTTCTTCTTTTAACTTAGAGATTGCACCTGCTGAGTCCATAATATCAATTGCTTTATCTGGAAAGTATTTTGATTTTAGATATCGATCAGCTAAATCAACACACATATCGGTAGCACCTTCTTCAAAGGTAACGCCGTGGAACTTCTCGTATTGATAAGCAATACCTTTTAGGATGAGTTTTGTTTCTTCTGCCGAAGGTTGTTCAATATCATACTTTTGGAAGCGGCGTAATAGTGCCTTATCCTTTTCAAAGTATTCGTGAAATTCGTCATATGTGGTTGCACCAACACACATTAACTGACCTTTAGCGAGCATCGGTTTTAGCAAATTGCCTGCATCCATTTGACTACCTGTTGTTGCACCTGCTCCCAGAATCATATGAATTTCGTCGATGAACATAATACAATTGCCCATCTTCTTAACTTGCTCAAGCACGCCTTTTAAGCGCTCTTCAAAGTCGCCACGGAATTTAGTTCCCGCAAGTAATGCACCAATGTCCAAACTATACACAACCTTATCGTGCAATGCTTTTGGAACTTCTTTATTAACAATCTTAAGTGCAAGTCCTTCTGCTAATGCTGTTTTACCAACACCCGGCTCGCCGACATAGATTACATTATTCTTTTTGCGTCTAGCTAAAATTTCAATTGTATCAATAACTTCTTTTTCGCGGCCAATAACAGGGTCAATGGATCCATCTGCTGCTTCTTTGTTTAAGTTACGAGCAAATTGATCTAGAAATGTTTCTTCTGGTCCTTGTTTTTCTTCTGTCTTGCGTAGATATGCAATAATCTTTTCACGCGATACGCCGTGCTTACCTAAAAAGTAATAAGCATGGCTAGTTTCTTCACTAAGAATACTTAGTAAAATTGATTCGTTATTTAACTCGTTTCTTCCGCTGAATACAAGTTGTGTAAGTGCCCGTTGAAATGTGCGATTTAAAACGGCCGTACGCTTTGCTGGTACATCTTTGAGTGCATCTGGCTTCTTTAGTGCAGGATCACCCAAAAATTGTATGGTATCAGTCTTAATTTTAGCAGGCTGTCCGCCGATTGCTAAAATAAGTTCATTTACATCTTTCTCGTGTAAAAGAGATAATAGTATATGCTCAAGTGTTACATATTCATGATTATTATCGTTTGCAATAGAAACTGCACGTTCAATCATCTTTTCTACTTTTTTAGCCATCTTCTTCCTTAAATATTAATTGACTCACTGTGCGTTATAGACTTTAATGTAGTCTTTTCGGCATCAGTTAGGGTTCTTGGAACAGTAATAGTGATGCGAACCAAAACATCACCTTGTCTATCTGTTTCCGGATTTTTCATTCCCTTACCGGATAATTTAACTATCTGCCCGGCCTGTATACCTGCAGGTATTGTAAACTGTAGTTTAACACCGTCTAAGTGCTCTAGTATAGCCTCCACGCCTAGCATGGCTTCAATTGCACCAATTGCTACATCAACCAATAAATCATCGTTTGCACGTTTAAATTTATAATGTGGTTGTATATCAAGTCGATATAATTTATTATCGGCAAAAAACTTAGTACCAGATCTCGCACCTTGTGGTATATTTATGGTCACGCTAGAATCTATTTTTATTGTTTTGCCAATATACGCATCTGTAAGAGAAATATTTACAATATGAATAACCTGTTGTTTTGGTTGTTGTCCAAAGAAACCTTCGTTGAATCCACCAGTCTGCGAGAAGAATGTTCTGAACATATCTTCAAATTGTCCATTACCTGCAGCACGATTATTCCATTGCTGTGCTCCACGCTGATTGACTGGATCTAGTCCGGCATGCCCCTGAGTATCGTATAGACTCCGCTTTTCGCTATCGCTGAGAATATCATAGGCTTCCCTAACTTCTTTGAATTTCTCTTCAGCCGATTTCTTTTCAGGAGAATCATCTGCGCCTGGAAATTTATCGGGATGATATTTACTAGCAAGCTGTCTATAAGCTTTCTTAATCTCGTCGTCCGACGAATTCTTCGCAAGGCCAAGGATCTCGTAATAATCCCGTTTGCTCATTTGATGTGCTTTCTAAAAGCGGTATGTAATACGTCCTAGATTTAAATCATATGGACTCATTTCAACTTCTACTAAATCATCTAGTAGAATTTGAATATTATTCTTTCTAATCTTTCCACTAATAACGGCGTTCATGACATGTCCGTTTTCCAATTTTACCTTAAATCGCGCTCCGGGTGCTGCATCCGTAATACGCCCTTTTGTAACAATCATGTCGTCTCTATCTTTAGCCAATTTATTAGTTCCCGTATTCTATTTGTGTGTCTTTAAGTAACATTACCCTGTCGTCATTATTAACGCAAAGGTATTTTCCGATTGGCAGAATTTGACAATTACCTAAGATGCTTTTCAACACCTTAGCTTCGTATGGACTCTGTCCTACTCTAAAAGCAGATTCGCTTAAAAAGTTCCTACCAATAACAGTATCATAATCGCCGACATCAACCACTTCGGCCACTATCTTACTACCGTTCCCTACTAGTGTAACAACATTGCCATCAATTGTCAAGTTTGTAACTAAGGAAGCACCAAAAAAATCTTCAATTGCTTCTTCTATTTCTTTCATTTTGAATTTATCCTTAGGTACATAATCTGCTGGATCGATAATAACATACTTGTATAATTCCGGATCATTGTAAGCAAACGATTGTCCATCAGAGAAGTAAGTCTTAACACGCCAATCCATATCACCGGCTAAATTTCCTACATCTTTTAATAGTGCTTGGAATTTATTAGGGAATGTATCATCTCTCGACATTTCAACGAACACAAGATAACGACCTTCTTCATCGGTGCTAGGGCTTACTTCAACATCTAGTGTATCAATAAATCCACGCTGTATAAATGTATTAAGATCTGCTGCCGGCGCTTCATCATCTAGGTAAAATGCAACAACAATAACTTCTAAATCTTTACCTGCTTTAGGTTCAAATTCATCTATAGAAACATCGGGTAATATAGTACCTGCTAGATCACCATTCTTTAAGCTCATACTTCTTCCTCTGGAGGAGCCATATCGCTTGTTGGGCCCATACCTGTATCTTCTTGCGGCATTTGTTCATCTTCAGCTGGTATTTCATCATCGAATGCATCTGCTAATTCTGCATTAGTATCTTCTATATCTCTTTGAATAATATCATCTGTTTGTTCTAATCCGCGATTAATATACTTCATTGGTAATTCAATAGTAACAAGCCAAATTTCATGTTCAGCCATTTTAGCTCTTTTTGTTTGCGGATCAACCCAATCTTGTGGACCACTAACTTTAACAGGCTTCTTAAATACACCTTCTCTAAAATTAACTTTTGCACCAAGTTTAGTAAGGCGCAGGCCAGCATTTGGATCTGGCATCATATTGTAAGGAAACATGAAAACTACCTTGAACCAATATCTGCTGATAATCGGACCTTCAACTAGTTCACCCAGAATCCAATTCTTATATGCAAATATTTCCGCATTATCTAGAGTTCTTTCGAATTCTATTAGCATAGATAATATATCATTACCCTTGGATATATTCACAAGTGTAGTTTTTATGCTGTCAAGATCAGTATTAGCCATTGTTCTTCCTATTCTTATGCCACTCTTTTATAGATTCGGAAATTTTTCTCTTATGTTCATCTGTATTCTTCTTTCCTAATCTCCGGCCTATACACCCTAAAGAAGATATAGATATTTTTTGTCTAGTCTCTTCTGATTGAGAATGCGATTTACCTGTATTACTTATAGATATCTTTTTTCTTGTGTCTGATGATACTGTATGCCCCTCGAGTGTCATTGATATTCTTCTTTTCGTATCTTCTGTCCTTGGAATACCTTTTTGCATTTCAGATTTTGCTTCTGCAAATTGTATTCTTAACCAACTATACATCTTATTATTTCTTATCTGACCCGAACTTGAAACACACATCATTGCAGCAGCCTTTACAAGTCCGTGATGTCCCGGATGGATCTTAACCAATAACTGATGTGCAACATAATGTTCTTCTGGCGTTAATCTTACTAGATTGTCTTTGCAGTTTGTTCCACCCATACATCTTGGAACAATATGGTGTCGTTCGACATACTCATTAAGTTGTCGATTTTTTGATCTTTCCATCAGTAGATTATAATGTTTTGTGTAGTCCATATCTTATATTTATCAGTAATATAGAAGATTCTTATAGTTTAGAAAAAGGTTCTCTATATTAAGATAAGTTTCTAAAAAATCATAAATATCCTTGTATGCAAAATACACTCGATAAAACAATCGACGTTCTCCCGGGCGGACAATTCCTGTCCAGTAACCCATCAATCCAAAAAAATAACTCACTAAGGAGTATCACTTTGAGCAAAAATCGCAAAATGGCACCTAAATCGGTGCCGCAGTCTCGTGCAGCATATCAACGTAGCGAACCAACACAAACGGCGAATGTTGTCAAACTTGGTAATAGAAATTATAGGAAAGTAGAAATGCTTCCCCGTAATACTGCCCAAGAAACTTATGTAGAAGCCCTTCTAGAAAAAAGAATGGTATTCGCTGTCGGCCCCGCTGGTACAGGTAAAACATTGCTCGCTGTACTAAGAGCTATTAAGGCACTACGTGAAGGAGAAGTAAGTAGAATTATATTAACTCGTCCGGCAGTCAGTGTAGATGAAAAACACGGATTCTTACCGGGTGACCTAAATGCAAAGATGGAGCCTTGGACACGCCCTATTTTTGATGTATTTGAAGAATATTACGGATTGCAGGAAACTGCTAGAATGCTAGAGGAAGGCATTATAGAGATTGCACCGTTAGGATTTATGCGTGGACGTACTTTCAAACATGCATATGTCATTGCTGATGAAATGCAGAATGCAACACCAGATCAAACTAAGATGCTACTTACTCGTATAGGTGAAGGCAGCAGTATGATTATCACGGGTGACTTAAGACAGCACGATCGCGGATTTGATAGGAATGGTTTAAAAGATTTCTTAGATAGATTTGCTGCAAATAGAAAAGGTTCTATGGCGGTTTGTACATTCGGTAGAGAACATATCGAACGTGATGAACTTGTCGCAGAAGTGCTTGATGTATACGGGGAAGACGAATAATACCTTAACAACTAAAGAAAGCCCCGTAAGGGGCTTTCTTATGACTAGTTTTTAGGTAGTGACTGATTTAAATTTCTGCTTCTAGTTTGGGCTGTATTTACTTCATCTAATTGACGTTGATATCTTTCTCTCAATGCTGCGTCAATTGGTGGTAGCTTTTGATCTTTGGCTTGTGCTTTCTTTACATCTAATTCAAAAAGTTTATCTTCTAATAATTGTCTACGCAATGTCTGAGAAGTGTCCTGAATTAAATCTTGTGTTTGAAGTTTGTCTTTCCCAACATCAGCAGCATGGGCATATCTTTCATCCACTGCAAATAATGCTGCTACTATAGCAATAACGGAACCTATAGATCCGAATGCTACTTTCAATATATTGTTTTTAACTGTCTCTACTGTTGGCATAGTATGTTCTCCGATAACATACTATTTATCGGTTCCCCACTTAATCTTATTCCAGACTCGTTCGTGACACCAATATATAAATGGCTTGATAATAATTTCGGTTGCGCCGATAGCTAACGATACAGTAATTACACCTGTTATCATATACGAAATTGTTATAGTTGTTAGAGTTCCGCACATCCGGTAGCTGTACGCTTTAACCAGACTGCGGAGACCTGACTCACCCTTATTTAAGGCCCAACTCTTTACGAATCTTTGTAGCAGAGATTGAATGAGTTTCATCGTCGAAAGTTTCCTGTTCTATCTTATAACCGACTTCTCGACCATATGTTATATTAACTATATTTGGAACAACCTGCAGTTCGTATTGACCTTGGAACAACGGATCCAAATCCCTGCGGATAAGATCTTTAACCTGTTCGATAGCAAAAGGGTTTGTCCCATTCCATCCCTGACAATCTCGTATCTGAATAACAACCTGACCTGTCTTTGCAAGGGCACGTTCAAATAACATACGATGTCCTTTGTGCCAAGGTTGCCATCTGCCTAACATTTGCACTGTCTCTTTCTGCCAGTTGAATACAGGACGGCGTTGATTATCAAGTATGTGCCGGCCAATAAATTCTGCCCATTTATCTGCATTTTGTTCTGTAACTCGGAAATCATACAATGCAGGCGGAACGAATGCTTTATTTGTGTCAGCATAACGTCCTTGATCAATAGTATCCATCCATATTGTCCAATCTGCCTTAAAATTATTTCGCATCTCAACCAAAGGTGCAACGAAATCTGCAATAACAAAATCCCCCGACGACTTTAAAGCGAATTCTGCCATACGCAAAGATTGGCGAATTCTGCCATCATGGGAAAAATCCCAGTCATTAAAACGTTTGCGAATTTCATCTGCATTGAACCAATCAACTGTCACTTTATAATCACCAAGTTGAAAATCGGTTGTCAATGCACGAGATAATGACATATTATCTGCTGTGCCATTTTCTTCAAGATATTTCTTGAGTGCTGTCGCCATGAATGTTTTGCCGGACCCCGGTAGTCCCATGATAAGTATTTTACCTGACATTTTTTGTTCTCCCATAAATTTGTTTTAACAACACTTGGTCTATAATACACAGTCTATCGAATGCTGATACATTCTGTTTTAATGGCATACCTTCTGCTGTCTCATTAAACGGCATAGATTCATATTTAATTCTTTCGTAATTAAATAATTTATTATCTATAAATTCATCAGCATGTAATATTTCTTGTATTTTTCCTTCTATAGATTCCATATCAATTATGGGATATGCAAATTTTTCAGTAATATTAGATCTATCTTTAGTAAATGCTGTAAATTCACCTGTATGCTCTAATATTATAAATGAAGCTAATTGTTCTAAAATGTTTTCTCTATAGACATAATAATTCTTATCACCTATATTACTTAATTTTGTAAGATACTCAATATCCTGCAAGGGCGATAAATGAGTATGGCAGATATTTATATTAGTTGAAATCTTAAAGAATTTTAACCATGTATCGAACCTAAGACTATCCCGTGTAACTAATTCTCTATAATTATGTACAATTTCTGTACAAGAATTATTCGGCGCTCTCCAGAAGCATCCTTCGGTGTATTCATCATGCCGTGTGAAACTTCCGTTTTCGTTAATTGTGAAATACCATAGCTGATTAAATATTTCGTTATATATTTTACTGCCGGGATTCTGTTTTTTTATATAGTGTGCCCACCAAGTAGAACCTGTTCTGTGTGAAGAAAATACATTTATAAGCATTATAGATTATATTCCTTACACACCATATTATAAATTTCTTCCCAGGGAGACTTATAGCTAACCGTAGGGAATAGATCTGTTTTATAGTGCGAATTATACGGATGGCTAATCAATACTGTGCGTAGTCCGGCTTCATAACCAGCTTCGGCCTGACGCATATGATCTTCAATCCAGAAATAACCTGTATCTTGCCAATTCTTTAAAATATGAGCCTTACTTGCGCCCATCTCAATACAATTGATTTCTTTAAATACATAACTGCCGAAAATTCTGCCTAGATTCTTTGATCTATAATAATGGGCGTGTGGCGCATCACTAAGACTTGTGACAACAATAAATCTAAAACCTTTATCTGAAAGGCGAGCTACATATTCTACTGAATCAGCAAACGGTTCTAGATCCTCAATTTGAGGACTTTCGTTGAATTCCTTAACAAGTTCTGTAGCAAGTGATGATGAAATTCCGTGTCTAAGAGAAAGTAGATACTTGTCGTCTGTATTAGGCAATTGTGGCATACCGCGCTTATCCATAAACTTGTTGAAGCCAGCATTCCAATCAACTAAGCATCCATCGGCATCTGTTAAAATTATTTTATCCATTCTTTCCTATTACGGTTGAGTAATTCTTTCGCATGTTCTCCATAGCAGTCTAATAATTTGTTACCCCAATTGTCTTGCTTATGTTGAGGTTGTTCATTATATTTTTCACAAAGATATTCATATTCTTCCATATCATCGTGTATGGCACTGATAATATCACTCATATTTTATGCAGGATCAAATACCGTGCGGGCGCGGATATTACCAAACGAATCCGAAAATACCTCTTGTCCTGGTTCTTCTACAACCTGCTGAGTTCTATATGCAGCATCGAGTTCTGCTAATTGTTTTCCATACTTTGTTCTAATGTAATCTTCGAACTTAGAGTAGTCCACTATACCGTGACTCGAGCCACTCTGCATCTTTCTATTAAGATAATCACCTATCGCGACTGACATACTTATATGTCTGTTTCTTAGTTGATTTACAAACTCAACTGTTTCAGTAAGTTCCCATTCAGTCTGCGAACCCTTCTTCAAGCTATGTTTATGCGATAACACAATAAAAATCTTTTCTTTACTCATATTAGTCCTTTAGCAACCATTTCAAGTTCAACAAGTGTAGCAGAAAGATTTATTTCTACATCTGCACACATCGTATGTTTTACCAAACCATCTCTAATAGTAAGGATACACTTATTCTGTTTTTCATCGCTTTCGCCCCATACATCTAAATTCTGATACATGAAAGTGTAGATATCTTCATATTCTTCTCTTCCGACTTTTTCACATATTAGTTTTCGAGCTTCTGTATATCTACCTGCTTTAAATAGCGTAATCATATCTATTTTATAATCAGATACAACTTCACTATCAGCATCTGGAGAATTTAGTTTTCCATTAAAGGAATTAGCTTGAATCATGCTAATACCACGGCGTAAGTCAGGGTATGTCTTCTGCACTATAGCCTCTAATGCATCGGGATCGATATCAACACTTTCCCTATCTAAAACATCAACTAGTCTCATGTAAAATTCGCTCGTATCTAATTTTTCAATATGCATACGGCCTATTTCACATCGGGATTTAATTGCATCGATAATCTTATGCGGATAATTACAAGTAAGTAGGAATCTTACGGATGCAGCATATTTTTCTAACGTACCCCTTAATACACCCTGCGCTGGCGGAGATAAGCCATCGGCCTCATCTAAGAAAATATATTTTATTTCTCCTACACCCATTGTTTCAGAAAAATTAGTAATTTTCTCTCTAATAAAATCTACACCGTTGTCTTTAGAAGCGTTGACTTCTAACACATCAAATGGGTCCACATTCAATTCGTTTAGTAATACTTTAACAAGTGTAGATTTACCAGTTCCGGGCGAACCTGATAATAGCATGTGTGGTAAGGCGCCGCCTTCTATCCATTTAGCTATTTGCTTTTTCTGTTTCTCGTCTTTAAAGACATAATCTTTAATATTTTTAGGGCGATATTTTTCCGACCATAACTCTTTCATCTTCTAATCTTTCTTAAAATGCGTGTGAAGTTGTAAATACCGAAAATATATTCATCTCTGGATCTTCGTCTGATACAAGCATAACAGATTTAGGCCATTCTACACCCCATACCTGAGTATGAGATCCATCATCCTCTTTAACCTTCAACATTCTAGTCCAACGGCCATTTTCGATAAGAATCCATTGTCCTGGAGTAATTTCTGTCACATCTTCACCTACAGAATATACTCTTCCCCAACGTGGTCGGATGCCTTCGCTCTTACCGTTATCGTCGGGAATAATAATTCCATTGATAAGTCTAGAACCGCGTTCTAAATCTGTGACAAGTACCTTACCTTTTAATGCTTTAATTCGCATTTGTATCCTCTGACTTGATATATTGTTTAACTAATTCACGACCTTCTACCACATTGCTGAAATCATACTCTAAAATAGATTCAAGTGTACACTGAAGATTATAAATTTGAAAGGGCCTACCTGGTGCGGTCCTGCCATATAGTTTTCCGTCTTTTTCCCACACTTTTGTGATATTATTTTCCATCGTTATCCCCTTCAACTATAATATCACCCGATGGCAGTTCTGTTTCCTTAGGTAATATTTTTGCCGGTGCTTTCGGCGGCGACGCCGCTTTAGTTTTTGCAGGCTTTGGGGGCTCTATTGAAACTTCTGGTGCAACAGGTTGTTTGCCTTTTAATCCTGTCTTAACAATAACAGATTGAACGCGATGATTCTCTCTTGCAATTTGATCTGCTGTCTTTGTTACTACACCTCGGTCAATTTGATCACCCTTGGCATTAACCTTCATATTTCCGATTGCTGGGACCTTTTCATTTTCGCGGCTCAAAGATTCCATATCTATTGTGGTTCCGCGGTATGTTACATGTCTACTCATAATTTCTTTTCCTTATTTTAGATAATCTTTTATATCAAACCCATATTTTAGCGAATCCACTCTGTGTACACCTATAAGGTATAGTATATACGAAGAAACGCTGGATCCGCGACCTACACCCCATATGAATTTGTTCTTCCTCATATAATCAACAAGAAATATAAAAAGCCTTAATAGCATAACTAAATCACGCTCTTCATAGAGGATATATTCTTCATTTACACGATCAATTTCTTCTTGCGTCTTACATTTATCAAGCAACCAATTACGAACATCTATTTGTTGATAGACTGCAGGAAACACCCATTCGTCTGCACATACCTGATGAAATTCATCAAATGTTAACTTTTCTTCTGGCGCATCTAAAAATGTAATTACTTCCGGTAATAGAGTAGATTGATATTCCTGAAATAGATCTATTTCTTCATCCTGTATAACATTCAGGTGACTTATATTCTTACCTTGTAGTAAAAGATCCCTTAGCTTGTTACTAGATAGTATGGCTTGACCATACATATTCACTGCTACACCGTCTTTGGTTTCCATTTTTCTACCTGTACTATTCTAGCTGGTTCTCTCATTATCCCCATATGCATATCCGATACTTCAGCAATAATACGCTGAAATTCATCCATTGGATCAATAATGTCACTAAACAATTCTTCATCTGTTTGTTTATTATCGGTAGGTCTGACAAATTCGAAACAAAACCCGTCATCTCTAGTCCACCAAGGATCTTTATCTCTTGTTGTACCTTCTATATAGTATTCAGCGGTGCTCATCGGTAATAGATACCCAGTATCAGGACAATCATATGTATATCTTAATGATGTATCGCTGCCTTTTAATTGTATTTCACCAACAATTAAATCTGAGCCTGCCAACGAAGATATTTTAGAATGTAATAACTGTATTAGTAAATCATCACCTGGACTATCCGGGCAATACATCATTATATTTGTTGATAAATTTGCAATATATAAATCATCCTCATTTGCAACATCTACCACAACAATATTTGGTAAATTTGTATCTAACCAAAAATAGATTTTTTGAAATGTAGTTCCCGCATCGTATTCAATATCTTCTTTTGATTTACCTTTCTTGCCGGTAGCAACAAGATCTACCATTAATTTCCAATCAACAGGAGTTAAAGAACCATCTTGAATTCTAATTCCAGTAAAATCATATTCTAATGTCATATGGCTTTTAATAAGATGTCTACCCTTTTTTATCATAACAATCCTTAATCTTCCAATTTTCCTAATTCAAGGGGCTTATTTATATCGGGATATTTTTTCTTAAATTCTTCATCCATATTACGTTGTTGCCTATCCCGTTTCTCATCCTCAAGCGATTGAATTACTTCTTTAATACTAAACACAGTTGGATTATGACCTAATGCTACCTGTGCATTCATATATGTATAGGCTCTACCCAACCGTTCAATGATTTCTTCATCAGTTAATTTACTTGCGTCCAGAAAAGGGTGCATGATGTGTCCTTAATTCTATATATTTATGTGAGCATTAAAACAATGTCGTTATTGCTGATAGAGCTCCAATATTCTTTTTAAGGAACATAGTAACAGCAAGTTGATATTTCTCTGCCACTTCTTTATCATAAAACATGGCATTGTATGTTAAATGATTAGTAGGAATTAAAGGAATTAAACCTAGATCAAATATACGATATTTTTCTGGATCGATGATAGACTTACCAGAGCAGAAATTATAATCTTTATTACTATCCTTATCTTCTATAATAGGTATATCCTCTAATGTTGCTATTCTTCCCGTTTCGGGTGATAACATACTGCCTTGATAAATTATGGGATTTATAATCTCACATAATCTTGCAGCCTCATAGTCATATATCTGTCTATCTTTTTGATTATAAAGCATACCTGCTTCTACAAGATAAACAATACTATCTTGTAAATCTAATAATTGTTCTATAAATTCGAGACGGCAAGGCCAAACAAAATTAGGATCGTTAGCTTCAGTTCCGGACTGAACTGAATTTATCTGATGTGAAACTTTCTTATAATAATTAATATACGCAGACGGGCACTTCAGGTATTTGAAGTTCCTAAATTCCTCTGTATATAAATCAAGATTCATCTATTTCTACAATCTCATGGATAGTGAACCACAAAGTGGGCCACATTTTTACTTGAATTGCTCGCGTATCTATAGTAAGTCTAAACTGTAATGCATCAAGCTCATCTTTAAAACAGAAGTATCCACGATATACAAAAATCGAATCATCCGATAATGCCCAAAGAACTTGATTCATTGAAGTACCATTACTACCTGCTAATAATGCAGGATTTGGCGATCTTGGGGTAATAAATTCGTGTTCTAATTCAGAATATCCCCATGTGCCCGTTATTAACTTATAGGCATTTCGTGTAATCTTTCTGTAATCGGCCCTGATATCGGACTCAGACTGATTATCCTTATATTCTATTCTAACAACATAGGGATTAGAGAAAAATATCTTAGTACGAGTATGTAACAATTTCGTAATCATACATACTCGTGATGTCTCTTATGGAACGCTGTCATATCAGCCTTTTCTGAGAAACGAATAACAACAAACTGGCCCATGTCGATCTCAGCATATAAACCTTTTACAGTTTTAAACCCCTTCTGAAATTCTTCGTGGCGACGATAGAATACAGCAGGATGTAATCTTACAGACATCCAATCAGAAGTATAGCTATTGATTCTTACCGGGTCACCGACAATGCATCTTCCTTGTTGCTTCATTTACTTCTCCTGGTTATCTCATAATGTGAATCGTAGACCATCTTTCGGCCAGGGCATTAAATGCCTCATTATATGTTACCTTATCTCCTACTACCATTTTTATACTATTCATTGATAGTATATATTCTGCACCAGATACAGTGCGTATAATAACCCCTATATCGCCTTTAAGTTTATCTATAATCTCATCCTCTTCAGATTTTATCTCTCTGAAAGATTCAATAAATTTAAGATGAACTTTTTCGCCTGTTGTGGTAGAAATAGTATTGAAGGGATAACTCGCCATTACAATAGGCTAAGATATAGTGAAGAAGATGTATCGAATTCACTATTAAAGATATAAATCTTAGGACTAACAGTCTTGCCGCCCTTTAAGGTTTTCAGAACACGACCTTCCATAGTCCACTTGTCTTCGCCTTTGCCGACATTGGTATTCAGCCAATTAACAAGTTTGTAGAAATGTTCACGATCGCGAATCGTAACACGGAAGGTATGAGCTGCATTTTTTTCCTTAAGGTTCACAGGTTCCTTGGAAATTACTTTGATCATATTACACTTTCTAAAAGTAGGTTGTTGAGTATATATTTTACACTATGTCTGTATTCTTGTCAACTGGCGCATCCGGATAAGCACCTAATACATTTACACCAGCTTCTTTCATCATCTCTAATGCAATAAACATATCTTCCTGCCATCTTTCGGGAGACTTATCTGCTGTATAGTTTGCATCAATCACAACTGTTCTGATGCCACGCTGAATGATCGATTGAGCACAATTTGAACAAGGAGAAAATGTAACAAACATAACACAATCAGTTAAATCTCCCTGAGGAGATAAATCCATTGCATTGCGTTCTGCATGGCACATCCATTTATATTTAAGTGGTCTTTCTTTGCGCTCAGGCACTGTATCATCTATACCTTTGGCCATACCATTAAATCCCCACGAAACAGGTGATCCATCTAGTGTGGTAATAACTGCGCCAACTTTGGTAGATTCATCTTTGGACCAGGTTGCTACATCTCTTGCCATTTTTAATAAACGACTTGCCCATTTTTTATTTAGAACATCCATTATCGTGTTAAACTTTCGCGGGTAATAATCTGGCCAAGTTCTTCTCCCATATCTTCCTTATCTGTAACAATATATAATGTTGAACGGCTTCTATCTGTTGTTGGATCATAGGTGTGAATTTGAATTACTTTCCCACCGATAGCACTATACACAGTGAAGTTCATACCTTGATTTCTATCAGATAAATGTCCCTGACTTTTACTATGCCCGCCGGCTGTTGCCTGCTCCATTACGACATTATCTGATCTTGCCCAATTTATAAGGTTGTAAATCGCGTGTTTAAATCTTTCTTTAATTCCCATTATTACTCCATCTTAGTTTAAATACCAACGCATCGTCTTCGTTTGTGAATTCAAATGTGGCTATCATATCCCAACTACCCGACACATCGCTTACATCTAAATTTTCAAATTTTTCTAATGATAAACTATTCTCATGACAATAGTCAATCATATCGTTTATCTTTTCGTCGAGTGCATCGCATATATAGATTTTCATTTTATGGCCATGTTAGCTCAAATAATGTTGCCATTTCTTGATTTGCGAAATCTATTGCCAATAAGTTACCATTTACACTATGAATATCCCAATTCCAATCTAAACCTTGCACTCCAATATGCTCTTCTAACCACGGTCTATAGTGATGGTTTGGCTCAAGTTGATTCTCTCTCATAAATGGACGGATAGCTGTATGTACTGATATCATGTTACTTACTACCTCAAGATAATCCTTAAATAATAAATATTTATAATCAGTAAATGGTGCCATAGGCTGCACCCCAATTATTTCAGCTGCAACGATAGATGGGATAATCCGCCGGATCATGGGCAGCATTATCTTTCGAAAGTCATTTAAATCAGATGTCACCGTCTTTCCTATTTTCACTATAGAATGCGTCAAACTTACCACCCGGGTAGCGTGATTCCAGTTTAGATACATTATCGGCAATAATCTTATCAGGATCCACACCTAACGCTCTGCAAGCATTTGTCCAATACCAAATTACATCGCCTAATTCTTTCTGTAGGTGTTGATGTGTTTCGACGTTAAGGTTCTTACCATGAAATAGAATTTTCTTTACGATTTCAGAAAACTCACCTGTCTCGCCAGACATACCCATTGCTGCTGTAATAAGCAATGGTACATTAACATCTGGTCCATGTTTAGCAGTTGCCCCTCCATCAAACACTTCGAAATTTGCATCAACCCTATCTAACGAATCCATAAAGGTTGTTAGATCATTACTTGCTGTACTTGTTACACCTTCTACAAATTTAGTGTATCTGTTCAAATCAATTTTTTTTGTCATTTCTTTTCCTTAAATATATGTGTCATTCTTAACATGTTTTACTATTTTGTAATATTTTGTAAACTTATCTAATCCATGGGTTGGTTCTAAATTCTTATTATAACCAAATATCGATCTTTTCTTATCATACAACGAAATCTTTTCTGTCTTATCTAATGAACAAGGTAATAATTTAGAAATCTTAAAACTGTTGATACTAGATAATGCGCTGGCGCTCGACGAAAAACTATATGGAAAGTCAATTACAAATCTTTCACCTTTTAAATTTTCTAATAATAAAGCCCCGAAATCTGATGTCATATAAGATTGATTATAAAGATTAGTTGCTTCTACCTCGTCGATTTCCTCAAAAGTCATTGACACCTTAGGGACAGCACCTGTTGATACTAATTTAATCATCCCGCTTGTACCGTAGTAATTACCTGTCATCTGCGGTAGACTACTAAAATATGAATTTGCTATAGATATCTGATGATTCATTTCACTAACTGCTTCTTCTCGTGTCATAACAACATCTGCTTTTTTAACTACCTTAAGAATTTTTAAATCAGTTTGATAAAAATATTGTCCCGGAGCAACTTCGATAATCTGCCTACGCAAGAATGCCTGCGGTGCATAATCAGCTGTTCTGGAATAATCATTTAACGGGCCATATAGTGATGCTACACCCATATATGTTCCCGTTAATGTATTTTGAAGTAATACAGTATCACCAATCTGTACATCCTTCATATCTACCTTATTCTCAAAAATTTCAGTATTTTCTACAGCCTCAGTATAGTTCTTAGCACTCACTGGTACAAGTATCATTTTAGTTTCGGTATTATCTCTTGCCCAAACACACTTCTGCTGAATCAGCCCTTCCGTGATACCTGTTACATGTAATATGTCCTCGAGATTCTTAGAACTAATTCTGACTAAGAATCCCCTAGGATCAATTACTAGCCAAGTTTGATCAATTGAACCCCAATTTCTGCGATCAGTCTTATGAAGTGTGAATCCGGGCAAAGGAATATTATCATGCTCTGCTATATTAGGATATTTTTGTGTTACTTTAGCAAGTTTCTTTTTTTCGTTTGCCGATTCACCTAATGGTATAACTTCTGCTTCGGGTAATTCGTATTTTTGATTTGATGCGGTTATGTCCCAGGCAGCATATATAGTTTTGGCAATATTTAGCATTAATTATTTTGATAGTTTTAATAAAAGTTGATATTCTTCGTAGGCTCTCTTAACTGTTGGATTGTTCCGTATAATACGAGTATCTTCCTTTAGTTCTTCTAAGCGATTTAGATCTTCTGTGAATTGTAATAATGATTCTTTAGAATAAAAGTTTAAATCCATCTTTATAGATCGAGTGCGGCCCGGAAATGCATGATTCATGTAGTTTACCGTAACATTATGCATATCTTGTTCTACCTTAATATTGGTTAGAACAGCATACGATCTAAGTAAACTTTCGAGCGTATAGATATCAACACTATTTGATTGATTTGAGGACATAATATATTCTATGTTATTTCAGCACCAAGGCCGAATTGAATCTTAAACATTGTTGCATCGGTACCGTCTTCGAACCCAAATTTATTACCGCCCAACATAGTCCAACGGCCTTCTAAATTTTTAACACACCATACAACAATGCCCCTCTTAGCAATTTCAAAATACGGAATATTTAAATGAGTGAAAGTCCATGTAGTATCTTTATCCCGAATCAACTCATTCATCGGTACATACTTATTTTTATCCATATATTCTCCTGTACTAAGTTATACGAGTGTAGCATTTTACTCACACTTTGTCAACTTTGACAGCAAAACAAAAGCCGGCACTAGGCCGGCTTGATTGGTTGTAAATTATCCTTATTCTTTATAAGGCATCCATGATTCTTTCTTCTGTGTTAATCTATTTGCTATAACATACATTGCCATAGGGTTATGTCCTAATCCTAAATGACTTGCGCCCGGGATCTCAATGTTCTCGCTTATAGGACCTTCATCCTCGATAGAACATTCCCAATGAACTACACCATCTGTTTTACTATAGATTGATGTAAATGGTACGGACGGCGGGGTAGAAATCTTTTTAATTATTTCCGGATCTCTATGGCTGTGATCTTTACTCAATAATTCATATAGATAGGCAGCATTTGTTCTATCACCGCCCTTAAATGGGGTACCTAAAGTAATTACCTGCCTGACAATATCGGGTATTGTCTTAGCAATTTCTCTTCCATAGATGCCACCCAGACTCCAACCGATTATACTAACTTGTTGGCCGCCGGCTTGGTCGGAGATTACCTGTATGCGTTCAATAAGTTGATTAAGTAGTTTATCTATACCATGACGCGGGCCGAGATTTCTCCCTAATCCCCACGGATGTGTATCATAACCTAAATCATGTAAGAAACCGCGAATATAATGTGTAGAACCATCTGCTGTTCCTAGGCCCGGTAGGACTATTACAGGGTGTCCGTCCCCTTTTGGTGAAATAAATTGTAGAGGCATATTTAATAGCCAACCTAGTCCGTACTCGTATACAGCTCTAATTCCTTCCACGCCTAAAAGAGCCTTTGATGGTACGCCCATATGTTATCCTTTGTAGTATAACATACTTATCAAAAGGCGACACTACTCCCACATCCGCAGGTATTCTTTACATTTGGATTATTAAAGACAAAGGATTCACCCATAAGATCTTTCTTGAAATCAATTTCAGCATCATCGAGATACATATTACTTGCTGCATCTACAACAAGTTTATGAGTATCATCTAATGCATATTCAAAATCATCTTCTTCTTGGCTTGTTTCTACTGCAAAGAAATAACTAAACCCATTGCAGCCACCGCCTTGAAGACCAAATCGTAGGATAGGAGATTTTTCGTCATCTAAAACTCCTATCATTCTTTCTTTTGCTTTATCTGTAATCTTTATCATACTCTCTTTTCAACAATATGATCTGCTAGACCAAGCTCTAAAGCCTGCGGCGCTGTCAACCATTTGTCTCTATCCATTAGTTCTGCAAATCGTTCGTATGTGGTGCCTTTAGAATTGTGCCTTACATAGAGTTCGGTCATTTCTTTCTTAATACGAAGACTCTCAATTAAATCAATTTCCATATCAGAAACCTTACCTCTAGTTCCCGAAGACGGTTGGTGAATCATTGTAATGGCGCGGGGCAATAAATAACGCATGCCTGGTGCACCTGCTTGGGCAATAAAACTGCCCATACTAGCTGCCATTCCGGTAACATAAGTTGCTACCGGGCATTTGATATATTGCATAACATCATACACTGCTAAACCATCATAAACACTGCCACCTGGAGAGTTTACATACATATTTATCGGCTGTTCTGGATTCTCTGCCTCTAGAAATAGAAGTTGTGCAACGATAATATTACACATATGAGTCTCTACTTCTCCAGTAAAGAAAACTACTCGTTCCTTCATTAAACGAGAATAAAGATCGTAAGAGCGTTCGCCGCGAGCGGTCTGTTCTACGACCATTGGGATCAAAGCATTTTGCATTTTTGTTTTCCTATGATAAATAATGATATGAAGATAAAAGATATTTTGTTAGAATCACCCACCGATGTTGTTGCTCGCTTCTATAAAGAAGCAGGGCACGATTATGAAAAGTTCTATAACCCCGAAGTCGTTAAGTATCAAGAAAAGAATTCTAAATACTACGATGAATACTTTAAAAAGTGGTTCAACGAGGACATAGTACCTATTTTTACAAAGCCGGTAGACAAGCCACAGCCAGCATACACTAATGCACCGAAGGAAAGCAAACTTCAATCCCCTGGTTACAGAGGATTACAACATGCTCTTGCCGCTGCAGGATTGCCTTATAATCATAATGTCCAAGACTACGAAACAAACCCTAATAGGATGCTTGCATCGCAGACCATGGACGGTGCCCGAAACAATAACGGGCAATAATTATTTTGCTTCTTTTCGTGCGTTCTTTTCAGTAGTAATTTCTGCACGACGAGCCTTAGCTAACTTGGCTAAGTCACCCAATGCCTTACGAGCACGAGTGCCTGCTGCGGCATTACCAGCCACAAACTTTGCATCATCTACTTCCAATGCTGCTACAGCATCTCTGATCGATTGTAATGTTGACATATATTTTCCTTTAGTTTATTTTCAATTTTTAATGCCTTATGCATCGACTAAATTGTAAGTCTTATTCGATTCCTAATGCCTTGTGAATACTTGCGGCTAAATCGGGATCGAAATTATCTGCTTCTTCGTTGAACCAATCTGTATTCTTCATTGCCCATTGCCAGTAGCTATGCGGAATATCAGTTAATAATTCACCTTTGTGTTTACCAAACGGGAATCTATCATATATTACAGGTTCAGCCAACCATTTAATAATTTGCGGACCATATGGCTCTTCTAAATTAAGTAAACCGATGGATTCCATTAGATCAATTAATGCTTCTAACAATTTCCCTGTAATAAAGGAATCGTTACCTGCTCTATGGCAATGTAATTCAATCGGGACATCTAAACCTAGTGCAAAACGCAAATAAGGTAGATTTGTATTTTCAATACCTTCCATTCCGTTGAATAATTTCTTTGACATACGCCAGGTGCATAACCAGGTATGATTTTCTGTATTGATACCGTGTCTTTCTAATACTCGCATATCATAAAAGTGATTGTGGGCTACAAGATAGCCATTTGAGTAGCCATCTATTACCGAACGGAATGTATCGCTCGAATCTATGAAGGTTGATTTATCTTCTACCATCTTATTTGTAATATAACAAATAGATTCTACCATAGCCGGAATAAGACCGTCAATTGGTTTATGCAATTCTTGGAAGATTGTCCAATTATTATCTTCGCGGATAACAAATCCTGCTTCAATAATTTCAGCGGTCTTGTAATCTTTTCCAGTGGTCTCTGTATCTAAAATAAGACAACTCTGTAAAAATTCTTCTTTATGTGACATTCAATCTTCTCCGTTAAACTTGAGTATAATGCTTACTTACACGAAAGTCAAACATTCAGCCAAGAATAATGGCACCGCAGTGCCATTATTGTTTATTAATTTCTTTTTATTTAAACCTTTAGGCCTATTCTTATATTATTCTGTATTGCCCAAATTTCCATGCCTGCCCAAAATACAAACCAACCGATTTGATATGTTAATAGTGTTAAATAAAAATAAGGGACTATCGCTACAATTACCGCACAAATTATAAAATAAATTGTTATTTTACTATCACTAGGATGTTTACCTAAGATAGGATTTATTTCAAAATATCCTTCGTGATTTTTAATATCCAGTGTCTGTCTATAATCGATAAACAATAGAATAAGTGTCACCACTATACATATCATTAGAAGTATAGGATCCATTTTATCTACCGCGGGTTAATTTCTGTAATAATGCATTAGCAGTCTGCATAGATTTATGCATATTGAACATCATCTCATTTAACGCATCAATGGTTTCATCTGACGGATTTTCTGCACCAGCTTTAACTTTTGCTGCTCTAGCATCATCAAAGCCTTGCGGTTCTGTATTGCCGGCGATTTTTCCAAGCATATTATCAAACTTGGCATCGCCTGTTGCTTCTGGAAGCGGCTTTTTCTTGCCGCTTGAGAATTCATCTAAGTTCATATTAACGACCGTAGCCCTTCATATTACCTAGTTTAGCAAAACGGCTCATCCATTCAAGAATTTCCGGATCTGCAATATCGGTGGATTCATCTACTTTCTTATGAACTAGCCCTGTTTTTGTCTTAGTTACTTTACCACCTTTATGAGTAGTAGTTTCGGTGCCCGGCGTTGCTTCCTCTTCTTCTTTATCTTTTCCGAGATCTTCCCACGGATTTTTATTTTTTTTCTTATCTTCTTCGCCTTCTTCGATATTTACTTCTTCTGGGGGAGCCTTAAGTTTTTCTTTCTTAGCCTGATCTTCATCCCATCCTTCGCCGACGTATGGTTTTGGACGGGCCATTAGCACCGGAGCGCACGATTCGACTAATTTGTCATACTTCTTTAAATTACCAAGCATTGCTGCTACATCTTTATCTACATTTTCCATGATCTCTTTTCCTTTATGATTAAATGATTCCGGCATTGTTGGTGCTGTGCCTGGTGGATATTGTCCACCTCCAGTTGGGCCAGCACCGCCGCCCATTGATCCTAAATCTGCACCTGTGTCTAATGGATCTTCTTCTTCAACCTGTATTTGCGGTAATTGCTCAACAGGTAATTCATCTGCAGGTTTTTCTTTCTTACGAACTTGATCTGTAAAATATCCTCTGTCTACAAATTTATGTAGTTTTTCTATTTCGTCATCTATTTCGTATGTCTTAATTTTAAAGTCATCGGACTGTAAAGTTGGGTCTTGCGATAGATCAGCAAAGGCCTTTTCCATTTGCGGCTTCTTCTCTTTCAATGCAGAAGCTAAATCGGTAAAGAGAAACGGAAATTTTTCTGAAACGATTTTAGCACTCGCTGGCCGATCTGTAACATCCATGAAATTAGGGCCACCCGCATCAAATTGATATTTTTCATTCTGATCTAATTCCTTTTTACCGTCTTCGTCTTTCACATTAGTAAGTTTACCTTCCTTATCTTTTTCTTTCACATAAGGAAATAGCTGAAACAACATAGCTCTATTACTATAACTATGATAATGCATACCACTGGCTGAATTAGCTGTACACCATTGTGTTCCCAATCCCAATGCACATCCGGCGGCTCTATTTAATGTTGTATAAACTCTATAATCGTCATTGTCAATAAGTTTAACACTTTTAGCCATTTTATTTCTGGCAGCATTCTTGGATGCATCTCTAAGTTTCTCTAACTTATCTTTATAGTGAGTAGTCATATAATAGCCGACATCGCGAACACTATTAAACTTCGGTAAATCCTTGTGATTTGGATCTAACATATTGCGATTCTTCAACAAATACCAATCGCATAGATTCATATTCATAACGCCTGTTAAATCTTCCCAATTATGACTACCTGCGATGTAACGTCTTGCTATCCATTCACTATTAACTCCATCTCTTGAATAAACAATACCATCATACCCTTCTCGCTCAATCTTATCAATATTTTCAAGGAACCATTCTGCTAACTGTTGATCTGGTGCCTTTTGAGATGTTCTATTGAACCCCGGAGGAAATGCTGCTGGGTGTGAACGTGAATCATCTCTGATAGCATCTGCAAGATTAAGTACTAAATTTTTGTCATTCAATACTCGCTGGCTACCTTTTGTTAAGGCAACAGCTTCGTTAAGAATGGCTTCAATAAGAGACTTAAGATAACTCATTATGTTAATGCTACTAAATTATCTCTTAATGCATCTAATACAGGCTTTAATTCCATAGAACTACCACTAGCAGCTCTAGTTAAGAAATCCTTATACTCTGGTGTTCCAGGACGTGAACCAGATGCAGCCTGCACAGCTTTTGTAATTTGATTTGTGAAGTCTCTTGTCTGACTACCCCAATTCGAATCAAGATTAACATCTCCCGAAGTATCAATAGTAGCAAGAAACTGTTTTAACTTATTACCGCTCTGCGAAATCTTTGTTGCAGCTTCAAAATTACCACCGTCAATATATCGTTTAGCTCTATTATTAATTTGGCTCAATGCTTGATTAGCTAATGTCTTTAATACAGGGCGAACTCTCTTGAATATTTGTTTCACTGCATCTGCTTCGCTAACATCCGTTGTCTTCTTCATGTCAGCACGGCCTTTCATCTTATCTCTTTCAACTGCGCCACCGGCAAAATATACAGTTCTTAATGCGCCAATTTGATCTGCTAATAGATTGAAAACATTATCAGGGTTTTGTGTGTCTTTTCCACTAATTTTACCCATCCTCGCTTTCATTACCGTAGGATCAGTTTCTCTTTCCTCGCCTGGCACCGGAGCAGGCTGTAGTAATGCTGGATCAACTTGTTGTCCATCACCAGTAAAAGCAATAATCTGATATTGAAGCGTACTATCTCCGCCTGGATCATATTCTCTGCCTTTCTTTCTAGCTGCTTCCATTCTATCTCTAATCATCTTCTCGTATGGTTTAATACCAGCTACACCATCTGTAGCAGCAACCACAACAAAGTTATCAGGATTACGCTTAAATTCTTTCCACAACATTCTTTCGTTGAACGGTTGTGGTTGTAAATCTGCTAAATTGCCTAATTTATGTTTTCTATGTAACCATTGTACAAGTTTCTGGCCGCCTTTTTGGTCACCGATTAACTTACTTAAAGAACTTTCATCTAAATCATCTTCTTCAATGATAGATTCTTTTAAAATCGCTTTGATTTCTTCGTCCCATTTTAGTTGCTCAAACAATGTTGGTCTCAAGTTTAATTGCATGTCTTCTTCCCTTGTAGATTCGCCTAATCTTGGCATATTTCCGCCGTTACCTACGCGGCCTTGTCCACCGCGTGGAGGGCCTCCTAATCTTGCGTCTTGATCTGGATAAGCGTATATGTATTGTCCCATCGGATCTCTTACAACATGGAATCTTACTCCATTTGCTCTATATTCTTTAACATCTGGTCTATAACCTGGAATAGCCTGCCCGTGACTTAAATCTACTGCACCCAAGTCATCGGCATTATCTCTTAACCAACCTGCTACAGCTCGCATTTCTGCATCTGTATTCGGGCCTTGGCCCTCTACATTAGCCATTGTTTGTATTTGTTCTACCGGCGTGGTTGTAAACATACCAAATACCTGTCGACCCATACCACGAACATTCCTATCTTGGAAACCCGGTAAGTTATTAACATTGTGCCATTCCGGTGTTTGCATACCTGATGCTTGCATAGCATTACTTATAACTGATGGAACATCTCTTGCTGTTCTAACAACTAATTCATTTTGCGGAGTATCTGGTAAATCAGGCTCAGTTGCACCCATATCTGGATTGATACGATTCATGTAGTCACGCATTGTATCGGACGGATTCATATTGCGAAGTCTACTCTGTGTAGCATCTCTAGATGCTACCGGTAAAGACATAGGTTTTTCCGGGGCAATTTCTCCACCTTCTTCGTCTCCACCAAAATTAGCTAATGGTTGACTAGGTTTCGGATTAAGAACATCATCTAAATCATCTAAATGGCTCTTGGTTTTTGTTCTAGTAGGCTTCGCAGGATCTGTTTCTTCCTCCATGCCCATATCAGCCTTAACTGCATTTGTATGAGTTGTTCCAGTTGGTGTATTAACTGATCGACCACCCTGAGATGTAGTACTGGTTACACCGCCCATAACTTCGTCATGGAACTTTCTAAGCTGATCGATATTCAAGCTGGCTAGTCTGTTTTCATCGTAAGATTGTGATGCCTTACTTAAACCCATATCTTGCATATACTTAATTGACGAAATCATGTCCATTGCATCATCGGCATTAGGATCTTCTTCACCAAATAAGGGCTGACTTACTTCCATTCCAGCTGGTTCTTCATCTAAGTTATCATCACCATATGTCATGGGCGAATTTTCTCCGCCTGTTTTCTTAAATTCTGTCTTGGTTACAATGTCGCCTAGTTTAACACCCTTGCCAGAACGTGGTTTTTCTTCTTGTTCGAAATCCATATCTTCTTCATCAACAGTATTCTTTCCACTACCGACAACAGGTAGAACATTACGGTCCTTGGTGCTTACATTAGCGCCTGCGCCGCGCTGCTGGCCTCTTGATCCTTGTCCTGTTATACTGCCTATATGTCTGCTACCGAAACCCGGATTTTCTAATTTGCGAGGTTCGTGATATTTGCCTGTCTGAATTTGGCCGCCACCCGCTGTAAATGCGTCTAATGCATCATCGTCTTCGTCAAACATACCGGCTTCTTCAAAACCGCTAAAATCATCTGACTGAATATCATTCATTCCGTCATCGATACTGGCGGCAAATTCATCACCGTGTTCGTGTTCGGCATGATCGTGGCCGCATGTAGGGCAAATATCCTCTTCGCCGGGCTCAGCAACATCTACACCACCAATAACAATAGCTGAATCCGGATTATGTCCACCCATCCCATCTAATGCACCATTCATACCGGGCATTTCATCCTGTGCAGGAAAGCAAGTGGCACAATCCCAACTTCCGCATCCGCATTCGTTGACAGCTGGTACATCTTCTGCGAGTTCTTTACCTTCGTTCGATAAGGCCTCCTCTACCGCTGACATCCATTTTGAAAATTCGTCTCGTTGATCCATTGCTGGCTCCTTTATACTCAATGTACTTATTTATCATGGATGTCAGGGTTTGAGGCCATTAAAAAAGGCACCGGGGTGCCTAAGGAGCTTTTTAAAGCATCTGTATTATTTTTATTGTTAATTAGTATCTTGCTTACTAGATTCTAGCTCTTTTTCTATTATATATGTCGCCATTTCCGGTAATAATGTGAGGTACATTCTATCTTGATGCTTCTCGCAATATGATTTTCCATAAATTGTAGGATGTCGGCAACCTTCTCCCTCACCTACCCATGTACATATCTGTTGATATTTTTCTTCCATGTACTATTCTAATTCTTCTAGGTGTTCTAGAATAATCTTATCATAGTCGTTCTTGATTGCGTATTCTATAACTTCAGATAATACTACTTCATCCTCGGATGTGGCATACCAAAGAACCTTATATGGGTCAATTTCTTCAAAACCCGATAATACAGCAACACATTTTTCTAAATATGCCGTATAATCCCCCATTTCCTCTGTATAAGGACCCATAGTAACTGATAATAAATCAGTAAAAGGTATTATCTGTATGGTTGTAATAATATTACCTGCAGGGTCTGCAACGGTATATTCTGTACCTAATGTTTGTATATCTGTTATTTTGTACATATTATTCTCCAATGTAATTATTTAAAGGCACTAGTATATTTATTGAAAGTTAAGAAACTTAGTCTTATTGTCATAAAATCTCTTTACCCCGATCATTCTTCCTAGTGTAGCGCGGCCAACTATATCAGCCACAAATTGCTTTACTTCTTCTTCTACCCTATCATTTGGAATCTCTTCGAGCGTGATATTTGAAACTTCAATAGTTGCTGTATCACCCTCAGGAACTTGGCCCATTATAACAGGAAGGTAAGTTACCTTTGCTTTACCATATATAATATCCCTATAATTTACAGCAATATTATAATCTTGTGCGGCTGGTTCTACATATAAGATAGAATGAAAATCTTTACCATCCGAATTTACAATACCGAGCAACTCTGTCTTTGATTTGCTCGAAGCATGTATTTTATTTTCATCAATAACATTGGATGATCCTTTACCAAATAAGACATGGTTAAAGGCTGAATTATCTTGTGTAATGACATTCCTATAGCAGAATGATAACGCCGATATATGATTTTGGTAAAAAGTAGTCAGGTTGAGTTTAGCATCCGGGCTCAATACATAGTTGGTAACAACATTTAACGCACTAAGACTTTCGATTTCTTCAACTATTTCTACTTCTACTTCATTGGAAATATTAAAAACAAGCACCGAACTATAGAAAGTTTCATAATCGGATTTATATTTCACATAGATAGGTTCGTCTATCTCACCCACTATCTGTAAAGTGGTATGATTTTGGCATACTAGGTATGCCATGGTTGAAAAAGTCTCGGGATTATAGAGACTCCTCGGATTAGTAATCTGGTTATTCTCGAGAGAATTGCTAATAACAACATTAGGATGATCAAATAGCTCTTTGCTAATATGAATTTCATTACCGAATACTAGAATATTCAACCCGGTGACAGCCGGATCAACTATCATCTGTACTTTGTTATTTTGGATATAAAATCTTTGTTCAAAAAACGAATCCAGCCCCGTTTCTTTATATTTGTCCTGTGCGGCCGAATATAATAGTTCCGAATAATATTTCCCTAAAAAGGCTTTAACTGGTATTAGATTTTCTGACATTTATTTCTCGCACTGTACGAGATATTTATGGTTATAATTCTTCAAAGGTAGGAGTTAACGGAAAATTATTTGCTCTGGCAAAACTTACCGTCTCGAGTGTTTTTTCTTCTGCTACCTCTCGTGTATATGGCGCACCCGCAATGCCTTGGCCGGTTTCGTGAATTGCCTTTGTTATAATAATGGCATCTTCAGCAGTCTTATGAAAAATACGCATTAATACAGCAATTACAAAATCAAATGTAGTTTTGTCGTCGTTATGAAGCAACACCTTGTACATCTTTGGAATTTGTACTTTGATGGTTTCATCTATCTTCTCAATGACTTCAATTTCTGGCATAATCTAAATCCCTGGGTATAAAATGTATTATTACACACCCAGGGCCTTATGTCAATAAAATTTACTTGATAGCGATAAGCTTTGGTTTAGCTTCGTCTGGTACATTTTTTGTAAAATGTACTGTTAGAATGCCATCCTCTAAAGCTGCATTGCTTACTTCAAAATATTCGGCAATACGGAAGCTCTTTGAGAATGAACGACCAGCAATACCACGATATTGATAGGTCGAATCTGGGCCGGTGGCCTTATCACCCGTAATAGTCAACAAACCCTGATGCTCTTCCATCTTAACTTCATCTTTCTTAAAACCGGCTACCGCAAGTTCAAGATAGAATTCATTATCAGTAACACTGACAATATTATGTGGTGGATAGTTGTTTGTTTGTACTTGGAAATCCCTGAATACTGGTGCGAAACCAATGCTCATAGCTTCAAGTTGATTAAATAATCGTGTGAAATCGTTGTGTGACATAATTACTCCTTAAGCAAGTTTATCGTGCTATATCAAAACACGTTGCGGTATCATACCGCTAAATTGTAAAACCCCACCATGGGCATCTTACACATTTATTTATCTCTGATAAAGTCGAGATATTAGTATTATAAATGATAAAAGGCTTGATGTCAAGCCTTTTAAGTAATGTAAAATCTAGTTTAATATTTCTTATCTTTATGCCAATGACCGTTTGTAATCATTTCTTCAACAGTTCTTTCCCAGCGTTTACGAGCCTGTTTCTTCAGACGTTGTCTTAATACAGCCGGTTTCTCATAGGCCATTTTTTCTTTAACAATCTGAAGTAATCCAGAATCCTGAATCTTCTTGCTAAATGTTCGTAATGCTCGTCCAAAATCATCATTACGTACTTCCACTGTCATGCCTCTATGTCTTCTGCTATCTCTGTATTGTTTACTCATTGTTTGCTCGTTTCTTTGCCTTGTATACATGTTTAATTGTTCCACTAGCATCAACAAAAATCTTGTTGACACCATCCTTTGCTAATCTGGGCAGAATAAATTGAGTAGCCTGAAGATCTTTCTCCATAATTGAACGCAAACCTCTTGCTCCAATTTTTTGTTTTAAACAACTCTCTGCAACGTTATGTAGGTATTTATCATCGAAGTCTAAAGTAACGCCTTCATACTTAAATAATGCCTTAAATTGTTCTACAATACTATTTTTCGGTTCTTTTAATATTCTAATCATCATATCTGCCGTAAGATCGTCAAATACAACAGTAACAGGACAGCGACCTACAAACTCCGGAATAAGACCGTATTTAATAAGATCATCTGGCTGTATATCTTTAACTACTTTTGAGAATGAAGATTTCATGTTTAGGTTTGCACCTATTCCGATGCTTGTCTTTGAGCGATTTTTTCTAATAACTTCATCCAACCCTACAAATGCACCACTACAAACAAATAAGATATCCTTTGTATCAAAATCAACCGGTTCATCATACCCGTCGTCTATCTTTACAATAGTACCTTCGATTAATTTTAATAATGCTTGTTGTACACCCTCACCCGAAACATCTCTACTAATCGACGCAGACTCGCTTCTACGACTCTTCTTATCAATTTCATCAATAAAGATAATACCCATCCGGGCTTTCTCTAAATCATCATCTGCATTCTGTACCAATCGTCTTATTAAATTCTCCACATCTTCACCGACATACCCGGCTTCTGTTAAAGTAGTGGCATCAGCAATTACGTAAGGTATATCAAACAACTTCGCGATAGTCTTTACGGTAAGTGTTTTACCACATCCACTTTCACCTATCATTAATAGATTTGATTTTTCAATTTCAGTCTTAGACTTATTATTAATCCTTTTGTAATGATTGTAGACTGCAACTGAAATTGCAACCTTAGCACTATCTTGGCCAATTACATATGTATCTAAAAACTCTTTAATTTGCTCGGGAGTAGGAATCTTTTCTTTCTTTTTCTTTATACTTACATCTACTTCTTCGATATGTAAGATATTATATGTAATATCGACACATTCATTACAAATATAAATATTTTTGCCACCAAATTCCGGACCTTCTACCATTTGTTCTACTTGATGTCGACTTTTCCCACAATAGGAACAATTAATAAGCTTCTTAATATTAGTTTCTTCAGTTTTATCCATTTTGTGTCCTTTTAAATTCAGCTAGCCAACTTAAGGCTGTCGGATACCTACCCTTGGTACCGGACGGGGGCGTAATCTCCACATTCGAACTATCTGGCGCCGTTTCTTTAATAATTTCCGATCGTGTCTTAGGTATTTCTTTAATTTCTTCGGTCTCTGTATGCGGGGTGATATCGGTCTGGGTATCGGCATGAACGGCCAGGATGTCTTCCCTGATATACTCACTTTCATCCGTTGCCTGTATATTTTTCTCTTCTTCATTAAGTTTTTGTGGGATAAAATGAGGTGCCGATTCTTGTATAGTTGTATTTACAGGTTCTTCCTGTATCTCACCCAATATCTCGGTGGTGATTGATGTGGGAATACGATTAGTGTCCTCCCCGCTGCTAACTCTCGAATAACTAGGTTGACGTATGACGGGTAAAGGCGCATCAATGGATCTGTTGAGTTGGATGTTCTCCAATACTGTATCTTCTTCCTCATTGATCACCTTTCGTATCTCGGTATTCGTAGAGGTTTTGGCGGGAGATTTGATATCTTGTGCATCTTCCTTAACCACTTTGATCGGGACATCGGCCACAATACTCCCTGACTTAGGTACCCCGTCAATCTCTTCCGAATCGTACTTCTTTTTCTCATCTCGTAATCTTAACAATGTATGGTTTGCAGCTACTAATAGTATAACAGCAAGTGGATCAAGTGTCGATACAATAAGAAGAGTGAATATCCGCACCGCTGCTTCTATATTCTTTCCAGCATCAGCTGCCACACCGTAAAATAATTCCGCAATATACCTAATAGGGCCTACATCCAACTGTTGCTTTCTAACTTCGGATTGTAGTTTCAACTTTTCATCACTAAATGTGTCAATACGCTTCTGTGAGGTATCAATATCATCTCTTAATTGTTTACGCTGCGGTGTCTGGGTCTTTCTAACCGATAAAGACTTATCTGTTCTATCTTTTCCAATATAAGAATTAATTGTTGCATCCAATTGTGTGATAACTTTTTCATCATCTGCAATTACTGATTTTTCTCTTGCTATTTGTTGCTCTAATCTCTCTACTTTAGCACCATTATCTATTGTACCACCAGTTTGCTCTAGATGGGCTTTGCTCAAAAAGCCGAAAGTACCTATACTAGTGGCAATCATAAGAGCTAATATAAATCCTATTAGTGGAAATTTAAGCCGCCAATTAATGAATTTCCAATTTCTGTAAAGCCAACTGGTAGTAACTAATTTTGCTAATGCCAATACTATGCCCATAATAAGGGCATGTAGTGGAGAAGCGGCGTAAATTGCCATAAAACCGATTATAGAGAACCAATCAGCTACAGCAGCCAAAGATAAGGCTGATAAGAGAGTTAATAGTGCAAAAGTCATGTAATATTTATCGTCAAATCAGCCCCTGATATAATTTCTGTTATTGGTATTCGTTATCTTCGCGATGACCTTGGCGTAATGCCATATTTGCATCTGTTTCTCTTACTTCTACCTTACAGCACCATACTCGTTCTGCTTCTGCTGATCCGCAATTAGGTAAAAAGATTGTGTTGATATATTCATATATAAAATCAGAAATGCCTTCGCATCCTACCTTCTCAACCACAGTAATTTTTGCCAATTTTAACTCACCTAAGTGTAATAACTCAGCTTTCATTGGGTCATCTTCTGCAACAAGTAATGTATGATCAAACCAATCTTCAAGAACACCCTTAAGAGGTTTTAATCCGCCAAAGTCAAACACCCAATTACGGGCATCTAATGTATCGGCCTCAAACTCGAGATGAAATGATAAGGCATATCCGTGGATAAGATTACAATGAGAATCTGACCTCCACTGACGATATGCTACTGGACCTAGTTGATTATATGTTTTTGTACTTATATATTTTGTCATGATTATTCAAGCTCAATGCTTGCCTGTATAAATTTTGCATTAGGAAAAAATCGTTTTGCCCGGTCAACTAATTCTGCAGGGAATTGTATATTATCATTAAATTCTCTAATCAGATCTAGTATGCTTTTCTTTTCTAATTCTAAAAGAAATTCTTCGTATTTCCACCCATGCTTCTCTAATAACTTAACTCGTTCGAAATGAAATTGTACATCTGTATAATAATCATCTCGCGATTTTGTGATTTCTCCCAACCATATGGCAGGAGACGGTCTTCTAATTTCGTGTAATTTTTCTAACATCTCTCCGACAGGTATTTGCCGTAATTTGTCAAACATTCGTTTCTTAGACATATCAATCCTTGGTTATCGATACTAATCTCATAAACTCGGTTCTAACATTTGGGTCAGACTTGAATACACCACCCAATTTACTTGTTACGGTACTTGAACCGGAGTCTTCAACGCCACGACTCTTAACGCAAAAGTGTTGAGCATGAATAACTACACCAATATTATCTGTTTCTAAGATATATTGAAGAGCATGAAAGACCTGTTCAGTCAGTCGCTCTTGGATTTGCGGCCTCTTACTAAAGTATTCAACGATCCGATTAATTTTTGACAGACCCAATACCTTTTGCTTAGGAATATAAGCGACCGTTGCAAGACCATCAATAACAACAAAGTGATGTTCGCAGTTAGATTGTACATTTACGTCCCTTTCAACGACCATTTCGTCGTATTTCATCTTATTATCTACTGTAGTGCATTTTGGGAACGCCTCATAATCAAGCCCCCAAAAGATTTCGTTCACATACATCTTGGCAACACGCTTCGGCGTTTCGATAAGTGAATCATCTTCGAGATCTAAACCCAACACCTGCATAATATGTGCAAATGATTTTTCAATTTCGACTATTTTATCTTTACGATCTAGCGATGTTTGAAACGTTGGCGTCTCGACACCCATTTTAACCAGATGTTCGTGTACTTGTTGACCCAGAATGGGATCGCATTTTGTTTTATTGTATGACATATGTACCTTCCTTTGTGATGGTATGTTTTTGATTTTTGCTACCTTTGTGTAGCACAGTTATTTATCAATTAATAGACACCGTGCTTGCTTTTTAGAGTATAAAAATCGCTGGAAGCAGTAGAATCACCCATGCCTTTATTTAAACACCGTATTAGAGATTGAAAATCATTCTTTAAACTTGTACTTTCTATTTGTAACGATGCTACCATACTCTGCAAGATTTGTAATTCAGTTAATACCTCTGATAAACGCCCGGGGCCCTTTGTTTCTACCCCTTTAAGCTTACCGACAACTAGATCACAATCGAAAAGCTGCTTAATATCGTCTGCAGATAATACCCGGAATATCTTATCCAATAATGTAATCTTTTCTGTCTCTTCCGCGGTTAAATAAATCATATTATGCCCCTAATATGTGTTCTCTGAAAGCGGCTGTGGAAATCGGGACGATAGGTTCAATTAATTTGAGCATTGCTTCTGCATATACCCGAATTTCATATTGAGCATGTGAATGTAGTCGAAGTTTAAGGAAGTGAAATAGGTTATGTAAGTCGCAGGTAGCAAACATATGACTATATGTCCCAACCGGTAATACTGATCTTGCTAACTCTCGCGGACAACCATTCAATATTAGCTTATGGTAGTGATTAAACGAAGCTTCACTCGCTGATTTGATAATTTCGGCTACGCCAGCGGCATCCGGGTGCTGCTCATCTGTACGCATCTGCTTATTGGATGCCGATTGAGTGGTGATTTGATCTAATGCTGGGACATAAAACTCTTCTGGCAGCTCTGCATAACGAGCAGAAATCTCATTAAAACTCCAAGTACGATGTCTATGCCACTGTCTGAACACAAAGATAGGTGCTTTTACGTCAAATGTAAAAACACAGGATTCAAACGGGCTTGTATGTTTATTTTTTAATAGGTAATGGAGCAATTTGGCATCTTTGCCATCGTCGTCACCTGCACGCCAGTCTGCATCATACGATACTCTGGCATTACGCACAATGGATAAGTCGCTACCCATGCTTTCGACCAATCTTACATGGCCATGATCTAAAACTTTTATAATATTATCTTGCATATCTTCTCCTGATATGCAAAGTGTACACGAAAATCTAACGAAAGTCAAAATCCTTCAACAAGTCGGCAGACTATATAATCAGCTTCTGTTAGACATCCAATAAAGTCGGTATGTAAATAATCATTTTCATCAAAATTGAGAGATCCTTTGACTCCAAATCTACCATGTGACCAGATTTCGTATTTCTTGTAATAGAATTTAAACCATACTTTTGTTCCATCATCACATTTAACTGGTAATAATGCAAACTTTCTCTTATATTCGTATATAGATACAAGACCCGGGTCGCATCTCCAGTTAGGTGGTTGTGGCGGTATATATCCCATATAAAAACGGGGCCGAAGCCCCGGCTATTTAATCTACTTTCTGTGGTGGCATCTTGTAAAAATCGTGATTACCTAATCTTATGGTTCTCTTCAATTCGTTACGCCATGCTGGTTGACTTGTGTACGGGTTGTGAAAATGGGTTGCCCCATTTGTATTATCTTCGACAGTTCCACCAAGTGCTGTAATCGCTACAATACTAGCAACCTGAAATTGATCAACTACTCGTTGATTAACGGTTCCGTCTTTGTTTCTCACAGGTATTTCTTTACCCTTCTTGTCATTTTCGCAATACCATGAAAACGCACAGACAAGCTTTTTACTAATCCTTGATACAGCAGTTTGTTTGACCACTTCGCAGACAGTATTTGGGAATCGTGTATCATTAGCACGATTCAGGGTAACAGAAGCAACTGCAAACTGACCTCGTATATCTTCATTTCTGGCCTCATAATAGATGTTCTCAGCCAAGCAATACGCTTGTTCTGGATCAACCTTTGATGTGTCAACGTCGATTCCGACGAAGTTGGCTGTGCTTAAAAGATATGCAAGGAGAATTTTTGCTGTTATCATCTTTCTTTCTCCTAAATTCCCTTCTTGGATATACAAGGGACTAGTATTTAGTCCGCAGGGATAGCTCATTATATACAAAGTGATGTTAAGAGTCAAATAATGGATAAATAGCTTAACCGAAAAGGAATCCCATAATGAAGATTAACCAGTTTGATAAAAACCCTAAAATTGCTGAGAGAAGGATAGAAGATTCATCTGACTTTCCAGAAGAAGGTAATAATATTCGTACAAATAATGGAAACATGGAAGGCAAAGTTATTCATGTAGATAGTAATATGGTGTATTTTAAATTAGCTGATGGCAGACCAATGAAGACATCGATACGTAATGTAACCGTAATAGAAAAACTTGCAGACGGGGATGATGAGATTATGGAAGACGAATTAAATGAGATTTCTAACGAAGTATTGGCAAGATATAAACAGGGCGCGGCTGCTCAGGCAGGGGAGGCAGACTTAAAGGGTGACACAAAGAAAGCTGATAAAAGATTTAGTGGAATAATCAAAGCAACTAAAAAGCAATTTGCAAATGATAAGAAACAGAGTAAGCAAGGTGTGGCGGAAGCAGATGGATTAACTGAGGACTCATCATCAAGTCTACCCGATGTTCTG
>SESF01026742.1_pt1 | contig 75172 bp, 79 predicted proteins | sample 3171521 | NCBI WGS metagenome assembly SESF01 (sample SAMN10866945, study PRJNA518727) | freshwater metagenome | biome: subpolar coniferous forest; feature: holomictic lake; material: water; isolation source: holomictic Lake 227, 6 m and 8 m depth | place: Canada: near Kenora, Ontario | collected...
TCTTCAAAGATAACCATATACAGATTCTTGTAGCGACAGATGTGGCTGCTCGAGGTATTGATATTCCAGATGTTACTCACGTCATCAACTTTGATCTTCCCGCTACTTACGATGATTATATTCACCGAATTGGCCGAACCGGCCGAGGTAGTAAGAAAGGGAAGTCACTAACTTTTATTTAAAAGTTCAAAGAAAACTAAAAATAAGTTTAAAAAAAACAAAAGCCGGCCGAGATTGCATTTCACTGCATTACTCGGTCGGCTTTTTAATTCTGCTTCCTTCTGGAGGTGTTTCGGCGCAAGAAGGGATTACTCGGTGACCCTTTTTCTGGGTCGTGGTTTGGTGATGTCACATCAAGATAACTAAAGTATTCTCTGTGGGGTCTTGGATGAGCCATCACGATGTCGGGCTTTTTCTCCTCTTGCTCCTTTGACGAATCCAGCGGAAGCGGGAGTTGTCTATGGACGCGTGTTCTGCTCATATTTCATGCGGAATAATACCACATATAAATACAAAAAGCAAGTTTTAGATAAACGAAGCTAGCTCTTTGTGGAGCATTTCTTCGTATAGTTTATAGGCAGGGTTATCTAGTTCTATGCCATTTTCTTCTAAGACTCTGTGGCCAACAAAATATAGAGCAATAAGATCTTTAATATCCTTACCTTCTTCTATTGCCAGGGCCATTGTTTCCTGAGCAAGTTTTTTGACCTCAGCTTCTGTGGGAAGTTCTACAGCAGGGAATTGAGAGTGTAGTTCTTTTTTATCAAACATATCATTTAAGCCAACACTTCTTCGATGACAGATTTTACTTCGGCACCATCAGCCTTGTCTTTAAGTTCTTTCATAACAGCTCCCATAAAGATTCCCATCTTAGATTTGTCGGTAACACCAAGCTCGGCTTTTTTAGCCTCGACTACTTTTTTGATATCTTCTCGGCTCATCATTTGTGGCAGGTATGTTTCCAGGATAGCTAGTTCTGTCTTTTCTGATTCAGCTAGATCGGCGCGGCCACCTTTTTCAAATTGTTCAATGGAATCTTTTCTTTGCTTTACAGCTCGACGGATAACGGCTAGACAGTCGGAATCCGCTAGAGTTTCTTGAGGGGGTCTCTTTTGAGCTACTAATTCGTTAGTAAAAGCGGCTGATAAACCGCGGAGGACGCTTAAGCGAACAGCGTCTTTAGCCAACATAGCTTCTTTAATTTGTGATTTTATTTTGTCTTGCATGTTAATAGTATACAGTATGAAGTATGGAGTATGAAGGGTTTGACGAAACTATGGGGGAGTGTTAATTTACGCTTGAAATCCTAACTCTTTGAAAGGAGAACTATATGGGAGATGAATTTAAGCCGATAGTTATCATTGTTGAAAATCAGCGTTTCGGAGGTGGAGATTATATTGAAAATGGATATATAACCTCCAATCTTTCTGCTTGTATTAGGCGTTTGCTTGATTACGATGTTCTGCTGTTTCGTGGTTCGTGGTGTATCCAAGAAAAGAAAATCTGGAAAATCATCGAATCGTTTTGCAAAGCCGGTCTTGTAAGTGGTGTTTTTGTACAGCCAAGATCCTGCATCGAAGAAGGAGATGATGTCGAAAAGCTTTACAACCTTTTTCGATCCAGGGGTTTTTACATTCCTTTTTTGGTTCACAGTGTTTGGGGGCTAGAAAAGCCAATCGTCGGTCACCCAGAGGATCACAATTTCATCATGGAGCTTGATGATCTGGAAATTTTTCGACGTCTGGAGCAGGTGAGGCAGGACTTTTCTGGTGAAAAGTTGGCCATAAAGAGTAGGCTTCAGCAATTTTGGATGTATCGGAGTCTATTCGAAACTACTTTAGTTGAAAGCGTTATGCCTTGCTCGGATATTGGGAATTACGCCAATGTTAGGCTCGGTTCTGCCGGAGTTGACCGCTTTGAAAGAGAAGCAGAAATAATTCGATCTCTGGATGAAGCTGGAAGAAAGAAATTTCAGGATGAAGTTTATAGAGCAGAGGGGCTTATGAGAAATGATTCTGGGCCAGGTCTTCTGGTTGTTAGGGGTGGTGCTGGTATGGGACCAAACTGTGCCTGTTTCTCAGCTAATTCTTGGACTAGGGATATTATCTTGACCCAAAAGGGACAATGTCATGGTTTGTCAAAATTAAAGATGAGGTTTCTCGTTGAAGCCATGGCAGAGTTCAGAAAAGAATTAGGTCATCAGGAATTCTCCATAGAGCCTATTGGAGGCTACATCTTTCACAAAGTCGGAAATTTCAAGACACCTATCTTGCAATTTAGTTGGCATCGAGGAGAGTATGATGATCCTGAAATAATAGCTGTTGGTAAGTTTGTCTTCTCTATCAAGCTCGCTTTTCCAATCGATAGAGAGTTCAAACTAATCGAATAAGTTCACAAAAACATTAACACGCCGAGATGCAGCACGACATCTCGGCGGTTTTTTATTGATATTTTATACCTTCATACACCCCTTCATACTTAATACTTCATACTATATACTAGTATCATATGTCATCAGAAATAATTCTAATATTGGTTGTTGTTGTGGTAGTGAACGCCATTTTATTCTGGCTATTTTCTCGCAAGATGTCAGCGACGCCAGATACCTCTGCTAATGATGGGAGCTTGAAGCTTTTGCTTCAACAAATGAATGAACTTTCTCGTACTGTGGATTCTAAAATAGGGGAGTCGGCTAAGGAAATGAATGAATCAGTACGACATCAATTTACTGAGTCTCAAAAACTTATCAGGGACATTACTAATGAATTAGCTCAAGTGAAAGAGACTGGGAAGCAGGTGATGGGTTTTGCCGATCAACTTCAAAGTCTTCAGGATATTTTGAAAAATCCAAAACAGCGTGGAATTTTAGGAGAATACTATCTGGAAACTTTACTGAAAAATGTTTTGCCCCCTGGTAGCTATCAGATGCAGTATCCATTTCCAGATGGCACTATTGTGGACGCTGTTGTTTTTGTAAAAGACAAAATCATTCCTGTTGATTCAAAGTTTTCGTTAGAAAATTATAATCGTGTCGTAGAAGAGAAGAATCCAGCAGAACGGGAAAAGCTTGAGAAGGTGTTCGTTAATGATTTGAAGACTCGTATTTCTGAGACGGCCAAGTATGTTCAGCCGTCTCAAAATACCCTAGACTTCGCCTTCATGTTCATTCCTCATGAAGCAATTTATTACGATTTGTTGACCAATAAGATTGGTACTTCTAAGGAAGAACCAGAAAGCCTGATCCAGAGGGCTGCTTCAAAGTATAAGGTCATTATAGTGTCCCCAACGTCCTTCTTGGCCTATCTCCAGACCGTTTTACAGGGCCTAAAAGCCCTTCAAATTGAAGAGTCGGTCAAAGATGTCATTAAGCGCGTAGAGGAGCTTGGTAAGCACGTTAAGAGCTATGAAGAGTATCATTTAAAGCTAGGCAAGTCTCTGGAAACTACGGTAAACCACTTCAACGCCTCTAATAAAGAATTAAAGAAGTTGGATAAGGACGTCCTCCGCGTCGCCGGCGCCGCCCCAGGAATCGAAGCTTTGGTTTTAGAGCGTCCAATGGCTCAAGATGAATGAGTCTTGCATTTTTCTTAGCTTTTCGGTAATATACGGGGACTATGGAATTTGCAGTAATACAAACAGGCGGTAAGCAATATAAGGTCCAAGTGGGCGATACTATTAAGATTGAAAAGCTTGATGGTGACCACAAAAAGGGCGATAAGATCACTTTTGATAAAGTGCTTATGGTAGATGATGGTCAAGATACAACTATTGGTACACCATACATCAAAGGTGCTACTGTTGTGGCTACTTTTGAAGAAGCTGGAAAAAACAAGACAATTGACGTCATTAAATACAAACAAAAGAGCCGATACTTCAAGAAAAACGGCCATCGACAACCTTACTACAAAGTAACCATCTCAGCTCTAAAATAATTAAAAAAATCCCCGTAAGGGGATTTTTTTAATGTCTATTCATCAGCGCGTTTTTTATAGTTTCACTATCTGAGTATTCAAGTTCCGTGCCGGTCGAAAGTCCTCTTCCGAGTAAGCTAATTTTAATTTTATATTTCTCTACTAACGGCCGAAGCATTGAGGTAACATATTCTTCAGTATTTTCACCTTCAGGGTTTAAACTCATTGCAAGAATAATTTCTTTCAGGCCTTCTTTTTCGGCACGTCTTTCAATTGTGTTTCTAAGATCTTTTGCTCTGATGCGATTTTCTGGATCTTTGTCTAATATCGGTACTGTACCTCCAAGAATGAAATATAGCCCATTGTAAAAATGACTTCGTTCTACTGTTTCGAAATCAACATCTTTTGAGACGATCAGTATTGAGGTCTTATCTCTATCAGGGTTTCGACATATTAAACACAGATTGCTTCTTGATGCATCTTCAGGAAAAAACCTGAAACAAGATGAACAGAGTCTGATTTCCTGTTTCAGGTTTTTGACAGTTTCTGCGAAGTCGTTGAGATAGCTGTTGGGACGTGTAAGTAAATAAAAAGCAAATCGTTTTGCTTGTCGTGGTCCTATGCCCGGGAATTCTCGGAACATTTCAGTCAGTTTTTTGATAGAGTCCATTAGAGGAGAAAATTAAAGATTAGAAAGCATCGATAGACGAATTAGAGGCAGCTCCACCAAAATCACTATGATCAATACTCAAAAATGTTGATTTTTTATCATCGAAATACAATTCGATTTTACCGGTCGGACCATTTCGATGTTTTTCGATTAAGATTTCTGCAATATTTGGTCGGTCGGAATTTTCCTTGTACTTATCCTCGCGGTGAATAAACATAACAACATCGGCGTCCTGTTCGATGGATCCAGAATCTCGAAGGTCTGATAGACGAGGACGGCCACCACGCTGTTCTACGGCACGAGAAAGCTGAGATAGGGCGATAACTGGGACATCAAGCTCTCGGGCCAAGTTTTTAAGTGAGCGTGAAATCTCTGTTACTTGCTGAACGACGTTATCGGAATTGCGTGATTGTGTAGGGACCATGAGCTGTAAGTAGTCGACAATGATCAAGCCTAGACCTTTTTCTGCCTTTAGGCGTCTTGCCACAGCGCGCATCTTTAAGATGTTGTTGCCCGGCTGGTCGTCGACGAAGATCGGAGCAGTAGATAATTTCTCAAGAGAGTCTCGGATCTTGTCGAAATCTGATTCAAGAGTAAGTTGACCGGTGCGAAGTTTCCATGCATCGACATGGGCTTCAGCAGCCATCATTCTATCAATGAGCTGGGCGGATGCCATTTCCAAAGAGAATATGCCTACAGGAATATTATGAATGATGGCTGCTTGGCGGGCAATATCCAAGGCTAGGGAAGTTTTTCCCATTGATGGTCGAGCGGCTAAAATGATTAAATCTGAATTTTGGAAACCAGAAAGTTTATTGTCTAAGTCTTTAAAACCAGATGGTACACCACGGAGCTCCCCCTTATTTTTGTGTAATTTCTCAATTCTATCCCAAGCCTCGCTAAGGTTGTCTTTGATTTCAGTAAATTTATGGACTCCTGAAAAGTTGGTCACTTCAAAAATTCTTTTTTCTGCTTTGTCTAATATTTCCTCTAGTTCTTCGGCTTCTCCATAACCAAGAGAAGAAATAAAATCAGAGGCCTCAATAAGATTTCGGAGCATCTGCTTTTTTTGAACTATTTCGGCGTAGTGAATTAGGTTCGCAGAAGAGGGAACTATGTTGATGAGTTCTGTAAGGTACGCAGAACCACCAATTTGTTCTAGCTGATTTTTTTCTGAAAGTCTGGCCGAAAGAGATAGTAGATCTATGGGATTACTTTTTGTAAATAGATCCATCATTCCCGAATATATGATGCGGTGTTTTTCCGCATAGAATGAATCAGATTTAATGATATCAGTGATATCGTGCATTGACCCTGGTCGCAACATGATAGACCCGAGCAAAGCTTTTTCAGATTCTATGTTTTGAGGAGGAATGCGAAGAGGGCTTTTAACGGGAGTTTTGAATTTTTGGTAGCTAGTGGTTGTCATTGATCCAAGTATAACAAATGGATCTTATGAAGAAAGTATGAAAAAAGAATAAAATGTGTTTAAAGTGGGGACAGTGTAAAACCCCCAGATTTATCCTCAATTTTCCACCCTAGATCGGCTATTTTTTGTCGTAGAGCATCAGATTCTGCCCAATTGCTATTTTTGCGTGCTTCTTCGCGAGTTTCCGCCAGGATCCTGACTTCTTCTGGAGCTTCTGCCGCTTGAGTCTTTATTTGATTGGCTAAGTCTAGGCCTAATACCTTATCGATCTCCAAAATGGTAGCTTTTTTGTCAGCATCGGAGGTTGAGTTATCTTTTAGAATATCCCAGACTATTGCTAATGCTTTAGAAGTATTAAGATCGTCACTCATAGCTTCTTCAAATTTTTCAAGATAATCTTTATTTATTTCTCCAATTTCTTCTATTGCCGATAGTGCGCGAGATAACCTTTTTAAGGCCTGCTCTGACGAGTCTAGTGTTTCCCAAGTAAAATTAATCAGAGTTCTATAGTTTGCATTTAAAAGCCAGTATCGGTAGCTAAGCGGTGTAAGAACTTTTGAAGAAACTTCTTCGATGGTAATAAAATTACCTGCCGATTTTGCCATCTTAGAATTATCGATTAATACATGTCCATTATGTAGGAAATAATTGGCTAGCGGTTTCCCGTCGCACGCTCCTTCGGATTGAGCAATCTCGTTGGTGTGATGAGGGAAAACAAGATCAATTCCTCCAGTGTGTATATCAAATGGTTGGCCGAGGTATTTTACTGACATAGCTGAACATTCTATGTGCCAACCTGGTCTACCTTTGCCAATTTCTGTATCCCAAAATACCTCACCATCTTCTGGAGTCCAAAACTTCCACAGCGCAAAATCTTGAGGATTTTCTTTGTCATATTCATCATTAGTAATTCTTTCCTCCGACTTTGTATTGTCGATATGAAGGCCGGCTAGGGCACCATAATTTTTTGATTTAGATATGGAAAAATAAATTCCGTCTTTTGCTTTATAGGCCAGTCCATTTTTTAATAGGTCCTGGATTATTTCTAGCATCTCATTGATGTTTTCGGTGGCTCTTGGGGAGTAAGTTGCTTCTTCTATGTTTAATTTTTTTAAATCATCAAAAAATAATTGTGCATATTTTTCGGTGAATTCTTTCAGTGATATATTTTCTTGCTGACTTTTTTTGATGGTTTTGTCGTCTACATCCGTGATATTTCTAACTAAAGTCACTTCATATCCCTGCCAAGTTAAAAATCTTTTCAAGATGTCTGGAAAAACGAAGGCGCGAATGTTTCCAATATGGATTCTATTATAGACGGTTGGCCCACAAGAATAGATACCAACTTTTCCATCAGTAACAGGTTTAAAAAGCTCTTTCTTTCCGGTAAGCGTGTTATGAAGATATATGTCTTTTATAGCCATTTTTTCCACTTAAATAGAGCAAATGTCAGAATGCCGACGGCTGCCATGATCGAGATGACTTGGTAAAAACCATTAGGACTGTCTTGTAGGGGTGTGTATGACAGTCTCATACTGAAAATCGAAGCGATGAAAGAAAGCGGTAGGAATATGAAGGCGATAATCGTAAACGTTTTCATTACCTCGTTTTGTTTTGTGGAGAGTAGAGAGTCATTTGTGCGGCGAAGCTCCTCAAGAAAATCTTTGATGTTTTGGGTGGCGTTTTGAACTTTATAAAATTCTCCAATGATGTCTCGTAGATAGTAATCAAATTCTTCGCCAAAGAATTTTTTGCCAGCGTTTTCAAAAGAAGTGAGCACCTCTAGGTGTAAGTTCAGGGCTTCTTTAAAGAAAAGTATATCGCGGTTTATTTCTGATAGTTTGAAGACCATTTGTTTTTCTTCGCCATGGAAGACTTTCTTTTCTGCTGATAGAAGGGTGGAGCGAGCGTATTCTAGGTCTTCTAGTAGATGATGATAAATATTTTTAATCATGTAGTAAAAGATGAAGCCTGCATGATCACCAATAGGGCTTCGATCTAATATGGAATTAACCTCGAACATTTTACTGAAGAGGGAAAGCTGTTCAATGTGATCGTAATGGGCTGTAATGATGAAGTTTTTTCCAATAACAAAATCAATTTCTTGGCTATCTTCTGGATCAATACCATCATTTTTCTTGAGGGAGGGGAATCGGAGAATTAGATAAAGATGATTTGGATACACATCTACCTTAGGCTTCATATTTGGTACTAGTAATTCTTCAGCCACAAGAGGGGCAATTCCGTGTTCGTCGACTAGCTTGCGAATTTCCTCTGGCGTTGGAGATTCAACGTCTATCCAAGTTAGTTTTCTAAATTTGTATTTATTTATCATGTTATTGAATAGTATATAGTATTTGGTATTAGGTATGAAGGGATAAGTTTTCCCCTTCGTACTTCATGCTTCATACGCTATACTATCCTAATGCAAAAGATTTTTAATTTTCTAAAAAGTAATTGGTTGAAGATAGTCGGCGGGTTAATTGTTGTGGGTATTATTGGTGGAGTCTTTTGGGGAGGATATGTACTAGGTAATAAATCAGCCAATGGAGGAATACTTAGAATTACTGAATTATCAAACAAAGAAGTCGGCATGGCTTCAAGTACTGATTTTGCTCTTTTTTGGCAAGTTTGGAATACTTTGAATGATAAATATGTTGCTACCCATGGCACCTCAACTATTGTTACAAGCCAGGACCGTGTTTATGGGGCTATTAAAGGAATGGTAGCCGCTTTGGGTGATCCTTATACTGTTTTCTTTCCTCCAAGTGATGCAGCCTTATTCAAGAGTGAAATATCAGGTAATTTCCAAGGTATTGGTCTAGAAATTGGAGTCAAACAGGGCAATATTGTGGCAGTATCTCCTTTAAAGGGAAGTCCTGCTGAGAAAGCTGGTATTTTACCTAAAGACATCATTGTTAAGATTGATGGTGTTTCGACAGATGGAATAAGTACTGATGAAGCTGTTAAGTTGATTCGTGGTGCTAAAGGGACATCAGTGACCCTCACACTCTTCCGAGATTCTAAAAAAGAGCCTTTTGATGTGAAAGTTGTTAGAGATACTATCAATGTTCCAACATTAGATACAAAAGCCCGAAATGACGGCGTCTTCGTCATTAGTCTTTACAGTTTTTCGGAAAATTCTCCCGACCTTTTCCGAAGTGCATTAAAACAATTTGTTCAGTCTGGTGATTCAAAATTAGTTTTGGATTTAAGGGGAAATCCTGGAGGATATTTGGAAGCCGCTGTAGATATGGCTAGCTGGTTCTTGCCAGCCGATAAGGTAATCGTTTCAGAAGATTATGGCGGAGGTAAAGCACCGGACGTTTATAAGAGCAAGGGCTACAATATTTTCAACAACAATCTGAAGATGGCCATTTTGGTTGATCAGGGCACAGCTTCAGCTGCCGAGATTCTTTCTGGAGCTTTAAGTGAACAGGGTATTGCTAAGTTGGTTGGTCAAAAGACTTTTGGAAAGGGTTCCGTACAAGAACTTCTACCTTTACCCAATGACGCTTCTTTGAAAGTTACTGTGGCAAGATGGTTAACTCCAAAAGGTAAGTCTATCTCTCAAGAGGGTATTGTTCCTGACGTTGTTGCATCTACTACTCCAGACGATATGGCTGCCGGAAAGGATCCTCAGATGGACGCTGCTATCAAATTATTGACAAACTAGTCTTAAAGAATAAGCTGATCAACGAAACCTAAATTTTAAACAAGAAAGGATTTTTGCCATGGCCACGGACTTGCTAGTCTTAGAGGTTGAACCTCAAGACATTGGAGATTCGCTTTCTGAAACTCACTGGAGAGAGGTACTCGAAAAGGTGGTTAAGATAAATTTTGAAACGGATAGAGGGCTGTTCTCAAGTGTTGGTTTGATCACCGACGAGCATACTGTTAGTACGACTGTCGGAGCGGTTCTTAATAGGAATCGCGCCAGAGTAAAGTATTATCAAGACGGAGGCATTGAAACTGCTGGAGATGTAGTCAAAGCAGAGCAAAAGCTTTCGGCTAGTATATACCCTATGTACGTCCCTCGGGTAGGTAAGGTGGAACTCAGTAGGGAAATCCAAGGGGATAGTCTTTTGGTGGTAAATCATTGCAGAAAGGATTGGAGCGTCGACAGGTTTTCTTTTAGAGGAAGTGCTAAGGAAAAAGATCTCATCAATTTCCAAATAAACTGTCCTCCGAATGGTATTGCTGGGGCTCCGATCTTTTCTTCTGAACAAAAATTGATTGGAATGATTGTTGGCAATATCCCACATACGAGATACTTTCTCGCCGTTCCTTGGGGGACTTTCTTCGCCAACAGGGTCGAAATACTTTGATCTTTATTTTTTTAGACAGCGCGGAATAAAATCCCGCGCTGTCTTTATTTTTTTTCAAAATGGTATAATGAGATAATGCATATTGAAGGGGTTAAGAATTTTTACCGACGCTTTGAAAGACATATTTCCTCAGCTTCTCTTTTGGGAGGATTCTTGTTTGATATTTTTACCCTTAAGAGGGTGGATTTATTTTTAGAAAATTTTTGGGTTATTGTTCACTTGTTAATGGCGGCTACCGGGATCTTTTTGCTTAATTTGTACGGTGAAAAAAGCGCTAAGATTCATTTTTGGCTAATAATAGCAATCCAATTTGCTTTCGGGGGACTTCTTAGTGTTTTCCTTGTTTTTTATTTTAGAAGTGCAAATTTGGCTGTTAGTTGGCCATTCCTTCTCATTTTGATGATGGCCTTTATTGGCAACGAAGCTTTCAAACACCGCTATAGTCGACTTGGTTATCAGGTTGCTATTTTATTCCTTTCTATTTATTCGTTCTTCATTTTTTTTGTTCCAGTGGTTGTTCATCAAATTGGAGACAAAATCTTTCTGTTGAGCGGGGCCATTAGTTTATTGGCAATATCTTTTTTTATTTTTCTTCTGGCTATTTTTACTAGAGAGAAATTTAAACAAAGTGGCAAGAGGATAGTTGCAAGCGTTGCCATTATTTTATTTCTTGTAAACACCCTTTATTTCACAAATATCATTCCACCGATTCCGCTCTCTCTTAAGGAAGCCGGTATTTTCCATTCAGTAGTCAGAAATGCTGGTGGTAATTATGACGTTCAGTATGAACAGCAACCATGGTATCAGTTCTTCCAAGCCTATGAGGTTTTTCACCAGGTACCTGGAGAACCTATATATGTTTATAGTGCCATTTTTTCTCCGACTACCTTAAATACCACGATCACACATCAGTGGCAATATTATGACGAAACGGAGAAAAAATGGGTTGATAGTGGAAAGATCGATCTCCCAATAGTCGGTGGACGAGATGGTGGGTATCGCACCTATTCGCTCCGAAGCGACTTGGCTGATGGTTATTGGAGAGTCAATGCTCTAACAGAGACAGGGCAGAGTGTGGGCCGTATTTCCTTTAAAGTCGAATCTTCCTCCTCAGAACCTGTCTTGGAATCAAAAACTATTAATTGACAAGATTATTTTTGTAATATATAACTTAGAACAAACTTTAACCCAGATATTAGAAAGTAGGTAATTGTGAACGTTGTAAAAATAAATAAAAACTTCTGCTTTGGCGTTGTGATGGCGACCATCATCGCCACCTCCTTTGCGGCTTGTGGTCAGGCATTGGGGTTTTGGGGGTGTGTCATCGCCTTCTTGATTTCTTACCCCTACAGGTTTGAGAGTGGAATAGTTTATTCCATATGGGGAGGATTTTCTGATGGCGATATCCGCTCTCTGCTATCCGTTTTTCAGATAGCAAAGGAAAACGCCTCTTCTCTCATTAGCTTCAATCTCTACCAAGAGGCTGGCAAAACAGCTAAAAGCGGTTTGGGGATTAATTTTATCCAGCGTGCGAAGGAAGACTCCTTGCTGGTGTTTGGAATTTCGATTTTCCAATACGCAAATGAGAGTGCCAAGCATTATTTGGGCATCAATCTCTTCCAAAAGGCTGAGGATAAAGCTTTGTTTGCGTTTGGTCTGTCTGGAATACAAACGAGCAGGCTTGCCTTGCAGGGCATTACTTTATCTTTTCTCCAACTTGCCAGAGAGACGGCAGAGCAGGAGATGGGGGTAGGTCTTTATCAGAAGGCCCCTTGCGTGAGGCATTTTATTGGTCTGCTGCTCTTTCAGTCTTTCAAGAGGAAGAACAGGTCGGCGGTCAGTATTGTGGCTTTGGAGGAAGGGGTCCTTCCTGCGGCCTGAAATGACCTCTGGATAATCAATTAATAAATCAGGTGGTGTGGGTTTGCCCGCACCGCCTGTTTTTTATAGAGTTGATTTTAATAGCTAGATAGGGTATAAATAAGGCCTAATATTTAAATAATATATGAAAGTAATACTTATAAAGGATGTTGCCAAATTAGGCAAAAAATACGAGGTTAAAGAGGTCGCAGATGGATACGCTCTAAACTTTCTAGTGCCTCATGGTCAGGTAGAAGTGGCTACACCAAAGGCTATGAAGAAGGTTGAATTACTACGTCTTCAGGAAGTTCAAGAGAAGAAGATCCAAGAAGATCTTTTACTTAAGAATCTTAAATCTCTAGAAGGTATAACAATTACTCTAAAAGAGAAGGCCAATGAGAAAGGTCATCTTTTTGCTGGTATCCATAAGGCAGAATTAATCCCAGAAATTAAGAAGCAGACAGAACTTGATATCGCTCCAGAATACATCGAATTAGAAAAGCCAATCAAAGAAGTAGGGGAGCATGTTATTCCTGTTAGCGTTCAAAACAAGACAGTCACTTTCAAACTTGTTGTCGAGGCGAAGTAGCAATCACAAACAAAACAACACCCAGTCCAGAGACCGCTCCGGGGCGCTTGCCCAAGTCTTAGTCTCTAGCCTGAGTGTTGTTTTGTTTGTGATTGCTACTTCGTTCATGACAATACACATTACCTAGTGAAATTCTGTATTAGTGAGTGGTAAAGACATAATAAAAACATCTTGTTAAATGGACTAAGACTTGGGCAAGCGCCCCAGAGCGGTCCATTTAACAAGATGTTTTTATTATGTCTTTACTATTTCTTTAACAGAATTTCACTAGACAATGTGTACAATCTTTTTTGTCATCGTTGTGTTGTCGAAGTGAGTCTTTCTTTTTGTACCGAACTTTACTTTTCCAGGTTTTAGAGCAAATAGAGTGTGATCCTTTCCTAGGCCAACATTCTTACCAGGAAGAATACGTGTACCACGCTGTCGTACGATTATTGCGCCAACAGAAGCAACCTCACCGTCATATAGTTTGACGCCGAGATACTTAGGGTTTGAATCTGTTAGGTTTTTGGCGGTACCTCCCGCTTTTTTATGAGCCATTTGATTAAATTAAAAGGGTTAACTGAAAAATTAACGTCCCATGAGTATACTAAAATTCATTTTAAAAGGCAAGATATACTGGATTTTGCTAGTTTTTAGCTTACTTCTTAGTATTTGGGGGATGGCAAAAATATCAGAAGTAGCTTCTGAAAAACAGCCCATTATTATATACAATAATAATGATAAAATGTAAAGGGTATTACCGGTGAAAAAGCCTTATTTAAAGCCATATATTTAAAAATATGGATATCATTTTTTCCACAAAAAGATTGACTTAACCCCTTGAATTTGCTACTATATTGGCATAACCAGATATTGTTCTGGTTTTTTATTTGAGAGATTTGTTCCGAGGACAGACCCTTAATTCTTATTCGGACAAGCGCATAGAACCATTGAGTAACAGACATGCGTATTACTATCTAAGAATAGGCTTATTATAAAAAAAATGTCTATTGGCTTAGTAGTGTTCTTTGTTAGTTTTGGAACTTTACCAGCTTCAGCTGCCGCTCCAGGAACAGCTTCCTCGACATCGGGGACAGCAACAACGACTTCCATCATAGCTTCTTCAACAGCATCAGTAATTGATACTATCGAGAGTTATTTTGCCGACGTCCCAGTTCTTGAGGCCATCGCTACTTGTGAGTCTCACAACACACAATTTAACGATGACGGCACTGTTTACAGGGGTAAAGTCAATCCCAAGGATGTTGGAGTAATGCAGATCAACGAACGTTTTCACCTTAAAAGGTCAAAACAACTAGGCTACAACATCTATACTCTTGAGGGGAACTTGGCTTATGCTAAGGAACTATATCAAGAGCAGGGAGTAGCTCCGTGGAGCGCGTCAGCGTTCTGTTGGGGTAGAACAGCAAAACTTCTACAAGCTAAAGTCCAAAACAGCAACACTATTGCTGCCAATCTAAAATAGGAGAAATTCTAGACAAAAGGCGCTCCAAGTTAATTGGAGCGCCTTTTGTCGTAAGGTGTTGTATAATGGCAACATATGGTAATTTTAAAGAGATATTTTTTCTTTGCGGTAGCTTTATTTATTTTGGTTGTTCCTTCTCTTTCTCTAGCCGCTGTAGCTCCGAGTGGTCTTTCTTATTCGACGTGGTTGGCATATTGGAAGAAAGATGCGTCTGTTGCGGATATACTGCCTCACCTGAATTCCTTTGTGGAAATCAGTCCTTTTAGTTATACCGTAAGATCTGACGGTACCTTGGCCGACACAGCTTTAATAGATCAGTCTCCTTGGACAGGTCTTTTTACAGCAGCTTCAAGTTCGGGGGTAAAAATCATTCCCACGGTTGCATGGTCTGATTCCGCTTCTATTTACAATGTTCTCTCTAGTACTAAGCTTCGTAATAGCCATGTCCAGCAGATTATGTCTGTTGTTACTTCGCACAATTTTGCCGGAATTGATATCGATTATGAAAATAAGACCTTAGCAACAAAAGCGGGGTTTTCTGCTTTTCTGAAACAACTTGGAACAGCCCTTCACGCAAAAAAGAAAATTATGGCTTGTTCTATTGAGGCTCGCACCCCACTTAGTTCACGCTTTGTAAATATTCCCAAGACAACCTCATACGTTAATGATTTTTCGGTAATCAATCAATACTGTGACGAAGTGCGTATTATGGCCTACGATCAATATAATGTTGATATTGTTTTAAATAAGAGCAAGGGAGGGGGATTAAATTATTATGCTCCTATATCTGATACTGATTGGGTCAAAAAGGTTATTATGGAGACACTTGGTACTATCAATAGGAAAAAGATAGTCTTGGCGGTGGCTACCTATGCTCGAGATTATACAGTTGTTCAAAATGGAAATAGCTATTCCTATACTAATCCAAAAAGTATCGCCTATAATGACGCCATGGCTTTGGCTCAGTCTAAGAGTTTAGTTCCTACAAGAAACAGCGCTGGAGAGCTCGGGTTTGCTTATATGGTTGCTTCTAGTACTGCTCCTAGTGTGCTTCATTACGTTTCAATTTCCGACGCAGGATCTATCTCTGATAAAATAAGACTTGCTAGAGCCTACTCTCTCAAGGGCGTAGCAGTATTTAAAATAGATGGAAGTGAAGACCCTCAAATATGGAATATCCTCAATTAAAAAATAAAAAGTGTATAGTTTTTGACCTTGACGGGACGTTGGCCTTAAGCAAGCAAGCTATTGATGTAGAAATGGCTAAGCTTTTTTCAGAATTACTTAAAAAGAAACTAGTTGCAATTGTATCTGGTGGGACAGTGGACCAGATGGAACTACAGGATGTTAACAGACTACCACCTGATACCTTTTTAAATAATCTACATCTTTTTCCAACAAACGGTAGTGCTTATTATCGTTTCGATGGTAAAGAGTGGTTGGAGGTTTATAAAGAAGCTTTACTAAACGAAGAAAAAGAAAAGATCAAGCAAGCTTTTACCATTGCTCAAAATGTGGCAAGTATTTCGGAAATTATTCCAACAAAAACTTTTGGGGAGGTTTTAGAAGACCGTACAACCCAAATGACATTTTCTGCTCTTGGCCAACAAGCGCCTCTTGATCAAAAATCTGCCTGGGATCCTGATATGAAAAAAAGGACTGCAATAAAAAATATTTTAGATCCTTTGCTTCCAGAATTTTCTGTAAGAATTGGCGGGGCCACTTCCATAGACGTAACCAGGAAGGGGATAGACAAAGCTTATGCTATTGGGAAGATTTGTCAGTACCTAAAATTATCCAAAGAGGATTTAGGGTTTGTAGGTGACGCTATTTTCCCCGGTGGAAATGATTATGCGGCATTGCAGGCTGGTGTGGAAAGTGTAAAGGTGGAGAATGTTGAGGAAACAAAAAATATTATTAAGTATATAATTTTATAATCATGAACATTGTTAATATCTCTAAGCCTTGGGGAGGATTTGAACAGTTTGTTATGAATGAGAAGGTTACTGTAAAAATTTTAATAGTTAAGGCGGGAGAGGCTTTTAGTTTACAAAAACATGCTAACAGGAGTGAATTTTGGAAAGTTTTAGAGGGCAATCCAACGATACAAGTTGGTAATAAGATAGAGGAAGCGTTTGTCGGAGACGAATTTTTTATAAATGAAAATGAGTTGCATCGGATCAGCGTTGAGGCTGAAAATCAAACACCAGCAAAGATTTTGGAGATTGCTTTTGGTGATTTTGATGAGTCTGACATTGTGAGGCTAGAGGATAAGTATGGAAGGGTATAGATACTTGCTATTTATACAAAAGTCTGTTAGAGTTTATACGAAACTTAGTTCGAAAGAACAAGTAAGTCTGATAAGTAAAACAACCAAGAACGAAAGAGGAAAAAAAATAGAATATGGTAAAAGCAGTAAGCAATAAGGCCCCCGCGGCTCGTGGCAAAATTGTCAGGAAGCCCCACAAGGGAAAATCTCTGCAAGAGTTCATCAATCATTCGCTCGAGCAACTTCGAGCAATGTACCACAGTAATCCTGATGGTCTCGGCCGCAGCCAGATTATGGCTTTGGCCAAGGCCAAATTCCGCCACGTCATGCTGGGCCTGATTGACTATTTGATCGAGAATAGGATCATCGAAAAATTCCGTCGTCACGGCACCACGGATTGCTACCGGCTGATCGGCGAAATCCCCAAATCCGTGTCGGAGTTTCAGTTTGCTACGGCGCGGTGATCTGAGTAATCTCTTCGCCTGATTCTTGGCAGGGTCGTTCCAATCTTTGGAGCGACCCTGTTTTTTTTATTTAAAAATGATTGAGAGTGTAATTGATTAGTGTCTCTGAATCGGTCTTTTCGTCGGGGGATTTGAGGATTATTGTCACGATAGGTCTTTTTGTTTGATTTACTGGAAATTCAAATACCGATAGGTTGGCTTCAGCAGCTGCTGTCGTCTTTCCATTTTTACCACCAAAGAAATATTGATTATCAATAAAGTCGTTGAAATTGCCTAAATTATCGAATCCGCTATCTCCGTAGGCATTCGCTTTAATTTTTCCTGATGTAATATTAAATACGAAGCTTCTATTATTGTAAATATATTTAGCCAGCATAAAAAGATCTTCTGCTGTTGAAACATTGTCTTCTGAGGCTCCAGAAGGATCAGAGAAGTGCGTGTGGGCCATACCTATTGAGGCAGCCTTATCATTCATGTGTTTGATAAAATTATCTCTGCCATAGTATCTAGCTATTGTTTCTGCAGCCTCATTAGAAGATTCCATCAAAAGAGGGAAGAGTAATTGGTATATAGTGTATTGTTCTCCGGGTGCAAGGCGTGCTTTAGATGTGTAAACTATGGCCTCTTTTGGAACTGTGGCTGTCTTGTCGAGATTAATATATTCTGTTGCTACTAGTGCTGTGACTAATTTAGTAATCGATGCTATAGGAACAATTTCTGTAGAATCCTTGCTTGTGAATACGTGGTTGTTTTCTAGGTCTGCTGAGAAATATATAGGAGCGGCTACAGAGGGAGCGGAGTCAGGATATGTAAAGTTGTCGGGGGAGAATCCTTGTTCGAATACAAGGACTGGTGTGCCAACATCAACTATATCGTACACTTTTTTTGCATCGTCGGTGTCGAGTCTTATGCATCCACCTGTGTACGTTTTGGAAGTAGGGGAACCGTCAGGGTAGTAAGTTTTTCCATGTATAAAGAAATTTCCTTGGAAGTTCATGCTCCAGGGCATCCAAACGTGCCCCATAGTAGAAAAATGAGCTTTCTCTTTAGCTTCAATCTTATAAAGCCCAGCTGGCGTTTCCCACCATGATCCTGGTTGTCCCTTGGTGGCGATGGGTACTTCTAGCACCAAGTTACCATTATCGTATACCTGCATTTTCATTGCAGACAGATCTGCTTCGATGAAACTAGCCTTGTTGTCGATAAATTGTTGTTTTACTTTTCCAAAAAAATCTGGATTAGATAATGCTGGCTGCTCACCATAAGAAAATTCAACTTTTTGACCAGGGAGATTATCTGCGATGTTGATTGTATAGTTTAAAGTCCGACTTCCATAGATATATAAAAAAATACCAATTGCTAGTATCATCAGTATTAAAAAAAAGAGAACTACTTTGGGTTGTTTGAGGTACATGATGTTATATTAAATCATATTATAACACGATGTGTGAAAAGGCATTCGTCGATAAATACTCATCTGTAACAGGGTACATGACTGGTGCAAAATTTTCGTACAGTTTTTCATCTTTTTGTTTGACTCCTGCAATGAGGGTTTCTCTCCATATCTCATTCATTCGAAACCAGATTCCTTTTGCTCTTATAAACAAGTGATTTTTTTCATATACATGAAATTTCTCGGGAATAATCTCTGGCGATCTAAGTTGTACTCGTAAATTGTTTTCATCGACCCATAGGTGGATCTGTATTGGGGTTGATAGGGTGTTTTTGACCCTGAGATCAATGAGGTTATAAAAAATTGTTGCTCCGCTTCCGAATGGCAGAGTTCGATTGTGGTCAGGAAAAACATCTCGTGAATGGTGAGAACGTTCTGTAATAACAAGCGGAGTGTGTAAAAATGTCCAATGCAAAAGATTTGAAAGCTGACATAATCCTCCTCCAACTCCCTCCAGTACTTTTCCATTAGAAAGAAGCATTCCGTCTGCGAAGCCTCTTTTGCGTGTCGGATTGCCGAGCGCACTCCATAACGAGAAGGTTTTACCTGGTGGAATAATCACTCCATCAAGTATCTCAGAAGCCAATTTTAGATTTATGATTTTTTGTCTTTGTAGTCTTATGTCGCTGTTACCAAGTTTGCGTATCAATGGAGATGAATGTCGGGTGACAATATATTTAAATAAATTAGAATCTTTTTTAAATGATATGGACGGGTTTATCTTTGTGGCAATCTTTCGAACAGCTCTTCTGGTAAAAAGAATAGGGGATGCCAAAAAAGGATATCTTAATGATAACGCGACTCGTTTAGGAGAAAAATATTCTTTTACTTTATTTTCTGGCATTTCAGAATCATGTCATACGGGTTATTTTCATGCAACTCATAGATTCTAAGACTGGGCTGAGAAAGGCCCTTATCTTAGGGGGAGAGGGCTTTTACAGAATATAGTAACGTCGCACAAGATACCTTTTGCGACATACGCTATTATTAAATAAGCCCCCTGCTTAGCTTTTTAATTTTTGGCTTAAATCTTTCAGATTTTCTTATTTCTTAAAAAAAAGAACCTCCTATAATCGTTTATAAGGGGTCTGTTGATTCCGGCATGATACTTCCCTCGTCTGGTTGACGTGGTCATAATACTTTCTATTCAAAAGTAGGTAAATTTAGCTGTTCTTAAAAATTGATTTTTTAGCAGGGGACTCTCCCCTATCTTTTCTATGAAAAATATCAAGTGGGAACGAGTGCCTGGATCTTTTGCAATAGCGGATACAAAAGTTTGCACGCTAGAGGCTCTTGGGGGTTAGGACCCCGACCAGATTCACTCGCTCCCATCTTGATATGTGTTTTTTGCTTTTTAGGGATTAGCAATAACCACAAAGGCCATCAGATCACTAGGACTGGTGGCCTTTTAAGGTTTTATTTTATTTACCGGCGATAATATCTTTGACGAATTGTATTAGAATCAGAACATCTTGCCATAGAGCGAGAATGATACCTTTGAGAGTTGTCGCGATAGTTATGGCTGTATCCGTGCTTAAGATTTTCTGGAGAGGAATATTTAGGTAATAGAGAATTACTAAAATAACTATTATGAGGAGAATTATGTGTATAAAACCACCTTGTCCTCTCTTTGTGTCTTCCCTTTTCATGTTGAGTTTATTGTAGCATAAGTGTCTTGTAAAATAAAAGACCTTGATGTTCACTCGCTATTGCGCTGACGGCAAGTAATTTAAAGGATTGAGATACGCTTGTAGATCTGCTACTGGCATATGGTATGTTGCCCCTTTACAACCCTTACTTGGAAAGTCCATAATCTTTGTTCCTTGTGTTGCGAGAACTGTGAAGTGAAGATGTGGGCCGGTAGCATAGCCAGTTTCTCCGCTGTAGCCGATAGTGTCACCAGTGTTGAGGCTTTGACCTGCAGATACTTTTATAACTGAGAGATGCCCGTAAAGTGTAGATAGGCCATCTGGATGGCGGATGAGAACCCATTTACCATAAGAAGCTCCTGGACAAGTCAGATCAGTATTTCCAGTCCCATCTACTACTCCAGAAAGCGCTGCCTTGATTGTGGTTCCAATTGGTGCACCTAAATCAATACCATTGTGACCAGCCCCGTTGTAAACAGCTGTGTGGGTCTGAGCGAATGATGTATTTCCGAAAAATTGTGTAATTTTCACTTTATCAAGTGGCCAAGATAAAACGCTGGTGCCAGCAGTTGGAAAACTGCTAGGATTTATGACTAACTTTAATTGGGACTGGAATTGAATTAAGTCTTTGTTGAATTGGTCTTCTTCTGCTTGTTTTTGCGCGAGAATCTTTTGATAGCTACTTTCTTGGTCTTTTGTCTGGGCCAGTAATTTATTTTTTTGTTGCTGATCGTATTCTACAAGTGTCTCCTTGTCGGAGAGTTGTCCTTGGAAGGCCTTTAGTTCTTGCTGTTTCTCTTTTGTTTGGTTAACGCTGTTCTGTAGTTGAGAAGTCAGGTTTTTTAGAGTTGCAACGTGGCTGTCGATTGTTGTCCTGAATTGGCTAAGTGTATCTATATAAGATAAAAAATCAGATAATTTTTGGTTGGTTAAAAAGGTGCCTATGATGCTAGTTGATTCTGCTTGATTTTGTACTCTCAGGCTTTCAGCTAGCGCCAAGTTGTTTTCGCTTATCTGTTTCTGTTGGTTGCTGATCTGAATCGAGAGTTGGTTGATTTCTAGATTCGCAGCAGCGATTTGATTTTGGGCTACTTTTATTTCTGTTAAGAGTTTATTTTTTGTCGTCGTCAGGCTTTTAATATTTCCTTGCAGGGTTTTGGCTTGTGTCGCTACATTTGCTAGTTGCGTTTGATAGGCCGTTATTTCTTTCTGTAATTCTGCGATCTTGCTGTTACGATCATTTATTTGAGTCTGTAGGTCGTCGATAGAGTCTGCAGAAGTTGGGTGTGTGGATGCAATTATCCCAAAAAACAAAAAGCACAAAAAGAGAGAAAATAAAAAAGCTTTCGACAAAGATTTCATCTATCTATTATAACAAGGAAATAGCTGATTGTATTCGGTCTAGAGTTTCTTTTTTGCCAAGAATATCTGCTAACGTGAACGGATCTGGAGATTTTTCCTTTCCAGATAGGGCGTAGCGGATAGACCAGAGCACCAGTCCCCTACCTTTTTCGGTGGCGTAGTCCCAAAGATAAGTTTTTATTTTTTCTGCAATAAAATCATCCTCAGGAATTTTTTCTAAAATTGATACACTTTCTTGCAGATAATTCTTTACCTCTGGAAGTCCGGCAGTACTTCCCTTTCTCAATTTTTCAGGACAAAGCAAAGAGTCTTTTTCGTAAGTAGGCTTTGCAAACAAATATTCCAATTCTTCCATTGTTTCTATGTCAGCAAGAGTGGTAATTCGATCAAGAACTATTGGTAATAATTTTTGTATCGTCGATTCACTAGGATTCCATTTACTTGTTGCAGTTTTTATCAGAGCAGTGATTTCTTCCGTGGGCATTTTTTTAATGTATTCTCGGTTTAGCCAGTCTAATTTTGTAGTATCAAAAATAGCTCCACTTTTTTGAACACGGGCGATATCGAATTGTTTTACAAGGTCTTCAATAGAAAACAATTCTTGATCGGTACCAGGGTTCCAGCCAAGTAATGCCATAAAGTTTATGATTGCCTCTTTTAGATAACCTTTGTTTCTGTAAAATGACAACGAGACAAATTCACCGTGCTTTCTTTTTGAGAGCTTGGATCGGTCAGCTGCAAGTATGAGTGGTAAGTGAGCGTAGATTGGCCGTATTGCACCAATGGCTTCTTGAATCAGAATTTGTCTTGGGGTATTTGAAATGTGATCCTCGCCACGGATGATGTGGGTGATGCCCATTTCGTGGTCGTCGATAACAACTGCCAGATGATACAAAGGTTCCTCTAGGCTTTTTGCAATAACAAAATCTTTTAGTTCGGTTGTGTCGAAGGTGACTTCCCCGCGGATTAAATCGTGGAAGGTTACTTTTTTATTTGGATTTTTGAAACGAATTACTTCACTTCTTTTTCCTTCTTCCAAACTTTCCTCTTTGGAGATGTATGCGTGACCTGATTCGACTAGCTGTTGTAGATACTTTTTATAAATATCTGTTCTCTCGCTTTGGCGATAAATTTCATCGTAAGGAAGGTCGAGCCATGCGAAGCTTTCTATTATTCCATCCTCGTATTCTTTTTTAGAGCGTTCTTTGTCAGTATCCTCAATGCGGAGAATGTACTTGCCATTATTTTGTTTGGCGAAAATGTAGTTAAAAAGTGCTGCGCGAATACTTCCGACGTGAAGCGGGCCTGTGGGGCTTGGGGCAAATCTGACAACTATTTTTGGGGTGTTATTTTCATTCATACTTTTAAAGTTGTGTTATTTTATGTTGTTTCGTGAGTCAAAGCAATGTCTATGATTTGTTCAGCAATTTTTTTGGCAGCATCAGGCTTGGCAAAAGATTTTGCAGCAGCAGCCATTTTGGCTTGTAATTCTGGATTACTTAATATCTTTTCAATTTCTGATAATAATATTTCTGTCGTCAAATTATTTTCTTCTATAACATCGGCAGCACCCGTTCTGGCATAGCTGAAAGCATTGGTGGTCTGGTCGTGGCTTATTGACTCAGGGATTGGGATCAAAATACTTGGCAATCCCCATGAAGCAATTTCAAATATGGTAGAGCCTGATCTTGAAACTACAAGAGAAGCTGCCCCAGCCGACATCTTCATCGCTAGATCATTTAAGTAATCAAAAGGTTTATAACGACTTTTGAATGGGCTGGCTTCAAGGGCGATGTCAGCCATCTTCTGCATATCTTGATAGTTTTTGCTTCCTGTTTGGTGGATAATTTGATATTTTTCTACCAATTCTGGAAGAGCGTCTAGTATTGATTCATTGATACGTTGACTCCCCTGTGATCCTCCTAAAATAAAAATAACTGGAATACTTTCTTCCATATTTAAATACTCGAATGCTCCGCTTTTTACAGCCATGGTTATACCCTTGCGGACAGGGTTTCCTGTAAGAGCAACCTTGTCTTCTTTAAAATATTTTGCTGCTTCTGGATAAGATAGCGCCACTCTCTTTGCAAATTTACCGGCCCAGAGGTTCACTTTTCCTGGATGACTATCTGACTCGTGAATGACAACTGGAATACCAAGAAATCTAGCAGCTGCCATGGCTGGGAAACTGACGTATCCTCCTTTTCCAAAAATGACATCTGGCATAATGAAAAATATTTGCCATGTAGCTTGAAATACTCCTGTGGCAATTTTAAATAAGTCGAAAAAGTTAAGGAGAGAAAAATAGCGGCGCTGTTTGCCGGCTGTTACTTTCCTAAAAATAATTTCATTTTCAAACAAAGCTCTGGCGTTGTAAGGCGTCGGAGCCATGTAGTATATTTCTGGACTGAGGAGTTTCTTTTCTTTGGCTACATCTCGTAGTTCTTCGGCAATGGCAATAATTGGATAAAAATGGCCACCAGTACCGCCTCCAGTTAAAAGTATTTTCATTTTGTTATTTTCTTTTTGATACGTTAAGAATCATTCCAACTTCAGCTAGGCTGAAGAATAAAGCTGTTCCGCCGTGGCTGATAAATAAAAGTGGCGTTCCAGACAATGGCAGAATGCCAAGCATGGCGCCAATATTAATGAACGATTCGGATATGATAAGTATAACAATTCCTACAACGATAAGTCTACCGAAGGTTTCGGGCGTTCCAGCGGCTATTTTAAGAGCTCGAAGTGAGAAAAAAAGATACAGTAGTATGATGGTAACACTTCCCACAAAACCGAATTCTTCAGCGGCCACAGCAAAGATTGAATCCCCTATTGGTTCAGGAAGAAAATTGAATTTTTGAACACTTTGACCGAAGCCTCGTCCCAGAAATTGCCCTGATCCGATAGCAATTTGGGACTGCTGAGCCTGATAGCTCGATGTCAGAGCGTTGTTGGATGGATGGAGAAAAGTTTCAACCCTAGCTCTTATGTATGGTCTTGTCTCGTAGAGAACACCAAAACCGATTACTCCAATAATCGCGATTATAAGAAGGTCACGGAATCTTCCTCCCGCTACAATGTACATTGATAATGCTGCAAAAATGATGATGAAGAAGGTGTCAGTATCTGGCTGTGCTAGTAGAAGCCCTGCTGTGATGCCGGTCAAAATCAAGAGAGGCAAAAGTCCGTGTCGGAATGTAGCCACTCCTTGTTTAACGGCTGTTAGCCAAGCCGCAAAATAGATAATAAAACCGATCTTGTAAATTTCAGCTGGCTGAAGTGATAGTGGGCCTATAGAAATCCATCTTTTTGCTCCTCCAGAGGTAAATCCAATATGTGGGATAAAAACTAAAACACAAGCAATTATAGAAAAGATGTAAATTGGTAGAGAGTATTTTCTCCAAAGGCGGTAGTCTATTTTTGTCGTGATGATGAAAGCGATTCCTCCAAGAAATAATCCTAAAAATATTTGATTAAAGGCGACAGAGGCAAAAGTGGCACCGTTTCTTGCAAGTAATCCCAATGCAGCTGAAGTAAATATAAAAAAACCAGCTACCACTAAAATAATCACGGAAATTAAAAATGGTCTGTCGATTTTTTTACGGTTCATGTTTTTGCTAAGGTTTTTATCCGATGAGTGCTAATGTTACTCCGACTATGGCGCAAATTACGGAAATAATCCAAAAACGCATTACTACTTTGTAGGAAGGCCAGCCAATAGCTTCGAAATGGTGATGAATAGGAGCAACCAAGAAGACTTTTTTGCCATTGCGTAATTTCTTGGATGTTAATTGGATTATTACAGAGAGAGACGAAATAGCTAATGGAAAGGCGATAATTGGTAGAACAATGACGCCGAATCCCCCTGCGATTGAATCGGTCATAAATGCGACAATTGCCAAGGTGATGGTCAGAGCCATGGTGCCAGTTTCTGACATATAAAATCGAGCTGGTGGAATATTGAACCAAAGGAAGGCTAGAATTCCTCCAACAACAGCTGTGCAAAAAGCAGCCAAATCTACTTGGTTTTGATATAAAGCAATAATGCCGTAGGCAGTAAAAATAGTGGCAAAAACTCCTCCTGAAAGTCCGTCGAGGCCATCAATAACGCCACCAGAATAAATAGCCAGGGTGACAATGATGAAAAATGGAATGAACAACCAGCCTAGTGTGACGACACCTATAAAAGGCAAATTGACGGCCGATACTGCTAATTTGAAATAAAACCAAAAAGCACAAAATCCACTAATTAATACAACAGCAGCCAATCTTTTTTTAAGTGAGAGACCTCCTGCGATATGATCACCAGTTTCTGTGACGGCCATCACATCATCAATGAGTCCAATCAAGCCACCAAATAGTAAGGCTCCGAGAGGGATCCATGTTTGGCTCCTGCTGGTAAAATCGAGTTTGTCGGTCAGTAGGGTTGGATGTATTTTTGATACGAGCCAAATTATTAATGTGGCAGATATAACACTTATCCATATAATTACTCCTCCCATACGGGGAGTCTTTTTTTGTTCGTCGCGATGGAGCGACTGGGAAATAGGTGCTTCCCTTCCGTCTAGAGTTTTAGGGACACTCTTCTTCTTCCACATCTTGTGAGAGTAAAGATAATTAGCGACAGTTGGAGTAATGGCTATTCCAATAGCAAAAGAAATAATTGAAGGAAGAAAAACTTTTATGACATCGATGAGTTGCATAATGTGGTTATTTAAAATATATAAATCACTGACTAAAATACTCTCGTGTACTGCTTGCTAAAGCTACTACGTCATCAAATCGGCCATTCTCGCTAGATCCCAGTACTGCGATGATTATTGGGTGGCTAATATCTTCGTCTATTCCGACGATCAAGTTACCTCCCGCTAGATCAGTATAACCTGTTTTTGACGCAAATAGTCCTGGGATTTTCCCCACTATTGTGTCTGTGTTTTGAGCATAATGAACTAGCCCACTTTTTGATACAAAACGGAAAGAGGGGTGTTTGGTGATCTCTAGTATATTAGGTCTATTTTCTAGAATATATTTGAATAGTTCACTGACATCTCTAGCTGAGCCGAAATTGCTCGGTTCTGAGGAAGAGATATCTAGGCCAGAAGGGTTTTTAAAAGAAAGACTGTGGAGACCAAGAGAGACAGCTTTCTCATTCATCTCTTCAATGAAGTTGCCTCCTATGGCCTCGGCCCCGTCGTTAGACGATACTAGTAAGGTGAAATCGCGAAGGTCATCAAACCTCCATTTTTCTCCTAGTAATAATCCGTTGTCACCATCTTGCTTGAGATCTTCTTCGGTAATGGTGATTATGGTGCTGCTGGCGATATTTTCGCTTGATACTAGTGCTGTCATCAGTTTTGTTATGGAGGCTAGAGGCAAAATAGTATCTGCGTTATTTTCGTAGATAGTTTCTCCTGTTTTAGCGTCGAGGACAAAGGCAGCTTTGGCCTGAATATTTGGGGCGTGAAAAACTCTGATTGGGATTGAGCTCGTGGCGATTTTACTCTCCTCTTTTTCTGTTTTTTTGATTTCTGTTAAAACTAAAAAAATAACGCCGACTAAGATAACGGCGGAAACAGGTATAAAAATATATTTATTAATTTTATAATCCTTCATCTTTTTTCTCCTCTTCTTTTTCTGTTGCTTCAACGAATTGCTCTATTTCTTCTGTCACTTGGCTGTACTCAGGTAAATCCTCTGTCTTTGACAACCCAAGATAAGACAACACTTCAAAGGTTGGTCGATATAGAAAACTTCTCTGGTCTTTAGGGTCTGATATCTTTTCAACAAGACCACGAATCAAGAGATTTCTGAGGATGAAATTTGAATTAACTCCTCTTATGTAGTCAATTTGGCTTCGGCGAATTGGGCCTTTGTATAGAACTATAGAAAGAGTTTCTAGGCCGGCCTTGCCGAGGTCTTTGGTGAGTTCTTCTTTTGTTAGGTCTTCAATTAAGGTGCCAATCTCTGGTGAGGTGCCGAGCATTACCTCATCGTCTTTTCTGATCAAAACAATACCTCTCGATTTTAGATTAGCCTCTAGTTCTTCGAGGCCTGCTTTGATTTCCTCTTCGCCTGTATTTAAAAATTGGCACAGCTTTTTAAGAGAGATTGGTTCTCCTTTCCAGAAAAGTATTGCTTCTATTTTTGCGGCTAAGTTCATTGTTTTAGGCTTTTGTAATTTTTAAAAATATCTTGGTACTCCTATCTCTTGGGTTTCCATTTGGATGTCTTCGAAGCGGTTTTGTTGGGTCACATCAATTATCCCCTGCTTTACTAATTCTAACATAGCTAAGAAGCTGACGATAATCGTCACTTTTTCTTGTTTACCACCTTGTCCAGAAAAATCTCGGAAACTCATTTTTATATTCGATTTTATTCGATTTGTGAGATTGCCGATCATCTCTTCTAGAGAGATAACTTTTTTGACTATTGCTTGAGGTAGGATTTCTTTCTTTGGAAGGCTTTTTAAGACATCTTTAATGGCATTGAAAAGATTCGCTGTAGTCATTCCCTCTTGAGGTGAAAATATTGGCACGACTTGTCTATTCTGACTTTTTGAAAAAATCATATTCTTTCCAAAAAGTTCTTTAACATGCAGACTCAACTCTTTGATGCGTTGGTATTCTTTTAATCTTTTTTCTAGATCCTCAATACTCTCTTGCTCTTCACCAGAAAGATCGAGTGTCGGTAAAAGAGATTTGGATTTTATTAGAAGAAGAGTTGAAGCTACTAAAATGAAATTAGCTCGATCAGGAATAGAGAAAGTCGGTAAATTATTCACATGAGAAATATAATCGTCTGTTACTTTCGACAGAGCAATGTCGTTGATTAGGAGTTTTCTTTTTTCGATTAGTCCGAGAAGAAGGTCTAGTGGGCCTTCAAAAACATCAGTTTTAATAGAGAAAGTCGGATTCATGCCAACAATAATATCATTTATTTGGAGTCTTCGGAATCAGGTTCTTGCACCAAAAATCCACCAGCTTGTAGCTCCCAAAGTTTTTTGTATAGACTGCCTTCTTTTTCGATCAGTGTATCGTGGCTTCCCTCTTCTAAGATTTTACCACCCTCAACAACGATGATTCTATCCATTTTTCGGATGGTGGAAAGTCTGTGTGCGATGACAATGGTAGTCTTGTCTTCCATTAATTTTTCTAAAGCGTCTTGAATTAGAGCCTCAGAATTGGAATCAAGACTTGAGGTGGCTTCATCTAGTATAAGGATCGGCGCATTTTTTAAAATGGCACGAGCGATAGCAACACGTTGGCGTTCTCCTCCAGACAGCTTGATACCCCTTTCTCCAACAAACGTTTTGTACCCGAGGGGTAGATCTTTAATAAATTCATCACAGTGCGCTAGGTGTGCCGCTTTGATGACTTCTTCGTCTGTCGCATCTTTTCTTCCATAACGGATATTTTCCATCAATGTTCGATGAAATAGAATTGGATCTTGTGGTACCAAACTAACATTTTTATGGAGACTCTCTTGAGTAACTTGCTGAATATTTTGACCGTCTATTAGAATCTGTCCCCCACTGACATCATATAGTCGTAGAATTAGTCTCACTATTGTTGACTTGCCAGCACCAGATGGGCCGATTAAAGCAACTTTCTCCCCTCCCTTAATATCAAGATTTATTCCATCTAAAACGGTACGTGTATTATTGAAGCTAAAGATCACTTTTTTAAACTCTACACTTCCTCTCTCTACGATAAGTGGTTTGGCAGTCGGGGTGTCTTTTATTTCATGAGGTAGTGCAAGAATTTCTACCATTTCCTGTGCGTCGGCGAATCCTTCGTAAAAGTCTCGAACAACACGGCTAAAATCCCAAAGTTGGCCAATAAATCCAATCAAGTATGACTGCAGAAGAACAAAAGTACCAAGGGTGATCATTCCTAATTGCCAGTATTTAATAGAAAAGTAGAACAAAAGAAATTCCATTAATATAATAAGGAAAGATTGAACTGCTTCCATAATCCCGTCTAATTTCCAGCTGAAAATCGTGGCTGCAGCTTGCTCATCAGTCACATCTTTGTAGGATTTTGTTTCTTGATTATACCCAGTGAACAGCTGAATGGTGTTGTGATTGGTGATACTGTCAGAAAGAACCGCTGTGGCATGTGAGTCGATTGTTGCGCGATTTTCATCGAATGGATGTTTGTATCGCGCAAAGAAAAAGTTGAATGTTAAGAAAATTAAAATCCAAGTAATTAAAATAATGGTAATGATGGGCTTAATAGTCCAAATGATGATAGAGATGCCAACAATTCGGATGAACAGTGGAATGACATTCCAAATGATTCGATCAGTTAGTCTTTCGAAGGCTCGAGCATAGCGATTGATTCGCTGTGTTAGTGATCCAGTGAAGTTGTCAGCAAAGAAACTGTACGAGTGAGAAAGCATGTAATCAAATCCTTGCTGGCGAAGAAGGGCCATTCCCCTTCCTTGAAATTGCGGGTTGGTAAAAGTTGCTGATCGATAAAAAATCCAGCCAAGCAGGTTGAATAGTAGGATAAAAAATAGTGCATGGACAAGTTGCCCGCCAGCGGCAATTTTGTTACCACCAGAAGTATTCAGAATGTTGAAGAAAGTTCTATAAAATAGAGGCGTTAGGATGCTGAAAGTGGTACCGACAATGATAGAGACAATGGTCAAAAATGCCCACCATTTAAGCGGTTTTAGAGCTTGCCAATATGACCGGACGATGTCGCCACGGCTTACTTTTGGATATTTTTGAGCCATTTTATTGCAGTTATTTAGTGTACAACACTTTAGTATAAAAAAACACCGTGCGCCTTTTGGGCAACACGGTGGTTGAATTTTTTGTACTGTTAGTTACTCCGACTCTGAGGTCTCTGAACCGAGGCGTTTTTTGTCCTTGTTGAACATTGAAGCATAGATTCCATCTCGAGTCATGAGCTCTTGATGACTCCCTTCCTCAGCGACCTCTCCCTTTCCCATGACAATCACTTTGTCACAACGTTCCGCACGGGAAACATGGTGAGTGATTATAATCACGGTAATGCCTTTTAGAGCAAAAACCTTGTCGATGACTTTTTGTGCAGACTCGGGGTCGAGTTTAGCGTCGGGTTCATCGAGGATGAGGATAGGTGTGCCACGATAGTGGACACGGGCAAGTGCTAAGCGTTGACGTTCACCGCCCGAGAAATCTCGACCGCCGAAATCAACACCAATCTGCGACTCGTACCCCTTCGGATCTTCGTTTACAACTTCATCGAAGTTAGCAAACCTAGCGGATGTCGCAACAACTTCAAGGTCAACTGGTAGGCCTAGACGAGAAGATGCAATTTCTTCGCCAATCTGTCGCTCGAGCACGGTGTACTCTTGCGTTAGTGCCGAAGCAGTTTCGCTCCAAACGTTAGGTTCGATATTTTGCAGGTTGATGTCTTCCACATAAACCCCTCCAGATGTTGGATCATAGTGTCGCATCAGAAGTGCTTGAATTGTCGACTTGCCGTTTCCGCTTTTGCCAACAATCGCCACCTTAGTCCCTGGCTCGATGGTAAAGCTCACATTCTTGAGCACCAACGTGTCGGTATCAGGGTAAGCGAAGCAGACGCGGTCGAATCGAATCTGCGGAACTCTACCAAACTTCGGGACGATAGCGTTTTCCGTCTTGAGGACAGGCTTCATCCCGAGGAAATCCTTCTCGATGAGAATTACTCCCTTGGCACTATTCCATTGATCAGCGACGAGCGATACCATAGCTTCCAAGTTTTGCTGAAAAGTCCGAGAAGCCGTAATAATGATGGTGAGTGTTCCTATGTGACCTGTATGTGTCACTGTCTCCCACACTGCGTGGATGATTATTCCGCACAGACCACTAATCGCAAGTAGATGAGTTAACATCTCCCTACGAACAATCGTTACACGGAGATTGTTGTACTGCCCGATGACTTCACCAACATTTATATCGATTTCTTTTCTTAGTGAAGGCATCTGATTGAACATCAGCGCCTGCACGAAGGCAGTTACTGCTTTGTAGGGCTTTTCAAGGACGTAGCGTTTTTTGTGAGTAGGTACGAGACCTTGGAAAAGAGTCCACCAGAATGAAACCATTCTGAATTCCGATACCATCATCGGGAGCGCCATCACTAGCAAGATAACGGCGTATACTGGCTTGTACCAGAGAATCGAAGCTCCGAAGAGGAAAAACGAGATCAAAGTTGTGAAGAGATTAAACATCTCGTCAGAATAATCAATTCTCGTGTTCCAGGACGTCGGAAGTTCCGAAATCCTTTTCGACAAGTCGTCAAACTCCTTACTGCGGAAACGTGCCACATCAAGCGTTGCTCGATGGTTGTTGAGTTCCCGTTGATTAGCAAATTGCAGAGTGTGTCTCCAGCGACTTCTGAAGAACCAGTTGAACCTGCCAAGCACTACTCCGATGAGAAGAACGCTGATCACGAAAATGAGCGGGCCAAATAGGCCACTAAACTTTCCGTTGGACTGTTGGACAGCGTTGAAGACTAGGCCATAGGCCTGCATCGTCGCATACATTAACAGCGTAGTTAAAACTGCTGTTATAAATCTTCCGACTGTTTCTTTTTTGCTATTTCTCCAGCAAAAAGAAAATGAATACCGCGCTGCCAGAAGCATCGTGGTAAAAGTTTCTATAATTTTATTCACTAGCTATACCTCCAATTTGTTGCGGCTTTTTAGGCCTTGGTTTTTGACAAAGATTTTTTATATAATAACATAAAATAGAGTAAAAAGCAAGAGGTAAGATTGTACAAGAGGCTTTTACTTTTTTACAATTTTTAGCCCCAACTCGTTGAGTTGCTCTGTAGAAACTTCCGAAGGAGCTTGCATCATTAGGTCTTTACCTTCACCTGTCTTTGCAAAAGCAATTACCTCTCTGATATTTGGTTCGTTTTGCAAGATTGCCATAAGTCTATCTAGTCCCCAAGCAATGCCGCCATGTGGAGGGGTTCCATAAGAAAAAGCTTCAAGCATGTGTCCGAAGTTCTTTTGAATGTTTTCTGGAGAATGACCCATGATTTCGAATATTCCTTTGAGTACTTCAGGCTGATGAGTTCGGATGCTACCACCCCCAATTTCAAAACCGTTAAGAGCAATGTCGTATTGTGTTGCCACAATTTTGTCGATATTTTCTTTTTTAATAATTGAATCAATATATTCTGGCTTAGGTGCTGAAAATGGGTTGTGAGTAAAAGTCCAATCACCTTTGTCAGTCTTTTCGAACTGTGGGAAATCAATAACCCAACAAAATGCTAATAAGTCTGGGTCATTTTTGTCTGTGCGGATATCGGGCTTATCACTTTGATATTTTTGCATTGCCTCCTCGTATGAAATCCTTGGAAAAGGAATCTCTTGGATTTTTTTATGTGGAGCAATAGTCTGAACGAGTTCAATTAGAAGTTTTTCGTTAAGTGCCATGACTTCTTCTCTTTCGACAAAACTCATTTCTATGTCTAACTGAGTGAATTCCGGCTGGCGATCACCTCTAGTATCTTCGTCTCTCATGCAACGAGCAATTTGAAAATATTTTTCAACTCCCGCCGCCATAAGAAGCTGTTTGTATTGTTGGGGAGACTGTGGAAGGGCATAGAATTTTCCATTCTCTAATCGTGATGGCACTAGGTAGTCTCTAGATCCTTCCGGTGTTGACTTTGTGAGGAGTGGTGTCTCAATTTCAACAAAACCCTCTTTGCTCAAAAAATTTCTTATAAATATAGCCACTTCGTGTCTGGTGCGGATATTCCTTTGAAGTCGTGGCCGTCGTAGGTCAAGATATCTATATTTTAGTCGGATATCTTCACCTATCTCTCTTCCGTCTCCTTGGACATCAAATGGCGGTGTTATCGATTCATTAAGAATTTTAATGGATAGGATTTCTAATTCTATGTCGCCGTTTTGCTTGTCAGCTTGGACATTTCTTTCAGGGCGTTTGTTAATTTTCCCATATACTTCAATAACCCACTCTGGGCGTAGTTTATTTCCCACTTCATGGGCTTCAGTAGCATTTGGAAGGATAACACCTTGTACATAGCCGGTAACATCCCGAAAATCTAGAAAAATGAGCTTGCCCTGGTCGCGACGAATATCCACCCACCCTTTGATAGTGACTTCTTGTCCTTCCTTTGCTTTGAGATCCTTAATGTATGTTCGTTCCATAATAGCTGCTATTTTAGCAGATTTATTAAAATTTTTCTATAAAAAAGACCGCGCTGGTTTTGGGCCAGCGCGGCGTTGAGACGGGGTGTCTCTCTAGTTTTTCTTGTTCGGATTCTCGCGGAGAAAATCACTGACACGAGTTCCGATCAAGCTCAATGTCAGACCACGATTCCCGAAACGGCTTGCTTGGATGATACGGGAGATCTTGACGACGAATGAAACAAAATCAGCTTTGTCTTCGTCGTTCTTCTTCTCCAGTGCCTTCTTTTCTTCAGTGAGGCGTTGGATCGTCGCGCGGGCTTCCTCTACATCCGCAATCGCCGCTTTGACGGTCTGGCGATTTCTTTCGAGTACGCCCGCTTGTTCTGCAAGCTGTTGCTGAGCCTTTCCGAGCTCGCGCTCTGTTTGGCTCCGGTTGTCCTCGGTGGCGGCGAATTCGAGGTCTGCCTCGTTTGCGTCGCCGATGAGATACTTGCAGATCAGATTGGGGTCGTCGATGATGCGATATCCTTTCTCGATCAAGCGATCCTTTTCTTTCCGAAGGTTTTCTCCCAAGGAATGGTATGCAGGATTGATGGAGATAAAACGCTGGCCATTGGCCAAGGTTTCAATGTCTCCATTGTCGTTGATACTTCCCAGCCGACCCAGCGGCGAAATGAAGTTCTGGTTGAGATTGACGATCAGTTTGTCTCCTTCCCAGGTAGAGCCGATGAAAAATTGATCCTTTTCGATCGGATCTTTTCCCGGAGGATTGTAGTAGGTTGTCACTGCGACAACTGCGTTCCTCCCTTTTTCGGGGCCAAATGGGATTATGCTGCTGTTCGTCATAGGTGATAGGCCCGCATTACAGCTGGCCCCGATGAATGTCATTTGGACATGGGAGCCATTTGACAATGATGCAGAGTTGCCGTTTACAGCGGCGTTCATTCTGATAGATGGTTTCATGGTATTTTATTCTGCGAGCAATATCATTGCTCTTGTTTCAATGTACTAAGCGGCTGCGTTCATCGAACGTAACCTCAACAGGATTGAGCCACTGTTGTTTTGGCTGATACTCACGGTTTCGTAAGTAACGTCAGCATATTACCACTTTATTATAGAAAAGTCAAATATAAAAATAGCCCTACAAATATGGGAGTTTTTTATTATTCTGTATAAGATTTAGCTTGTTCGTTGAAAAGTCTAGCGTAAACTCCATCCTGAGCGATTAATTGGTCGTGACTGCCGATTTCGTAGACATTCGTGTCTTTAAAAACACAGATTCTATCTGCGTTTTTAACTGTTGAAAATTTGTGTGAAATTAAGATTACAGTTTGTCCGGTAGAGCTTTTTTGGATCTCATCAAATATTTTTTTCTCAGCTTCCGCGTCGATGGAAGCTGTCGGCTCATCTAAAATCATTATTCCAGCTTTTCGATGAAGCAGTCTTGCCACAGCCAATCTTTGAGACTGTCCTTTTGAAGGATCAATACCCCCTTCAAAATCAGAGCCGAGCATTTGTTCGTATTTTTCTTTCCACTTTAAAATGAAGCTTTCTGATTGGCTGGCCTTAGCGGCTTCAGTTACCCAATTGATATCAAAAGGCACATCTGAGCGACCAAGAGCAATGACATTTTTTACTTCAAAATGATAAGGAGAATAATCTTGAAGTAGAATACCAAGATTTTTATACCATTCATCGAGATCAATATCTTTTAGGTCTTGTCCGTCAATTAGAATTCTTCCTTCTGTGGGGTCATAAATTCTGGCTAGTAATTTTACGAAAGTTGTTTTGCCTGCCCCATTTTCACCAACTAGTGCAAATTTTTCCCCTGCTTTAATTGTTAGAGAAATATTTTTGAGGGCGTAGGAAGATCCTTGAGGGTATTTAAAAGAAACATTTTCAAAAACAATTTCAGGTGTACTAGAGCCTAATGCAATCGGATTAGGATTTCTTGGTAGGATTTGTTTTGTTTCTATAATACTGAAAATGTTCGAGACGTATAAGCTTAGTTCGTGCTGTCGTCCAACGCTCATAATAAACCCACCCAAAGCACCCTGTAGTCTTTGAATGGAACTAATAATGAATAGCATGCTACCGACAGCGATAATGCCAACAACTACCTGACGGATGACCCAAAAGATGACGAAACCAATTATAACTCCAGAAAGAAGTGTCGTTGCAAGCTCAAAAAATAGTTTATGTTTTTCGGCCTTATATTGCTCTTTGTTAAAATCCTGCAGAATCTTCGCAATTTTTTTAAAGAAGAACGTTGTGTTTTGAAATATTTTTAGCTCGATTAAGTAACTTTTCCTGTCAAAGTGATCTTTAAGATCGCTATACCGGCGTCTCATTCCTGTGTCAGCGTCCCAAATACTCCACACTTCTGTGCTGTATCTGATTTGGGAAATAAATTGAGGAATGATAGCGACAATAACAATTAGACAAATTTTCCAATTAAATAATACTAAAATGGTCAGGGCTGTCAGGACACCAACGACGTTTTGAATATTGGCAAATTGAGCCTCGATCATGTTTGGTATCGGCCAGATACCACGGTCTTCTGCTTTGTTGACCATGTCGTTAAATGCTGGATTGTCGAACGTTTGAATATCTATTTCAGATTTCTTTTTGTAGTAAGCAAGCTGAAATTTTTCAGAGATATTTAAATAAATTCTTTTATCGACGAAACCTTTAAGGGTATAGACCATATCCGGAACAAAATACGAAACCGCTGTAAGACTGGCTAAAAATAATACCGCTTCGGAAAAAATGCCCGTACCAAAACTTTTGATCAAAGCGTTGATTAGCAGTGCTGAAAGACCCGATTGAGCAAAAGGCAAAAGTGCAATTATAAAAGAGAGCGTAATTGTAGAAATAACCATCCCTCTATTATTTTCCCAAGCAAAAATAGTCAGCCTTTTGGAGTTTTTTAAGAGTTCTTTTAGTTTTTTGAGACTAGTCAGGATGGTTTGATACATCCGTCAATTATGACACAAATTATAGAATTACGCCAACTTTCTCACGTACTTCAGTCATTTTGGCTTCAGCGACAGCTTTAGCTTTTTCAGCCCCCGCTTTGAGGATGGTTTTTACAGAATCAAGGTTTTGTTCAAGAGCTGCACGTTTTTCTCGAAGGGGTCCGATGAATGCAATTAGGTCTGCCACGAGTGCATCTTTTAGTACTTTGTACTTCCCTGCATTCGCTTCGTATAGAGCATCGAGTGAAGCCGTCTCTCCATGCAAGGCATTGTAAATTGGGAGATGAATATTGTAGACATTTATTGGTTTGCTTCCACTGGAGTCTGTTACTATTTTCATCACAGCTTTGGTGATCTCTTCATCAGTAGCAAAGAGTGGAATGGTGTTGTTGTAACTCTTGCTCATCTTTTGACCATCAGTACCTGGAACAACTCCAGCGTCTTTCAATATGGCAGGTTCAGGAATTTTAAAGGTATCACCAAAAATGCGATTGAATTTTTCAGCTGTATCGCGAGTTATTTCTACGTGTTGTTTTTGATCCTGCCCCACTGGCACGATATCAGGATTGTACAAAAGGATATCTGCGGCCATCAGCATCGGGTAATTAAATGTTCCAACATTAATTTCTTTGTTCTTGGCTTCAGCATCCTTGAAGGCGTGTGCACGCATCAGGTATGGCATGGTAGTGATGCAGTCAAAAATCCACGACAATTCCATATGTTCTAAAATAGCGGATTGCTGAAAGATAATAGATTTGCTTGGGTCAATGCCGATAGCAAGATAATCAAGTGCCACCCCGAGAATGTTATCTCGCAATTCTTTTTTGTTTTGTACGGTAGTGACAGCGTGATAATCCGCGATCATGAAAAAGCAATTATTAGAATCCTGAAGGTCTACGAATTGCTTCATTGCGCCAAAATAGTTACCGATGTGTGGTCGGCCTGTTGGTTTTACTCCTGAAAGTAATGTTTTCTTTGTATTTTGTGAGTCGTTTGACATGGCTTCAATAATAGCAGAAAAGTTTGATTATTTCACTTCAGTGCGCCAAGAAGAGTATTTAGGAGAGGTGGTTTGGGCTAGTTTGTAGGTTGTTAGCAACTTTTCAGTAATTGGGCCAAGCGTTGATTTGCCCACAGCCTTCTTGTCTACTGATACTACGGGGATAATTCTAGCCGATGATCCTGAAATGAAAACCTCGTCGGCGGTGTAGAGCTCAGTACGGTCTACTGTTCTCTCTTCTGTTTTTATCTTTAGATCCTCAGCAATTTTTAAGATACTGTCCCTGGTGATCCCTTCTAGAATGTCGGCGCTGGTGCCAGGCGTGACTAGCACCCCTTTTTTTATCAGGAAAATGTTTGCCACTGTGCTTTCGGTGACATGGCCGTGATCATCAAGCGCAATGGCATCGTCGTAGCCGTTTAAAATAGCTTCATTTTTCATTAGGCTAGCATTCACATATCCTCCATTTACTTTGGCTCGCGAAGGAATGGCGCTGTCGGGGTTTCTTCTCCAGCTCGAGATGCAAACATTGATACCATCTTTAGGGAGAATCTGACCCATTGGATACAGGTAGGCGCTTAAGGCAATTGGTAACCCATTTATTTTTGTACCAGCGATGATTGCATCAACGAAGACAGAAACTCTGATTAAGGAATTTGCTTTCGGATTATTTTTCTTGATTAATTCAAACATCGTCGTTTTGAATTTTTTGAATGGCCAACTTTTTTCAAAAGAATTTGGAGAGCTTGGGGTGCCGCCAGTCCCATTGAAGCCCATCATCTTACAGGAATTTACTAGGCGCTTGTAATGATTCTCAAGACGGAAGATTGTTCCAGTTTCCTTTTTCTCGTTCCAGTTAAAGCTGAAGACTGTATACACAGCGAGGCCATAAAGTACTGGAGAGCTCGCAATATTTAGATTAGCCTCCTCAAAAGGCACGAATTTGTCCCGTATAAAGGCAATATTTTTCATGACGTTATTTTAGCACTTTTCCCAGGGAATTAAATAAAAGCAAAAAGCCAGCTCGTACGAGCTGGCTTTTTGACCCCCTTCTTACCAATCTCTAAAGTATACTTTTCAGTTTTTGAAAAGTAAAGACTCTTAGTTTTGATAGAACTGAAGGATTCCATGGAGACGGCGGGAATCGAACCCGCTTGCCCACTTTGGTAAGAAGGGGGTTCCTGCCATAGGCGTCCCCACGACAATGATTTACCAGATCCTGTCGGAAAGAATAATAACTAATGGGTCATGAAATTTCGCTCAAAAAAAGTTAAAGAAAAGATGGGGACGATTTGATTGAATCTTGCGTGGAAAATGTCGATAGACAAAAATCAATTACCGTGCTAATGTAGCGTCATGCAAACAAATTATTGCGCAATGAATAAAAACAGCCAGACCACCAATGCGGTCGGCATTTTTGCTGGGGATAATAATCCAGCGAATATGTTTTTGCTCAGTCGTGATAGTTTTATCTAATTTGATTCACCAAATCTCTTACTAGAAAAATCTCGACTGAACGAAAGTCGAGATTTTTATTTTCGTGCCAGTTCAGTATTAGTTCTTTACAACCATATACAAAAAGGAGAAAAAATGATTAAGAAAACCATTCTTCAGTATTTCACTATGACAATGCTGATAAGCTTCGGCATGGGTTCAGCCTGTGCTGTTTATGTTACCTTCCTGACTTCACATGGCCTAAATCTTCTTGAGGTTAATTTGGTCAATCTAGTGTTCTTTTCTACTCGATTCATCTGTGAAATTCCTACGGGAGCTTTTGCGGATGTTTTCGGTCGAAAGGTTTCGTTTGTCGTCTCTTGCATCTTGTTCTCATTAGGGATGTTTCTGTACGGTCTCTCAAATTCGTTTTGGGGATTTGTTGTATCAGAAGCTATTACGGCTATCGGTTCAACATTCATCAGTGGAGCATTTGATGCTTGGCTGGTAGATATGCTGAATCACCATGGTGGTGAAGATGCAAAGCACAATGTCTTTTCTAAAGCCGGACTTATCGGGCAATTTGCATGCATGGTCGCGGCTCTAGCTGGAGCATACTTGGCGGATATCAGGGGTAGCTTGCCGTGGTTCATGGGAAGTATAGTGTTTGCTTTTACAGCAATTCTATCTGCCTTCTGGATGAAGGAGGAGTATTTCCAAAAGAAAGCTTTCTCTTGGAGTCTTGGCTGGCGATCTATGAAAGACACTGTCTACTCAAGCATTAAGTATGGCTTACGAAACAAGGTGGTGAGATTTATTGTTCTCTCCAGCTTGGTTGGTATGCTGGCTTTTCAGGCTCCCAACATGCAGTGGCAACCCTATTTCATTTCTTTTTTAAAAGAGAAAAGAAATCTGGGGTATCTGTGGATCGGCATGTCACTTTTTATGATGCTTGGATCCATATTGGCTCCACACCTTCTTAAACTCGTGAAAGGAGAAAAAAGGTCATTAATTGTGTGTAATATCTTCACGGGTCTTTGTTTAGCGGTGACCACAATGATTCCCTTCTTTCCTGGGGTCGTGGTGTACATGGTTCATGAAATTCCTCGCGGAATGATCGGACCTTTGAAGAAAAAGTTTCTTCATGACAATATACCATCTCATGCTCGCGCTACTGTTGCCTCTTTCGAATCGATCTCTCCACATTTGGGAGGAATGATTGGTCTGCTGGCAAGTGGTCTCATCGCTAATACTTATAGTATTAGCGTGGCATGGCTGCTCTCGGGAATTTTCTTGGTGGTAGCGACCTTGTGTGTGGCGAGAAAAAGTTAAAAAGGTTGATACAAAAAATCAACAAAAACAAAAGCGGTGCGATAACATCAATCCGCTTTTTTATTTTACTATTTGGCCGAAGTATTTGAGAGAACTATATTGCGTTTCTAAAAAGCTATCCGTTCTAAAATTGCCATCTACATAATGAGCCTTTTCAATCCAGAGACTAGAGATAAGTTTGAGATAGTAGAGTCTTAATCCCCTGGCCAGTTCGTCTTCAGTAATAGGATATATTTTTCCGTAAGATCTGATATACTGCTCAGCCTTTGTCCGATCACTGTAGTCTATTGATCTCCATAATTCAAAAACTCGTGGCCCCATGCCAGATTTTTCAAAATCAAACACAGCTGTTACTTTTCCCTTTGAATCAAAGAATACATTTTTATTATGGTAGTCTCCGTGGATAAGGTGATCACTGGTTAAGCCAGTATCTTCAAAAGAATAGCCTAGACCACTTAAAAGTTCTAACTTTAAGGATAGAGTTTTTTCCGCCAAGAGATCAAAGGGGTCTTTATTAGTTTTCGATTTTATTATGTCTAAATATTTTTGAATTTCTGTTTGTAGATCTTCAGGAGATTTCAACTTAAAAGCTTGAGATGCTGGTCCTTTGTAATCTTTTCCGGCCAAATGAATTTTGCCGAGTGTCTCTGCAAGAGATGCTATGACCATGTTTGAAAAATTGTCTCTACTGAAATGAATCCCCTCGACGAAAGGAAATAAGGCATAAAATGATTTACCTTCTTCCGCACGCCATTCGAAGTATGTTTTTCCTTCTTTGTTCGGAATTGGCAAGATAACAGGTATATCTTTTTCTGAAAAATATTTTTTGATTGAATGAATCTCCTCGATTTTATCTTTTTTATTGAATCGATATTTTTTTAGAAAATATTTTTTATGAGGCAATTTTTCATAATTTTCAATAATATAATTAGTACTAAGAAAGCCACCTTCCGCTTTTTTTATATCTTGCGGGCTAACTCTGATGTCATATAACTTTTTTAGATTTGTAATAATGGAATCTATTTCCACAATGTGACAATTATACCTTTTTCAAAAATTCCTGATACTCCCTCGGAAAATTGTGTTTTCTGGAGGCATTAATTAGAAGGTCAAGATATTCTTTTGACGGCTTCTGATGTGATTTTTCTTTATTTACTACTTCGTAGGTCTCAGCTGATATGCCATTTTCTAGCTTCACTTGGAATCTTTTGTAATGAACGGGGTGTCCTTCGAAACGATCGAGTTTCGCTAGGTCTTCTTTTGTTAGAGTATAAATAAGGCCACAGACATCATTACTAGCACTTTTAATGATATCTACACAACCGCATTTTCTTTTGGGTGAATAAATAGTAAAAGCCAGTCTGTAATCTTTTAATACAGCTTTTCCAATTAATTTTGAATCAGGGCATCTTTCTTTCATCTGCCCTTCATTCATATTTGAACCGTAAGCAAAATAATAAATCATAATTTTATAAAAAATGGGAAAGAGAGTTGGGGATTTTAACCCCAACTCTCTCCTCATAATGTTAATGGGCTACCTGCCAACAAAGATCGTGGCAAAGCTTAGCCCAACTAATAACACGATCGAGATTTGATGTAGCACCAAACATTCTGAATTCAATCGTACCATGCACTGATATTCTGATTAGCGTCCAACACTTTTTTGGATCGTCAACAAAATTTTGTTTGATAGCTGTCTCGTAAAAATTTTGCCAACTACCAAAAGGTTTTGGTTGGTAATTTGGTGCCATAATCCGGTATATCTCAAGCCTTTCACCAAACGAGCCATTTCCCTTTTCACACAAAGCTTCAAAATTCTCTGTCGCTTTATTGTACACACGAATAGCTGTGTCGTGGTCAGGCATACCAACGTGGACATGCGTTCCGATCACTCTGCAAGCCGCGCGGAGTGTTTCTTTTGGTAGCGTTTCCACGATTCTGGCGTACCTTCCTGATGGATCCGGATAGACATCAAGAGGTATGTCGTGCGGTCCGACTTCGGTGAATGAGCGTTTGAATTCTAGCCTTTGCTCCAGTTGAGTCATCTGCGCCTCGTGCTTACAGAATTCATTACGTAGGCCTTCTATGCTAGAAGGGCCTGCTCTACACTCAAGCTGACAAGCAGAAAGCTCGTACGTGTACTCGGGGTAGTCCTCGAGCGATTTCAACACCTTGGGTGCTATTGGTACGATATTTCCTTTTGTATCCGTTAGGAAACATTCTCTTTCTACCCCAATTTCCCAAGCATTATTGATATCAAATGCGAATTTACGTTTGAACTGGTTTAATGTTTTCATCTTTTCTCTTTCGTTTTTAATTTTTAAAGGAACTCTTTCAGTACGGAATAAAAAAATCCCGCCCTCAATATGCAATACAAAATTGCATACCAAGGGCGGGATTCTAAAAAGAATAGCGCGGTGCCACCTTAGTTTTGGAAATAAAAAAACGCCCACAAAAAATTGGAGCGATTTTGTTTCACTCATTGACTCATACATCGTTGATCATTTGATCGCTGACAGACATCAATTATCCCTTGGTTACGGAGGATACCGGATTTCCACGCCACTCGTGTTTTGCAGAAATCATCCTGTTGGTGCCAACGGCACTTAACTATTTAGGCCCAATCTCTTGAGTGTGAAGCCAAGCTTCGCCAAGAGACCTAAACATGGATTTTGTTGACTGAAATGTGCTGGGGAAATAATAGCACAGTTATTTTCTTTTAACAACCGATCGAAAAAACTTCTCTTGAAAATTTACAGCAGTCATAATCTCAGTGTCTGTTATATCCTTTTTATCATCTGAGACAACAATCAATTTAGGATCATCAATGTCGTCAGTACGTTCAATATATGCGATGCAGGTGCCAGTGAATTCATCTAATGACTTGTTTGGGCCGATAACGTAGGCATCCAACTCTTCCCCATCGGCCATTTTGGTATTAGGAATAAAGCCGTAGTTTACTTCGTATCTAAAACCATGCTTGGGGTGATTAGATCCGAGAGGTCTGTCCATTTTGACTGTGACTGTTTTATTTAAATATTTATCCATTAAACTCTTGGCTTTTTACCTCTGAGACCTCTGCAATTAATTTCTCTAGCAACTCCATTGATAATCCGGCAGCGCTATCAATCCTTCCTTCAATATGATCTATGTACGGTGCCAAGACTTCATCTTGGATGACAAATCCCCCAGCTCCTTTGAACGGCTGACCAGAAGCAATGTATTCTTTAATAAAGTTCTCAGGCATCGGTTTAAAATACACAGTTGTCCTTTGTAATCCAGAAACTCTTTTACCTGTTTCGGTATTTATGACCACAGTGGCTCCGAGCGTCACTGCAGGTGCTTCAGAATAGCTTCGTAGGAATTCTGTGGCCTGTTCCTCTCCGACAGGTTTTTCTCGGACATTTTCTTTGTAAAGAATCACCTGATCGGAAGTGATTAGTATAGATGGCTCTTTGACTTGTGGAAGTAAAGCATCAGCTTTTGCGTTCGCAATCGCCATTACAAGCTCTTCGGGGTTTTCTTTTCTGATGGCCTTTTCATCAATATCTGCGGCCATGACTTCAAAGTTATACCCTGCTTTTTGTAAGACTGATCTTCTTCCTGCTGACGATGATCCAAGTATTATTTTCATATTTTTATTTAGTTTCTTCTCCGTTTTTAATATATCGTAACTCGTCTGATAAAATTGTTCCGTTCTTAAAATCGTTAGCCAGTTTTGTGGGCAGGACTTTTATAGTGTCAGTTGGACTAATCCAGCACATCTCAAAAATTTCAGAAGCGTGAGATCGATTCAGTTTTTCACACTCAACATAATCTGAAGAATTAGTAACTTCAAATATAAATTCGATTGATTGAGTGTTGTCTCTAGTAAAATTATTTATATATAAAAGTCGGCCGATCACCGGCTCAACACCAAGCTCTTCGATGATTTCTCGAATCAAACACTCTTTGACCTCCTCTCCCCATTCTAAATGGCCGCCGGGAAGTGCCGCAAAATCAACATCCTTTCCATGCCTAACAACCAGTAATTTATTTTCGTGTATTATCACTGCTCGACAACGGACAACTAATTCTTTGTTTGGGGTCATGACGAGATTATAACATTAGACATAATAGAGTCTAAGTTCGGATATTGAGAATTGAAGATATTTTGCACGACAGACATGTCAGATGGATATGTTTGTTTCTTGAAAAGATCTGGAAAGAATTTCTCAAACAAACCATCCACGATCACCTCTTTCTGCCATTGGTCTACCCCGTATTTGTAAATTAATGGCTGGACGTGAAGATGAATAGACTCGTGCAGGATATTTCTTATCAGTCCAACATCATAAAAATTCGAAATGTTTACGATTGCCACATTTGGGATATTGTAGCTCCCAGCCATCCCGTAACGGGTTAATCTTATCTCTATATTAGGCAAAACCTCTATATCGATTGCAGAGAATTTCTCTGCCAATATGTCTAAATACTTTTGTAACAAAGAATCAATCGATTGTACGTGTTTTTGGTAGATAGTCGGGTCAAATTCCTTTTTTACTGCTTCAGATATTTCCTCCTCTGATAAAGCAGCCAATTTTTCAGGAGTAACATCTTTAGGTAAAATTAGTTTACTTACGTTGTAATTATGATTTGTGTACCATTCCAGCCTGCCTTTTGTCCAGAGGATTCTTTGCAGTTCTGACTCTTCTGAGAAGATAATTTTGAAATTAATCTTTTGCATTATGGTCTTCTTCTAGTGGTTTTTTGTTGGGGTTATTTTAAATATCATTTGTGGAGCCGTTATGATTATCTTCTTTTAACAAGGTCACTATATCTCCGTATTTTTTGCCATCACTGTACATATCCCAAATTATTTTTCGCCACTTTTGTTCCTCCTCGTCACTTAGGTGTCCTTTATCAGGACTGATACTACCAAAAACTTTTTTGTCGTTGAGAATAACTGGGATCGCTTCTTTAAAATATCCAGGAGTCTCAGTTGGTTGAAAATAATGACAGAGTTCGTGCATTATGACCCTGTTTCTTTCCGCCGGATTATAGAACATGGGGGCAGCGAACCACTGTTCCTTGCCGTTATCATTTTTATAGTTGTAAGGGTAAATAGCTGTCCTTGTGAGGTAACAAGTGATTTCTGGTTCAGTAAGATTTTTTTCATAGAATTTTCCTAAATTATTCAAAAAACTATTCTTTGTTTCTCTCCAATTTTTCTTTATAACTTCAATATGTTTTTTTATAAACTCGTTTCCCTCTTCTATGGGGGCATCATTTATAAGTCCCTCAAACATGTGAAAAGTCTCCGGAGAGCGATTTTTCTCTTTTTGAATATCTAAAATCATTTTCTCTTTCTCAGAATCGTATTTAAATATGAGCATAAATATTTCTAAACCCCCTGTAATTCAATATGGAAGGTGGATCCTTTACCGGCACCCTCTGATTCCGCCCAAATTTTACCGTTATGGGATTCAATCATTTTTTTGGCAACATAAAGACCGAGGCCGGTACCCATAATGTTGGTCTTGGAAGCATCAGGTGCGCGAGTGAATTTTTCGAAGAGTCGTGGCAAGACTTCTGGCTTGATACCTACGCCAGTGTCTTGGATTGTTAGCTCGATTAGGCTGCCGGGATTTTTCTTAGACAGTTCTACTTTGATCCAACCCTTAGGAGTGTACTTGATTGAATTATCTAAAAGATTTGATAGCACTTGTTTGATCTTGCCTTGGTCGGCCTTGATGATATAGGTGTCGTTTACATTAAAATCAAAGGTGACATTGAGGCCTGCCTTATCACTGACGGGTTTTAATTCTTCCACTACAGTTTTAGTTAGTTCCTTAAAATCAAAAGTAGAAAAATCATATTGCATTCTGCCCTGCTCAATTCGTGATACGTCCAAATAGTCACCAACGAGCACCGCCAAAGCGGTCGATGATTTGAAAATTTTATCGACAGCCTCTTTAACAGGTTCAGATATTTCACCAAAATCCCCTTCCAAAATGAGTGAGGCATAACCCTTCAAGGCAGTTAACGGCCCACGAAGCTGATGCGACGCCAACGACACGAATTCTGACTTCTGCTGGTCGAGCTCTTTGAGGCGTTCGTTGGCTAGCTCTAAATCTTTAGCAAGTAATTCTATTTTTTCACGCTGGTCTACTTCCTTATCAACACTTCTTATTAAGAATATTCCGAAGACTACAGTTACCAGCAAGAGCAGGCCCTCAATAAGCTGCTCGGATGTATTTTGGAACAGCATAATTCTCGCAATGATGAAAATCCATAAACCAAATACTAGAATTTCGGCAGCAATTGTTTTTACATGGAATACTCTATCTCGCATTGAACCGTAGGCCCAGAACATTGGATGGAAAATTGTTAGCAGGGTTAGTTCTGGAGCTATAAAAGGAATGCTAAACATAAGGGGAAAATTAGCAATTCCGGCTATCGTACTCATAATGCTACCGATTAGTATATATTTACTTTGAGTCTTAAGAGCTGGATCAGTTTTGTTTGAAAAATAAGTTTTTCCAACAAGAAATATTCCATAAGCGAAAAATGGAAATAATAAAGTACATAGAAAAATAACATAAAGAATATTGGCTTGTGGCCAAAAAGGAAAAGAAGCCACAGAAACAACTTTATCTATAAATAATGGTGAGAAGCTAAACGCTGCGAAGATAATTGTTACGATGTAGCCGAACCAAAGTAGAGGTTTGTGTTCGTGTTCCTTGTTTAAGACTAGAACAATCCATTGCAAATAAAAAATTGGAATAAGAACTGCCCCCAGGTTTAGTAATCTTGACCAAAATAGTGCATCAACTGCATTTGGTTGAGCTAGCCAAACTGCATAAGGTAGTGTCCATAACGAAAAAGAAAAGCTAAAAGCCAAAAATATCCTACCAGTCTTGTTTCTATTATAGAAAAAAACCAAACAGCCAAAGAAAGCACTTGATAGGCCAGAAATTATTGTTCCTAAAATGTACCACTGAAATTGCATTATATTTTTAATATCTTTTTAATTGAACCCACAATATGCTTAATGTCTGATTTCTTATTGAATTTGCCTAGGGAAAATCTGATACTCATATCAATTTCAGCTTCACTAAAGCCCATGGCTTGTAGCACTCTTGATTTCTCCGAACTCTTATTTGATGCACAGGCTGAACCACTGGAAACATATATTCCACGATTACTTAATTCTCCGACGATATCAACTTTTGGGTGATTCAAAAAAGTAACATGTAGCATGTTTGGGGCTCCGTTTTCAGGTGTGTTAATTCTCACATTCTTTATTTCTTTTTTCAAGGAATCTATTAGTCTTTTTTTAATATCAAATATTCTCTTTTTATTTTTCTCCCTTTCTGCCCTTACGATAGTGAGAGCTTCACCTAAGGCAACTATAGCAGGGACATTTTCTGTGCCACCACGAAATAGAAATTCTTGTCCACCTCCACAAATCTGAGTTGCTAAGCCAGACCCTTTTTTAACACAGAGGGCACTGGCTCCCTTCAGACTATAAATTTTTGAACCGTTGACACTAATCGAATCTACCCCCAGAAATTTAGTATCGTAGTCTAAACATATAGACCCTGCTTCGCCGTCCACGTGAAATCGTATAGGATGTTTACCAGTTTTTTGTCTCTCCTCATTAACCCTTTTTAACATGCCTGCTATATCTTTGATCGGCTGGATGCTACCGACTTCGTTGTTTACATACATGACTGAAACAAGGATAGTGTCATCTCTCAAAGATGATTCGATATCTTTTACATTTACCAGACAGTTTCTATCAACAGGGACTCTAGTGACTTGAAGCCCTTGCCTTTCAGTAAAGCTGGCGCTACTTTCAACCGCAGCATGTTCTACGGATGAAATGATGATGTGATTACCATGTTTTCTGTTCGAAAAAGCAATTCCTTTTATCGCTAAATTTTCTGATTCAGTTCCTCCGCTGGTAAAAATAATTTCTTCTGGACCGCAATTAAAAAAATCAGCAGCTTGCTGGCGAGCTTTGTTTATGGCTTTTTTTGATTCGGTGCCAAAAGCATGGACTGAGGATGGATTACCAAAATTTTTTGAAAAATATGGTGTTGCTATTTTTAAGACGCGTTTATCTACGGGTGTTGTAGCAGCATAATCTGCATAAATATGTCTCATGAAATTTGAAAATTACTTGCTTTTAAAGTTTCACTGACATCGTGTGGACCATAGGATTTTTTACCATTATCAGCAACCAAAGCCTCTGCTAAGCAAGAAAAAGCGTCTCCTGAAGATATAACAAAATCAAGTCCGGAGTATGATAACGAGGGTGCTTTAATTGTGACACCTTTAGTGAGATGAACATCAGGTCTGTTTTTTTCAATATCAGCAACAAACGGACTTACAGGCTCAATAATACTTAGGAAAATCGATTCTTTTTTTAGGTTTGAAACAATGTCGGCACCAGATCCAGGAATAAATGCTGTCAAAATACAGACATCACACTTTCCAATCTGATCAAGACTAACATACTCTGTTATGTTTGCTGTACCAATTTTGCGACATTCTTCGGCTAAGGATTTTACGTTAGCCAAAGTCTTAGCAAAGAAAAGTAAATTTTGAGTATATTCGGCAGATAAATATTTTGAAAGTCGTGAGCCTGTCTTTGTGGTAGCACCAATAATACCAATTGATTTGATATTTGATTCGCCCTTGTTGATTAATAGTAAGACTTTTTGTGCTGCAACTTGTGCGAGAAGGTCTGTACCATCAAAAACTTCAATTCCATATTTTTTACCAAGTTTTGCATCTTCAGCTAAAGTAGTAATCATTCCACCGACACTGACTTTTTCGGCACCAAGTTTCTTTGCTAATTTAAAAGCTTGACCAAGGCGGAATTTAGAAAAAGACTTATATTTTTGAAAATGAAATGGCAAAAGTGGTACAGCTACTACAAACCCACGTACATTGTTATTTTCATTGAAAGCAGAAGCCTTGTATGGGGATAAACACAAAAGTGCAATCAATTTTAGAAAAGGCGGGATTTTTTTAAGCATCGGCATGCCCTTCTCAACATCCTGAAGACTTCTTGGGTGAACCATCCAAATTATCGGAGGATTATTTTTGTTCATGGATTTATTATACCTTAAAACCACAGCTCATTACAGCCTGCTTAGCAAATAATTTTCTTTCTTTGGTGACGTTTGAGAAACCACTACTCTCTAATAAGATATCTTGCTCTCCTGGTCTGAAAAAACTTATTGAGTCGGCTGACTTATCCTCTTTTCTCATCTGTTGGCTGTAGTAAAACATTTTTATAGTTGGGCCAATTAATTTTGTAAGATTTATAAGAGCTTTGATAAGGCCAAAACGATTTATTTCTTCTGACATGTGGTTTACATATATTCGAATTGGCTTATATCCAACGGATAAATTTGTCATAACTATTTTGCCACCTGGTTTAAGTAACCTATAGAATTCTCTACAAATCTTTTGGCGATGTTCTGGATTAATGGCAAAAAGTATATTAATACAACAGATATAATCAAAACTGTTGTCTGGTAGAGGTATTGGGTGTTTAAGGTCGTGCTGAATAGCCTTGCTTGTAGGTAATTTTTCTCTAAAGATATTCAATCCCACTTCTGAGTAATCTAGTCCTACAACTTCTGCTCCTGTTTTATTGATGTGGACGGCTAGATTGCCAGTTCCCGCACCAGCATCAAGGGCACTTTTACCCTGTGTAAGATCCATTTCGGCCAGTACCGAATTCAGTAGTCTTTGATATGGATATACCCTATTTAAAACATCGTATAGCCTAAAATACTCGTTCCAAAAATCTGATTTAATTGAGTTTTGTGTCATATATTTTTATACTCCCCTCTTTATTTTGAAGAAACTGCCTAACTTTTGAAGTGTATGCATGCCGACGGAATTTTTTACTAGTCTGTATTCAACAGGTTCAATATTTTTTCTTTACCAACTGCCCAAATGAAAGTTGGAAGTCTTGGACCGGTTTCCTTGCTTATTAGTAATTGATACACATCCTTGAAAAAGGCTCGCTGAGATTTTTTAAGTTCTGCTTCCACAGTATTGTTTTTACGAGGAATGGCATAAAGTACTTTTTCTATATCTTCTATGGAGATATCTTCGAAATTTACACCAAGTAGAAAATCACGAAGCTCTTTTATTTGATTTTTAGATAAGTCGTTCATCGAAGAAAGATACTCTTGGTTAGGAGTTTCCCTAAGCTTAATCATTTCGCCCTCGTTGTATTCTTCTAGCCAAGCTTTGGCTTTGGATAGACGCTCAGTTACTGAAGTCTGATCATAGTTTAGATTTAGTTTCTTGATAAGAATGTCTATTTTTTCAGAATTCCAGTTTAATATTTGTCCAAAGGCCACGGCCTGCCTAAAAGGAATTGGGTTAGTTAATTTACTTTGGTTAATATCTTCAATAAGAGAAAGGGGCATAGAAGATCCATCTCCTTTTCTCTCCGTATGTTCTTTCACCGCTCTATCAAATTCGTCATACTGTCTATAAACCTCGGTATCAAAGGCGAGTTCAAATTTCTGATGAGGGTTTCTTCTCAAATATAACCATTTAAGAAGATCTGGCTGATAAATTTTAAGTAATTGTTCCGGAGTTACAGCATTTCCCTTAGAGCCAGACATTTTTCCTTCTAGTCCACGAATCCCAATAAATTCATACCCAACAAAGATTGGAGGTTGAATACCAAAAACCTCTTTAGCTATTTGGCTAGATGCGTCGTAACTTCCATTAGGAGTTGCGTGATCTTGTCCCCCAGGCTCAAACACAACACCTTCTTCTTGCCAGCGCATAGGCCAATCAATTTTCCATTGTAACTTTACTACATGGTCTTTTCTTAAATCTATAGTTTCTTCTTGTCCAGTATCTAAGCAACGATAGGTTATTTGAGAATCACCATCATAATTTAGAATTTTGGTGTTATCTTTTCCTGTAAAGCGTGAGTACAAAGAAATCGGATAGTAATCTTTTTTGTATTTTTCTGAATCAATCCCCTTTTCTTCTTTGCCTCTACTCGACATGCGGGCTAAAAGCATCTCTGCAATTTTTTCCCTACTGTTTAGTGCTTTTATTATCTGCTCGTCATATCTTCCAGATTGGTACTCTTTTGTTTGATATCTGTACTCTAATTCTATTCCCAAATCTTTCATGGAATTTTCAAACTGTAATTCTAGGTGTCTGGCGTAGGATTCAGTCTCTCCTGTAGGGTCAGGGACTTGTGTTAAAGGTAGACCGATATACTGACTAAATGAAGGATCTACGTTTGCTGGTACTTTTCTTAAACGATCGAAGTCATCCCATGAAAAAAGAAAGCGTGTTTTCTTCCCTTTTTTTTCAAGCTCCTTGAATAGAACAAGGGATGTCATAACATCCCTAAAATTTCCAAAGTGAACAATCCCAGATGGACTAATCCCGGCTGCACATGTGTATACTTCCTTGTCTGGAAAAACTTGCACTACTTTGTCTGCAACTTCTTCTATCCAAGCCCCCTCAGACATAGTCAAGACCTTGTTATTACTTTCTAACATGGGTATGCCGTCTGTATTTTCTGGTAATTGATTGATTTTAGGTGGTTTTTCCATTGCATTAATTATATTATGCTATCATTTTGTTCACTATAGTCAAACATTTTGGGCATATTCAAACTTTTTTCTATTTCTCGATTTAAGGCTACAATGTTTTCTTCCTCAATTGATGGTAAAATCAACCGTTCGAATATATCTCTTTGTGGTAGGGTTGGCTTTGAAGTTACATTGCCATCTTTGCTTAGCCATGATGCTCCCCTACCGTAGCCACCATAAGGTTGTGTACCCCTTTCCACTCCTCGTTTGTGTAAGTGAGTATTTATCAAAATTGTGTTTTTATCATGAACAATTTTGTTGTTTAAAAGCCTGTAGCTAGTTAGATTATTTATGTATTCACTGGAGCCATAAACTGTAACATACATAGCATTTTCAAAATACTTGTTATTTTCAAAGTATAGTTTAAGTTCTTCGTCTGAATTATATTCTTGCACAAAAAATATTGGAGATAGTTGCTCGGTGTAATTACCTCCCAGATTAAGTGGTTTAAGAATTATTGTAGGTTCGACTATTTTTGTACCCACCTTTAATGTTCCAGGCGTTTTTGGGTGTATCCACTCATGGTTTTTGGTAAGGATTTTCTGTGCTTTCTCTAGGTCTTCTATTTTTGTCATTGGCCCAACCATGACGCCCTTATCTTTATAGTTTCCTGTTTTTACCTTCCCAATTCTTTTCAGAAGCAACTTCAAAAATTTATTTAAAATATTTTTTTGAACTAAGATGGAAGCTGGGTTCGCACAATCTTGTCCTTGATTGTAGAGTTGAAGTTCTATAACAGCTTCCACTGCCGAATTTAAATCTGCACTTTCAGTAACCACAACTGGATTATGTCCAGCTCCGTTGCCTATAAAGAGAACATTTTCTTCAAAAAGAGCACGGACTTTTTTAGCATTTTGAGGAGTTCCAGTGAAAATGACCGCATCTATTGAGGATAGGTATAAATTTGATTCTTTGTTGTATATTAAGTTACTGCACTCTTTTATAAGCCAATTCCTTTCGTTTGAGATTGTGATATTTGGAAAGAAATCTTCCATTCTTAATTCTTTCATTAGGAAAGGAAAGAAGGATTTCATTGCGGCGGGTATGTAAATCCAAGTTTTTTCGCTCATATAAGATATAACTAGACCAAAACAACTTAGTGCATAAAAAGGCTGGTTTCTAGGCAAAAAAGCTAAAAATCCATTTATCTTTCTTTTGAAAAAAGATTTATTTTCATCCAAGTTGTAAAATAAATCTAAAACACGATCTATTTCATCCTCAGCAACTTTTATTGTTTCGTACATGGTAAGTGCCTTTATTATCTTTCCTCTATTTTTCTCAACAAACTCCGCAAAAGAGTGAGCGTGTTTTTTGATTTTATCAAAGTCGATCTCTTGAGAAAAAGATTTAACGAATATCTTTCTTTGTTCGTGTGGTAAATATTTTCCAAAATTTTTCCCAACCACTTTTGCCATATCAATTTTTTCTCCATTCATAGAAATAAAACGAGGCACTTTAAAGTAGGTCCCAGTATCTGATGTGTTGAAACCGTGGTGGTTTAAGATAGAAAAGAGGCTTTCTTGTTCCTTTTCAGAAAATAAGGATAGAAAAACGACGATTGAATTAGGATAGATTAGGAAGCGTTTATTTTGGTCGAAATCGCCCATAAATTTAAGGTAATTCCCATAATAACACTATTAAGCTTTTGTGTAAAGAGTTGGGTATTTTTACTGTTTCCCCTTATTTGGCCTTGAGGTTGTAAACCTTTCCTCAAGAAGAACGGCATAGCTTTCTGGGTGGGAGAATATTCCACTGTGATCCCCTGCCACTGGATGAAAATCTATCCATTTCATCTCAGAGAGACTCTTCATCTTTTTTAGTGGAAAGACAACGTCGTCGGTTCCAAGGATAATTCCTATGGAAATATTCTCCTTATGTAGGTCAATTAAATATGCTTGGAGATGAGTTCTCGAGATAGCGCTACCTTCAAGCAGACCCATTACTGGATTCTTAAGAAAGTATTTAAATGTTTCCGCGAAAGAGCTGATAAGGTGGCCGCGGGCTACTTTGTCGGTAAATATCCCCCATCCATCTTGGAACATGTTACCAATAAACCTACCCACCAACTCAAAGAAACCCTCGTTTTCTACAAGACCACCTGGGCCAACAAGCAATATGTCTTCAAATATTACAGGACTCACATGGGCTGCCAGAACGGCATTTATAGCCCCTTCGGAGTGTGCAACCACGTTTACCTTTTCAAGATTTAGAAAATCGAAGACTGATAAAATTATTTCAGCTTTCTGAAATTCTAGCTTGGAAATATTGTTTTTTGTAATGAGTTTAAAATCCTGACGAGGGTGTGCTACTGAGATAACTCTAAACCCAGCATCAAATAAAAGATTCATCAAATCTTTAAATGTTTTTGGTGTCTCCCCCCAGCCAGGTGCGATGAAAATTGGGTGTGGAGATTTCTGAACTGGTGGGATCACGTCTACGAACGATATTTTCTTTCCATGAAAATCTACCTGTTTCTTGGTGCTGAATTGTGATTGGAAGTTTTGCATCGGGCTGTATTATACAGTAAAACCGCTTCTCTTTAAAATTTATTTACTATTTCTTATCGCTCAAGAGATTCTCCATCATCTGATCGAGACTGGTATCATAATAACAAGCGAGATTTATGACGTTTACAAGCAAATGTGAAATTTCCTCTTCTAACAGTGCTTTATCCGGGGCTCTTTTCCAATTTATTTTATTACCAATTTTTTCGAAAAGGGCAACTTCCTTAGCCACCTCTCCAGCTTCTTCTGTTATACCAAGCATTATCTCCACCGAGTTTTGAGGTTTCATGCCAAGCTTTGCGCCTCTACCCCTTATTTCTTCTTGTAAAAAATTTAGATCCATTTTTTTATTAATTATTATTTTTTGGTATAGATGCTAGTCACAATATTGTTATTGTAAGTCAGATATTTGTTTAGAATATGCCTAAAATTACAGCATAAATGCAGTCTTTCTTAGGAAAGATCCATAAACCTGAGACTCTCCATCAAGAGATTGGGTCTTTATATTGGATGACTCTAGATGAGATTAGGAGATATCCGAATGTCCCACCATGGTTGGTTTCGAGTATCGAGCAAGGTGAATTAGTGCTTGGTTTAAAAAAAAGATGATAAAAGGTTTATAAGCTTACCCTGCATTTCCATTAGTTCAGACTCAGAAACTCTCCTTGCTCTCTCTGGGTTTAGTTCGTTACCATTATTTACTGGTACAAGGTGCATGTGTGCGTGTGGCACTCCAAATCCTTCTATTGCTAAACCGATGCGCGAAGCAGAAGTGACTTTTTTAAGAGGTTCTGCCAATTTTTTAGTCACTTGAAATATTTCAATTTATGTAAAAATATCTATTTAATATCTCTCTCAATTGCCTCAATCAACTCTAACGTCTTTACTAAATCACAAGGCCTTGTGAGCAAATTTATATCCGGATCAAAAATACCAAGACAATAATTTGAATGCGTCTTATACAAAGCAGAATGTCCGTCACCGTAATAATGGCTGTTTTCATTTGTCCTATCCTCATTCTTTATGGTCTCCGGGTAAACAAATTCTGACAACGCTACCCCGGCAACCTTCATTGATCCTTTATTTCCAACCACAAAAATACTTGATTCCAAGTTACGGTCTCTAGTGGCCAAACATACCTCAATATTACAGATGATACCATTCTCAAATTCAACAATCGCAACAATGATATCAGGGAGCAAAATTTCTTCTCTAGTTTTTATTTGAGTGGCTTTTACATTTTTGATAGTCGATCCTTTGATAAGATGTGCGACTATTTCTAAAGAGTGGATAGCTTGAGTGATTAGCGGGCCACCGGATAATTCTTTACTGCCATGCCAATCTCTATAGTAATCGGCATCACGCCACCACCGAAGGTTCATAGCTATGTAGTATGGATCTCCCAGTTTTGTTTGTTCAAATTCATATAATTTCTTGATGGACTGATTAAATTTATTTTGAAAAACAACATGGGTTAAGCCCTTATGATCTACATCACGAATAAAATCATTTAGTTCCCTAGTGCTCGATGCTAGCGGTTTTTCACAAAGTATCCTCTTCCCGTGCTTTATAGCTGTTTCAGCCAGATTAATGTGTGTATTATGCGGTGTACAAATAGAAACAACGTCCACAAGAGGATCGTTAAAAATATCTTCGTAAGAATCGTAAACTGAACAATCAAACTCTTCCGCTTCTTTCTTTGCCTTATCTGCGGCAATATCGCAGACACCTAATAAAGTACAATTGTCATTTTCTTTAATAGCATTTATGTGTTTACGAGAAATTCTGCCTAGACCAACAATAACATATCTGGTACGACTTGTATTAAGGAGTCGATATAGATATTGCAGAGAATCATGGGAGGCATTCCATTTATTCTCTTTCACGTGTGTTTCAATGCTTATGTATAAGTGATTAATAATAGCTCGCTCAAGCAAGTCAAAAATACGTTTGTAATTTAAATATCCTTGACCAAGAGGATTGTACTTATGGGTTTTTTGGGCTACAGGATCTTTTACATGCAAGTAATCCATAAACGGAGCCAGAGTTTCAATATCAGAATAGGAAATTGTTTCACCCTCCTCATATACATTTGCTATATCAAACCACGATCGAAGACCTTCGTATTTACCAGAAATAAACATATCAATGTAGTCCTTCAGTTTCGACACATAACAAACCGGCTCATTTTCAAGCATTAGGTGCACACCCTTTTCTTTTGCAATACGAAGTGCGTAGATTAACAACTCCGATTCTGCATCGGGCAAAGCGTGATCTTTTGGATTTGACTTTAGTCCAGAAAAAATGCGGATTTTTTTGGTCTCCAAAATACAAGCCTGTTCGATAATTTTTTGAATCATCTCTTCTTTTTCTTTTCGCGACAGGTATGGATTCATACCGAACAAATCAGCTGAGCTTTCACTGGTTGAGTCTTCTGAATACCACTTAAAAAGAGGCGATGCGATAGCCGATATAGTAAGACCATTTGAGTTTAATTTTAGTTTGAGTTTCCTTGTTTCTTCCAAAGTTAATTTGGCAATATTTTTGCCGTCAATAGTCCGAATCTCAACAGAATCTATCTGATGCTCTTTGAAAAAATAAATGCTTTCTTCAAGCGAATCTGCTACTTCATCAATATTGTATGTAATTGTTAATTTATCCTTTAACATGTCTATTTATATTTCATCAAAAAATCAGACGCTTTCTTTACTGTTTCTTCACTGACTTTTTTACTAGTCCAATATTCAAATGCAATAACACCCTGATAAACCATCATGTCGATACCGTGGGCCAATACCGCACCCCTATCTTTTGCCCAAGATTGAAGTGCTGTAGTGACCGGGTTAAAAACTACATCAAACATTATTACGTCGTGTAAATTTAAATTATCAAAACGGTTTAGGTCTATCGGCGACTTCCTGTCATTGGGACGCATCCCAACCGAAGTTGCGTTACATAATATTGTACAGCCTAAGAAATCTTCTAAAGTTAGTGCGTCATAGGTAATAAATTTAACTTGATTCGAGAAATCACTCATAAGAGTCTGTGTGCGGTGTGATTCCGGTTCCCTATATACAACAGTAACTGCAGCGCCCTGCTTAAGCAGAACCCATACAACAGCCCTAGCTGCTCCGCCCGTACCAAATACAATCACCGCGTCTTTTGATCCAATAGGCCTCCCGGCAGATTTTTCAATAGCTTTTAATGCCCCAAAGGCATCAGTGTTGTACCCTTCAAGACCCTTATCAGTCACCTTTATCGTGTTCACTGCGCCGATCGCTTTTGCTTCAGGAGAAATTTTGTCTATATACTGCATTACGTCTGTTTTGTATGGAAGAGTGATGTTTACTCCCGCAAATCCATAGGCGCACAAGGATTTAACCACGGTCTCCAAATTTTCGGGTTTCACATCAAATTTGGAGTGCGCATATTCTAGTCCGTGCTCATCAGCATATAACTTAAAAAGTGTGGGAGAAATACTATGGTCAACTGGTGAACCTATAAGTGCGGTTGTAATCATTTTGTTTGGATTTTATCTCGTAACATTTTAGCCTGGTTCTCAATTGCTCTTTCTACATCAATCGCTTTTACTGTTTCTGCCCAAAACCAAAAGTTTGTAGCTCGAATTACAAAAAACGGCAGTAATTCATTTCCAGCAAGTCTAGCTTCTTCAGGCGTAAGAATTGGGTTAAGAAAGTGTCTGATCCAGCTTGCCAACACATCAGTCCAAGTAGCGACCATTAATGCCTCCTCGTGATTAAAGTTTTTTGCCGCCATAACAAATTTCAAAATCTGTTCGTCGCTAACCCAATCCTTATCGATGTTTGATTCTAATATACCCAGTGCTTGGTCGCGCATCTCCTCTGTAATTTTTTTATGGGTAAAATTTAAGTCAGGAAGTATATTATTTTTTATTTCATGCATCTCAAGTGGTTTTTCTGAAAAATGTATTTTATTACCGCTCAACAACATTGTGGCAGCAATTTGAGGAAACATATACTCAAGCTTACCAAAACTTGGAGAATGAAGTTTTCTTCCTAGATTTACCTGAGCAATTTCAGCTCCGGCACCGATAGCACAAATTGTCATATATGTATCAATGCCATAACTCTGTATTAATTCATTGGACCTCAAATTATTCTCAAAAATGTCCTGTGCTATTTTTTTTGTAAAAGCAAAATCTCCCGCGATTGGTTGTCGTATAATGTATCCAAAAAGTGCGTAAATAATAGGAAACACGAAATGGTTTGTGGAACTGCCTTCAAATCGACTCCTCTCATAAATTGGAGTAACATACCCAGCACTTCCTTTAACCAATGGGGTGAGAAGCTTTGTTATCCATTCTGGGCTTGCTGAGACAACATCTGTGTCAATCGTGAGACAAAAATCAATTTGATTCGACAGCGCATATGAACAGAACTCTAAAATATTTTTCCCTTTACCAGATGGTTCTTTAAGAAGAATAGAATATTTAGGATTGAATGTTTTAGTGTCTAGAAATATCTTGGCTGTGTCATCTATACTATCGCTATCCACATTTACTATCTCAGCAGAAATACCTGGATTTCCAGCTATAAAATCAGATAGGCCTTGATCAACTATCTGTGTAATATTTCGTATATTTTTTGCCTCATTAAAGCTTGGTAGACAAACTGCTACTTTCATGACAGTTTTGATATTTCTTCTAAATTACGCGCCTTTAATAGCTGCCACGCAGGTTCCTCAGAGAATGATTCCGTTTGGTTAAGAAAGTATGTACCTTTTTCAACAAGCTGTTTACGCTTGTCTGTATCTGAAACCAAATATATATATAAACTATTAACAGCAATATCAACGGATTTGAGCACAACCGCCTCCCTTCCGTACGCCAGCACGCGTTTATACATATCTATATATTGCTTAATCGGATCAACAATTGATTCGTCGTAACTTACAGCAGTAACCAGGTCAAGCATCTCTTGACCAAAATCTTTCTTCAACTTTTCAGGTGTCACATTTGTATCTTCAATGATGTCGTGGAGTATGGCGCCAATAATTATTTTTTTATCATAGCCCATCTCCATAAGAATATTTGCAATGCGAAGCGAGTGTAAAATGACTGGTTTGGGGTTATGCCCAGATTCGTTGTAATTATATATTAAATACGAGACAGCCTTCTCGACCACAAAACTGTCTTCTGGCGATATGGCGTGATTTAATTTGAACATAAACGCATTATAACAAAAAGCGGCGACTCTATCGAGTCGCCGCTACCTTCCTGTTTCTCCGGTGATGTACGAGCAGGTGTCTTGGAGGCTACCTGACAAATACACCATTTTAGTAGAGAGGATCAATCCTTCAATTAACCTAACCCTCATATCAAAGAAGTCGGGTGTATCGAAAGAAGGAATGTACCCCATAAGCTGCGAACTGCCACCAAAAAGTGCTACTGCCGTACCTCGAATGTACCGAGACATGTTTTCGTTAAGATACAGTCTGGTGTCCATTCTGTCTGCACTTGTGGTGTACAGCTCATTCATCGTCTCATCGACATGAACTAGATAGCTTTTTACAATCGGCATCTCACCGACGCATGTGGAAATACCTAGTCTGTCTGGAAGACAATATATTTTATGGGTCCAAGGGTCCTTACCTGATTGAGGGAACATGCCTAACAAGTCAGGAATATTTCTCTTGATTGATTCCTTTCGCAAGAAAAAATATTTTGAACCTGCATAAGCAAATGCTGATTCTCCCACCAGCCTTATCTTTACAATATCGTTCCCTACAAGACGAGCTCCGTGATTCCGACAGAGCGATATTGTAAGACTCGTTTTGCCGGCACCTGCTTTTCCCAGCAACATTATAGCTCGACCGCCAAGCTCTACTGCTGCCGCATGCATGGTGACAACCTGTTTTCTCTGATGCAGCACTTCCAGAAATGGCAGTGCTGCATACAAGAGAAGTTCGCCTGTCTGCAGTTGTTGAATCGGTACAGTAACCTGAACCGAATTATCCGAGTAGTGCGCTGGTTTGCTGGGTGCATTTTCGTACTCCACAACAAATTCATGACTTCCACCCGGACTAACTCCCACACCAGTGAAATGCAGGAGGTCTTTCCACTTGGTGAAGATTGGCGAAAGGTCTGTCTCAGACCGCACGCTAACCGATTCACCATCAAGAGATAGCGTATATTGATACATTTATCCTCCTTACAGTTGGTTAATCCATGGTCTGAATGACAAGATTTCTTCCACATAGTTGGTTTCTTCCATAAGCCTTTCAACGGATTGTTCAAGCTCATGAATATCTACCAGGGTGTTGGTTGAAACCATCAGTTGATACGGGGGAAACAATGAATCCCCGCATCGAGTAACGGCTGTTACAGTACATTTCACCGAAAACTGTTCCGAAATTTTCCGAGCCAGTTTTGCTGTCATGTACCCATACACACGACCTGTGTGATAAACAGGGTTTTTCCCCGCCCAAGATTCCAGTGTGTGGATACGATTGGTTGATATGACACCGTTAATATTGTTACCTCTTCCTACCATACCCTCTTCCCCGCACTCAATGCAACTTCCAAGTCCAAGCATGTATTGCCGCTGGTACGGATTGACCCTAACAATGGCCTGCTTTCCTGTGTCTTCGAACAAAGTATTTGCAAGGACTTGGAGGTTTTTCTCGTGCATAATAATGAGTTCACGGTAAGCGTCATAGGAAGCAGTGAATTTGCTCATCGCGGGAACGCAGAGCGTCGCTTCGGTTTGATTAGCTGAGCGAACGACCATGACCTTGACATCTTGGCCGATTTCAGCAAAACGAGGAACTGCACAACCGCCGGCTTCTGTCCAGAAATATCGCTCAAGTTGATAAGCGAGAGATTCCGCAGGTGTCGGTGGCCAATGTCCGATACAGACTGAGGTGTCGTTTGCTTTAGGATTGACAGCGTCAGGAATATCTTTGATGTCGCGCGGTGTAAACCAATACGGAACTTTTGTATGCTGGGTCGCGTTCGGATCGATAAAAAGATCCTCATCAGAGACCGTCGGCATGACCTGGCGCATATAATTACGCACGGTAGTCACTTGCAACTCTTCAATATTCAGATCAGCATCGCCAAACCTTGATGACATGCGTCCGTTCACACGGATAACGACCGGCGACAATCGTTCACAGGTGCCATAGTCATTTCTGAAATGACCCCCGCCAATGTATAGCTTATCGACGTTGTGATGCGGAATGACACCAATCGTATTGAGACAATGCCTCGAGTATGCAATTGATACTTCGTTGGCAAGAGCGTCAGCCAGTGAATCTGGATGCCCGACTCCTTTTCGCTCAACCACCTCGAACGCCTCAGACGAAGGATCTCGGTAGTCAGTAGTTACTTGCAAATTTTTCATTTGAAACCTCCTATTTTTGAATTATATCTTGGATTGTTGAATGTTCGGCTGTTGTGTAGGTAAAACCTTTTATCACCACTGCCGGGACACCCTCGTTAGTTTGACCCATAAGAAGCGAAGCTGCTGCGGCCACCTCGTCGACGATTGCGATGCAGCTCTTAGACGGGTTGCCGAACAGGTCGACTCTTTCATCTGTGCGCAAAGCATTGACACCAGCAACACCGATCGCCATCCCTACCGATCCATCGCGATAATCTCTACCGCAAGAATCGTTGATGATGACGGCGGTTGTCTTACCAATGAGATGTTGGATACTGGCACGAATTTTAGCCGCGCTTGCATCCGGATCCTTTGGTAACATTACCACTACTTCTTCAGAATGAGGGGCGATGTTGGATCGATCAATTCCAGAGCTTGACCCTACATAGCCAAGCTTATGTCTGGTAATGACCATGCGGCCTTTTACAGCAATTACTTCCGACGCCTCGTTGAGATAGAGCTGACACATCCGAGCGTCCCGTCCAGTTTGTTCGGCTAGCTTCCGTGCTTCATATGAGACTGCCACATCGGACAATCTCACTGTTGCACCTTCAGATTTCGAGATGATTTTTTGTGCAATAACGAGAACATCTCCATTTTCTATGGATATACTGTCTTTCATTGCACTTTCAACTATAAGTTTTGCGACGTCGTCACCCTCTTTTACAAGGGGAATTTTGGTCAGAGAATGTAAGGTTATTGTAGACATATTTGCCCTTTCAGGTTGTTAAAGTACGTTTGATTTGTTATGATTATTAATCATTATTAATTTAATGTCAAGTTAAACTTTTAGTTATGTCACCGCATTCACTTCACCTCAGAAAAAAATTAGAGGACTCTGTTTCAAGTTATATTCAACTTGCCACTTCTCCCATAAATGGACGTTTATTAAAAGTTTATAAATGGTTTATATCAGTTTTAATCTTTAAGTTGAGGCTTATTCCACAAACAAAAAAAGTGGTAACCTTTTGGGGAGAAGATATTAAAATGATTGGGGTCAGACCATTTTCTTTGTATTTGTCTGGATATATAGGAAATGATGATTTATTTATTACATATTATATTATTGATATTCTCAAAGAAGGGAACATTTTTTTAGATGTTGGAGCAAATATTGGTTTTTTTACAATGCTAGCAAGCAAGATCGTTGGCTCTGAAGGCAAAGTGTTTGCCTTTGAGCCAACTCCATACACTTATAAGTATCTAAAGAAAAATGTAAATAATAAAATAAATGTAAACACCTACAGAATAGCCGTCCATGATAAGTGCGGCCTTCAAAGCCTCACAGATTTCGGTCCTTATAATAACTTCTATAATTCTTTGGGCAATAAAGATAGATTAGTGGCCCAATTAACTGATTTACAAAAGGAGAATCATTCGAACTTGTTAGAAGTTCCTACTGTTACCATTGATTCTTTTTGTTTTGAAAATAATATACTACCAAATCTGATTAAATTGGATACAGAAGATACAGAAGACATTATTCTTTCTGCCTCAATGAATATAATCGAGAAAAGTAAGCCGGATATAATTTTTGAAATGTTCCATCTTTCTGTTTTGGATGGTAGATTGCAAAATATAATTAATGTCTTTTCAAGATTAGATTATAACTGTTATCAATTTTGCAAAGATGGCTTTAAGTTGATAGAAAAAGATTCAGATGCTAGCCCAAATTATTACAATTATTTACTCAGCACAAGAGACCCAAACAATCTGCCTCGGTAGCAATTTTTAACCCAGAGTCTGTCTAGAGAGCGCTTCTATTATTAGTTGTTATTTATAATCTCGAAATTATCGTATGTGTGGTCATCACCATGGATTTCTCTGATCTCTATATTCTCTTTGTGAAGCGCATCAAGGAAAGATTTGGCCTGAGCGTACGAAGTAACGGGGTCATTAGAATTTTGGATAACAATAGTTGGTATGTCGAAATTCTGAATCCATTTTTCAAGGTCAAAATTTCTCTCTTTTGCCCAAATGACAGGAAGACCAACAAAAATGCATTTACGCGGTTTTATGAGATTTTTTGATACGCAATAAATTGCCAGCATTGCTCCAGCTGATTTTGCTAAAATTGTGCACTCAGTATCTCCAATATTTTCCACCAGCTTTTTTGCTTCAACTTCAAAATTTATGGTGTCTTGCTCGTTATCCCAGTGTAAATAATTTTGCACGTATCTATCCTCAAAATCTTTAGAGAAAAAACTCGAAGCATTCTCTGCCCATTCTTTATTTAAGTGACTATTGCCTGGTAGTATTACTAGTTTCATAAGTTTTGTTATCTTACCCATTCTTTATATCGTCAATCAATTCCGGGATGATTTCTTGGAGAAAGTGGTTTCTGTCTTTCATTGCGCGAATATTGGCATTAGGTAATTCCCTACGATATTTTTCAAGGTGACTAAAGGGTACAGAAAAATCATCCTCACTGTGATAGAAGAAAATTTCTCCCGCCTGTTTTTCAAAGTCTCTTAAATCACCTTTTCTCAAAAAGGAATATAGGGGTTCTTCATCCATTCCTTCATCGTCAAAAGGCGTACCCATCAAGAAAGTTTTTTTGATTTTTTTATTGATCTTGTTTTCTGACAAATATTTAACTAGGAAAATAGCTCCCAAAGAATGACCTATTAAAATAAGGTTTTCACTTAGTAGTTCTATTATTTTTTCAAACAAAATTTTCCATTCCTCATATTGAGCGTTTTGTTTGTTTGGCATTTGTGGAGCGTACACTGCAAAATCTTCTCCTAATTGGTTTTGGAGTTCATTTTTCCAATCTCTCCTAGAAAGAATCCACTCTAGTTTGGGAGTTTTATTTTTTAGAGACTCAAAATATTTTTCGTAGGTCTCGTAGGTTGTTCCGCCATGGAGCAGTAATATTTGTTGCTTGTTTTCCATTATCAATTTAGGCTTTTTACCAACTGATCCCTATCTACTTTTGTTTGAGAGCCTTTTTCTAGATCCTTTATGGTGATTTTGCCTTCTTTGGCTTCATCTTCGCCGTATACAATCACGAATTTTATTTTTCTGTCCTCTGCGTAGACAAACTGCTTCTTTGGCTCGGCAGTATCGAAAAATAGTGAGGCGTTGATGTTTGCCGCTCTTAATTCAGAAACGATTTTAAGATATTCTGATTGGAATTTTGAATCAAAATTGGTGACGAGTACTGATGTTACTGTCCTTTCTTCTTTCACTACACCGAGCTCTTCAAGAGCTGCGTACAATCTATCAAGGCCGATTGAGGCGCCGACAGCTGGGATCTGTTTGTTACCAAACATTCCGATAAGATTGTCGTATCGTCCACCAGAAAAGACGCTGCCGATACCCGGAAGCTTTGTTAGGGTTGTTTCAAGAATCATTCCGGTATAGTAATCAAGTCCACGAGCGATGGAAAAATCGATTATCCATGGAAGGGTACTATCTAGAGTCATAGCATTTGAAATGATCTCTTGCAGTTTTGAAAAAGATTCTTGAAGTGCTGGGTACTTAGCAATTGTCTTGCTGACATCGTCTAGACTTTCGATTCTTGTCCCGGCGAATTCTACGATAGCTTCTGAAACTTCTTTGCTTAAATTAAGTTTCTCAAGATTTTCTATCACTCCATCCTTCCCTATTTTATCAATCTTGTCGACTTCTCGAAGAACGAGAAGCTGAGTCTCTGTATCAATCGATAAAGAATTGTAAAAATCTTTTAGAATTTCACGATGATTAATTCGAAAAATAAATTCGGTGACATTGAGAGCTCGGAGAGCTGTTGCTCCAAGTACGATCACTTCAGCGTCTGCTAGAGGGCTGTTGCTACCAATAATGTCAGCATCGCATTGATAGAATTCTCGGAAACGGCCACGCTGAGTGTTTTCAGCACGCCACACCGGACTGATCTGGTATCTCTTGAAAGGCTTTTTTATTTCTCCGTATTGAGCGGCTACACGAGCAAGCGGAATGGTGAGATCGTATCGTAGAGCTACATCTCTATCACCATTGTCTTTGAACCGATACATTAATTTGTCTCCCTCCTCGCCATATTTGCCAGTCAAAATATCCGCATATTCTAATGCGGGTGTCTCAAGTGGATCAAATCCAAAAAGCTCGTAGGACTTTTTGATGGTATCAATAAATCTTTGGCGAGCAATTTGCTTTTCTGGCAAAAAGTCTCGGAATCCTTTTAGTGTTCGTGGTTCAATGCTCGGCATAATATTAATTTTTAAAAAATAATTCGCTAACCTTCTGATAAATAATTTCTGTTCCTTGCTCTTGGCTTAATGTTGGGTTGAGTTTAAATGGATCTCCGACATGAATATCCACCAAGCTTCTTCGCCAAGGTCTTTTGGTGATCCTGAATGACACAGGCAGAACATCCTTACCAGTTGAGATAGCTATCAACGATGCTCCTTGTCTAAATGTGCCTGGTTTCAATATTCCATCTGGACTTATTCTTCCTTCTGGATAAATAACCACGCTTTCATTTTGCAGTAACGCCTTTATGGCTCCACTCGTGTTTTTTTCAAGACCTGCTCCAGGAACAACTACCAAAACGCCAAATAGCGAATAGATAAAAGAGATTACACCTAAGCGATCGAGTGTCTTAACTATTGGCATACTAGATTTACTTACTCCAATAAATCGGAGCGGTAATTGCTTGGCGTATGGTCCGAGCATGATGCTAAAAAGAAAGCTGTCATAAATCCTGACATGGTTTGCAACAATCAATGCTGAGACAGGTGCATTTTTGAGTTTCTCTTTGCTGTCTATTTTGATCTTGTAATTTAGATGAAAAATTGGGTAAAGAAAAAACCACGCCAAAGACTGTGTGTGTCTAGCAAATTGGTGAGTGAATTTTTCTGAATTCGAAAGGGAGCTTGAAAACGGCATGGCGAAATAATACCTCAAATTCCCTCTTTTTTCAATTCTTCGATTAGTCTTTTGCCTTCTTTTGATAGTTTCCTTGGAAGATCTATATTGATGATAATGAGGAGGTCACCTCGGGAAGACCCGACTGGTACGCCCTTTCCTTTTACTCTCAAGATTTCTCCAAAAGTAACTCCGGCTGGAATTTTTACGGAGATTAGTCCATCTAATGTCTCGATCGGGTATTCTTTTCCAAGGAGCGCGTCCGACAGCTTTACTTTTAGATCTGTAACAATGTTGTGACCATCCTTTCTGAATATTGGGTGTGGCTTTACATGAATTTTCATATAAAGATCTCCTGCATTGCCACCAGAAACCGCTTCTCCTACGCCAGTCATGCGAAGTGTCTCTCCACCATTAACGCCGGCTGGAATTTTTACTGATATCTCTGATTGGTGCTTATAGACTCCTGCACCGCGACAAATCTTACACCTTTCTTCGGGAATTGAGCCCTTGCCATGACAAGCGTCACAAACTTTTTCTGTAGTGAATGTGCCTAGAATAGAACGACGATTCTCACGAATACTTCCGGCTCCATTACAGGTTGGGCATGTCTTTGTTTTGGTACCTGGTTCTCCACCAGATCCTTTACAGTGATCACAAGTAGAAGTTTTATTCAGTACGATTTTTCTTTCCACACCAAAAACAGAGTCCTTGAATGGAATCTCGATATCAACAGAAATGTCTCTTCCGCGTTTTGCTTGTTGGCGTCGCCCACCACCTCCGAAGAAGTCTCCAAATATATCTCCTAGATCGAATTCAACTTCGCCATTTCCGAAACCTTGACCTTGTTGAAAACCGCTAAAGTCGAAGCCACCGAAACCACCACCTTGGCCGAAGCCTCCGGCGCCGGCTCCGCCGGCGCCATTAAATGTCTGGCCGTAAGTGTCGTACTGCTGACGCTTAGTATCGTCCGACAAGATTGAATAGGCTTCGTTAGCTTCCTTGAATTTCTCTGCGTTACCACCCTTTTTGTCTGGATGGTGTTCGTGAGCTAATTTTCGAAAAGCTTTTTTAATTTCGTCTTTTGAGGCACTTTTACTAACTCCTAGAATGTCGTAGTAATTTTTTGCCATTTGTTATTTTTTCTCTTCTGTACCCGCTTCAGGGTTAGCACCTTCTTTGAATTCAGCGTCTCGAACAGGGCCTTCGGTTCCAGCTGATCCTTCTGTGCCAGCTCCTGTCTGACCATCTGTTGGGGGTGTTTGTGAAGCTTGCTCTGCGCTGGCTTTACTCATTGCTTCCCCAATCTTTGATAGCTCGCTAGAAAGTTCTTCCGAAGCTTTCTTGATAGCGGCAATATCTGTTCCAGCTTTAGCAGTTTTTAGTGCGTCAATTTTTGTCTGTACGCCAGTCTTTACTTCAGCTGGTACTTTGTCGCCATTATCTTTCAATGCTTTTTCTGCGGTGTACTGTAATTGTTCAGCTAAGTTCTTTACCTCAGCTTCTTCCTTTTTCTTCTGATCATCTGCATTGTGAAGCTCTGCGTCTTTCTGCATTTTCTCGATATCTTCTTTTGAAAGTCCTGAGCTTGCTTCAATGCGGATTGATTGTTCTTTGTTTGTGGACTTATCTTTAGCTTTCACATTTAATATACCGTTGGCATCGATGTCGAAGGTCACTTCTACTTGAGGCATGCCTCGTGGTGCTGGTGGAATTCCGTCCAAGATAAATCGTCCGAGTGACTTGTTGTCTGAAGCCATTGCTCGCTCACCCTGCACGATGTGAATTTCTACTGAGGTTTGATTATCGGCGGCGGTTGAGAATATTTGTGATCGTGAAGCTGGAATGGTTGTGTTCTTTTCAATCAATTTTGTGGCCACACCTCCCATTGTTTCAATACCAAGAGCTAACGGAATGACATCAAGCAATAGGACGTCTTTAACATCCCCTGCAAGAATTCCTCCTTGGATAGCGGCGCCGAGTGCGACTACTTCATCAGGATTTACACCTAGGTGTGGTTCCTTGCCAAAGAATTCCTTTACTTTCTGTTGCATCTTTGGCATACGAGTCTGCCCTCCAACTAAAATCACTTCGTTTATTTCAGGAACTTTGAATGGAGATGCTTCCATGGCACGCTTCGTGATCTGCATTGCTCGCTCGATGAATTCTTCTGTAAGCTCCTCTAGCTTTGAACGAGTGATTTTGATCAATAGGTGCTTAGGGCCGTCTGCACCAGAGGTAATGAATGGAATGTTGACTTCGGTCTCTACCGCCGTTGAGAGCTCAATTTTGGCCTTTTCAGCGGCCTCATCTAGGCGCTGTTTAGCCAAAGGATCGTTCAAAATATCAATTCCCTGATCTTTTTTGAATTCATCAGCTAGGAACTGAATAATCTTTTGGTCGATATCTTTACCTCCCAAGTGAGCGTCTCCATCGGTTGATTTTACTTCCACAACATCATCACCTACTTCTAGAACAGAAATGTCGAATGTTCCACCTCCGAAATCGAAGACGACAATCTTTTCATCTTTCTTTTTGTTGAAGCCGTAAGCTAGAGCGGCTGCAGTAGGCTCGTTAATAATTCTTTTAACATCAAGTCCAGCAATCTTTCCAGCATCTTTCGTAGCTTGTCTTTGTGCATCGTTGAAATATGCAGGCACAGTGATGACAGCTTCGGTGATTGTCTCGCCAAGTTTTGCTTCAGCATCATTCTTTAATTTCTGAATGATCATGGCTGAAATTTCTTCAGGACGATACCATTTACCATCCATGTTTACTTCAATTCCTCCGTTTGATGATTTTCGAGTCTCGAATGGCACTGATTTTGCATCTTTCTGAACACCAGCTTCATCAAAGGTGTGGCCGATGAATCGTTTAATCTGAAAGATTGTGTTCTTTGGGTTTGTCACAGCCTGGCGCTTTGCCAAAAGGCCGACAAGCCGCTCACCTGTCTTTGATTGAGCGATGATAGAAGGGGTTGTTCGAGCACCCTCTGCGTTTTCTAGGATCTTTGGATTACCAGCCTCCATCACAGCGACGGCAGAGTTGGTGGTTCCAAGATCGATTCCAATTATTTTTGACATGTTATTTTCGTTTTAATTTTTAGTTTATAGAGGTAGATAGCAATAAAACCTAACATAGCTCATAGAAAAGTAACTTTTGAAGAGTACGCATAAATGCCTGCTGGCATTTTGCTCAAGTCTCGCCTGCCCGGCTTGCGAAGCCTCTTCAAAAGTTCTTTTCTCTAAGCTCTGTTAGGCCCTCTTGCAATAGTACAATTAAAATAAAGTAATGACGAAAACGGAGATGGAATTATTTTGTTGGGAGCATATTTAATAGCTTTGACGTATGCACTGACAACTTCTGCTCGCGGAGCAGAGATCATCGCAACAGTATTTCCAAGCTCTGCAGAATTTATAGGTGTTGCGCTTATGAGTTTCGCCTTTATTTTGCCACCCTGCTGATACACCAAGAAAACAGCCTTGAAGTGAACACCCTCAGGAGAAACAATAATCTTTTCTACAATTTGATATTGGGATTTAACTAACATATTTATTTTTTCTGCTTTTGTTTACCAAGAAAGACTTACTAGGAAAAATAGTGAGATAAGGACAATTAAGGCAACGAAGCCTGTTGGAGTTTGATTGGTTTCTCCATATATAAGCTTGCTGTGCTCTCTTTCTAGAGAAAAGACAACTGTAACCAAAGACGAGAAAGCGATTATTCCGATAGAGGAAAGAGCTTTTGCTAAAGCGTCTGCACTCAAGACTTCCCAAATTGAAAGAACTCCCAGCAATACCAGCACGACAACAGCAACAATAAAGACCACAACTGTGAAGTATCTAATGCTTCTAAAAACAGGATTAGCGGGCTCAATTTCATTTGTCTTTCTGTCAATAAAGTAACCGGCAATCAGAACACCGAAAGTGGCAATACTGATCAAGCTGAGAGTCTTATAAGCTTTCAGAATAACGTCATGAGTTAGGACATTCCAGATACCAAATATAGCTATACCTGTCATTACGACTACCATTAGAATAAAGAAACCTACCGCAAAATCTTGTAGTTTTTTCATATGAGTAAATTATATCAAGAACTTTTAAACTCGCCAACCTTGACCTTAGCTGGTCGGATTATTTTACCATTTAGCTTATAACCTTTCTGAGTTACCTCAATAATGACGTGATCTTTTGCCTTGTCTGACACAGGGACATGTTCTAAGGCCTCATCTCTGTATGGGTCAAATTGTTCGCCTACTGGATTAATCTCTTCTAGACCACTACCAAGTAGTGTTTGTTTTAAGTGGTTGTAAATATACTCCACGCCTGTTCGCCAATTAGCATCTACTTTTTCCCAAGCTTCTTTATTTGAGAAAGCCATCTCAAAGTTTTGGAGAACTGGAATAAGGTCGTCGATAAGGCGTTCGGTGGCGAATTTTATTAACTCAAGCTTCTCACCCTCTTCACGCTTCTTGTAATTGACAAAATCAGCTCGCTCTCGTTGTAAGCCTTCTAGATAGTTTTGCTTCTCAGCCACAGCTACCTTTAGTTTTTCTCGTAACTTTTTGATCTGATCTTGTGCACTAAGAGCCTCACCCTCCTCGGAGGTCTCTACAATCTCTTCATTAGTATCAATATTTATATCGTTATTAGTGTTGTCCATAGTGGATGTATTTTAACAATCTCAGCAGTAAACGCAAGATAGTGGTAACCTAATAAAAAAGAACACTGCCATTGAGAGACTAAGACTTGGGCAAACGCCCCGGAGTGGTCTCGAGATGGCAGTGTTCTTTTTTATTAGGTTATCTCTTACTCCACTGAAGTGTTGTGGGAGCGCCTTTCAACCAAAACTCGTGCTTAACGCTTTGACCACTGAGGTGCTTTTCGAGCGTTATTTCAGCGTAATTTGCTCTAAATGGCTTTTATGCCGAGATTTGGTTTGGTATGTAAATAAATATGAATTTCACCTGACCGTTTTTTTGAATCTGTATACCTTAAAACTCTTCATTAAGTATACCTTAATAGCAGTCAGGCCGTCAACCATGTGTCTGTTTCATTACACTTGGATTTACAGCGCAAGTTTCAGTTCCTTTGATTTTTCCAATAAACCAGGTGATATTTCATCGTTTCTGAGAGTCATCCATCGACCTTGATTCTCTGTCATTCTCACTTGTACCCTGCCTCCCGTTTCCCGAACTCGGCCAGCAAGCTCATCCACTGAAAAGCGTGATAGGATATAGTGATGAATTAATTGGGCTCGTTTTTTGTTCACCCTGATGTAGTGCTTGACCGTTGTTCTCTCCGATTCATGGTCCATTATGGTTTGAACCGATTTTATATCGGCCCCATTCTCTATAAGATATGTTGCAAGTGTTCTTCTAAAGGTGTGGCTTTTAAGCTTCGCTGCAATTTCAGGGTAGCCAGAATTTCGCAACTTTCTTTTCAACCTTTCAAAATAGCTTCTAGCGGTCGCCATTATGAGGCGTTCGCCACACGAATTTACAAACATTGCATCGGAAGTGTCATTGCGCCGTTCGTAATATTCTTCCAGTTTTTTGATCGCTCGTTCCGAAAAGGAAACCTCGCAGGTCTTACCTCCTTTTCTTAGAATCATCATCCTTCCGGTTTCCTTGATGGTGTTCAGATCAATCCTGTTCAACCTTAACCCCTCATGGATGCGCAAACCAGTCCCGAACAGAGTCTCAAAGAAAGCCTGCATTGTCCAAGCCATCCTTCGACCATGAACGCTTCCCGCCTCCATCGTCTCCATGATATGGAACAAAGTTGCCAGTTCATGGTCCTCAAACACTGGCTGTTCTTTTGTCTTGACCACCGGAACCTTTATATCCCTCCAATCAAACGGCATTCTCATGCCCAAATGTGATTGCATAAAGTCGAAATATCTTCGGAAGGCAACAACCATCCGCTGCGCTCCATGCTCACCATGCTGTCGGCCAACTTCTTTTAAGCTGTCTATGTCAGCACGTGTGACTTTTGATAGCCATTTTCTTCTAAGGCTTTTCGGAAAATACTCACGGAGAAACTTTTTGTGCTCCGCTATGGTTTTTGGTTTCCGTCCTTCCTTTTCCAGATGCAGGAAGTAAGCGTCGTAATTGTCCTCAAAATTTGTAAACATAGGTCTATATAACACAAAACCCAGTGTCTTACTCCTGGGTGTTTGTGCCGAGTTTTTTAAATCCAGCCATTGCTGGTTGGAGAACCTCCTGAGAGGGTAAAACTCGTGTTGCATACTACATTATTCCCGCGAAAGACGCGAGTCCTTGCACGGGAAGGTTGAAATATACAACCGTCAAAACTTGGGGTAAGACATGCCCTTTCGAGGGGGCAGATTCCTTTCGGAATACCAAGATTTATTAATTTTTACTAATCGCAGCGAAACATTTTTGGCATATACTCGATTGCTGTGGCCATTGCAACGAGAGATGCCATGTTCATCATTTACGCTTTTTGCTTATCAGCAAGCGTAACGAAAAGCATTATATTATAGCTATGTACAAAAAGTCAAGTGTGTGGTGAAATGTGTATATGCGGTCGCAATACCAAACCCATTTATTTAATCGCTTTTTAACTCTACATTCACCCCTGCAAACTAGCTATGTAGAGGCTATCGCCTCCATAACGACGAAAAACCCTTGAAATACAAGGGTAGAACGACTTCCCAGGTGTCGGCCTCGCGGCCCGACTTTCTGAATTTTCCTTACGGCTAGCCGGGTGCCGTCCTTTACCTATCGGACAGGCGGCACCAAAATTCAGAAAGTCGGCCCGCAAGGCCGGGCACGACACCTGGGGAACTAGTTTTTGAACTATTTCCGCGATGCGCGGAACGAGTGGTGCATTCCCCCATGTCGCCGGTCGGTCAAAGTGTACCAGCAATGGTCGAAATGAAGAGGTTCAAAGTGTACCACCTTTGAGGGGCGAAAACAGCTCCGTTGACCGCCTGATGGCGGTTGGAATGGAGCATGTCCAACGTCCTCAAAGTGAGTCATCAAGAAACGATCCGAAGTTTACACGAGAAAGGGTGGTCCCAGCGGCGCATTGCGCGAGAACTGGGGCTGCACCGGCGCACGGTGGGCCGCTATATCGAGGCGGCCCCAAAGTGCACCACCATTTCGACCCCCGGCTCTGGCGAGGAGGACGCGTCAAAGTGTACCAGCATTTCGACCGCCGGGTCGGATGGGGATGCGCCGGGGGTGGCGCACGTTTCGACCGCCGCGACATGCGGGCGCAAGAGCCAGTGCGATGCGTTTGAGGCGGCGATCGTTGCAAAGGTGGAGGAGGGGTTGAGCGGGCAGCGCATCTACCAAGATTTGCGGGATGAGCATGGATTCAAGGGGTCTTACGAAGCGGTAAAGCGGTTCGTGGCGCGGATCAAGGAGAAGCAACCGGTGCGGGTGTGGCGGATGGAATGTCAGCCGGGCGAAGAGATGCAGGTGGACTTCGGCTTGGGCGCACCGATTTACGATGGAGACGGCAAACGGCCCCGGCGAACCTGGGTCTTCCGGGCGGTGCTGAGCTATTCGCGCAAGGGCTACAGCGAGGCGGTCCTGCGGCAGGACACCGAGACGTTCCTGCGGTGCTTGGAAAATGCGGTGCGTCACTTCGGCGGCGTGCCGATGTTACTCAATCTCGACAACCTCAAGGCGGCGGTATTGAAGGCGGACTGGTTCGACCCGGAGATCAATCCGAAGCTGGCTGACTTCTGTCGCCATTACGGGATGCACGTGATGCCGTGCCGTCCGTGGACGCCCCAGCACAAGGGAAAGATCGAGCGCGGGGTGGGTTATGTGAAGGGCAACGCGCTCAAGGGACGACGGTTCCGCTCGCTCTCGGAGCAAAACCTGCATCTGCAAAAATGGGAGAGCAACGTGGCCGACAAACGCATCCACGGCACCACCTGCAAACAGGTCGCCGCTCGCTTCGAGGAGGAGCGTCCGCATCTCCAACCGCTGCCCGACGCCCTCTTCCCGTGCTATCAGGAAGCCCGGCGCAGCGTGAACCGGGACAGTTTTGTGGAGGTGCAAAAAGCCTATTACGAAGCGCCGCCGGAATACATCGGCCACCAGATTTGGGTGCGCTGGGACGGACGCAGCGTGCGGCTCTTCAACACCCGCATGGAGCAGATCCAGCTCCACACCCGCATCGAGCCGGGGCGGTTCAGCCGCATCCTTGGCGCGGCGGGTTTTAGCGCCCCGGTGCGCACCGCTTCCCGCAATGCGGTGAGCCGCGCCTCCGTGCTGGGCGAACACTGCGGGGCCTGGGCGCAGACGGCGCTCGACACGCGCGGCCCCGAGGCGTTGCGCTCCATCCTGGGGCTCTGCGATCTGGTGAAAAAGCACAGCGCCACCGTCATCGACACTGCCTGCGCTAAGGCCATCCGGGCCGGAACCCGGAGGCTCAAAGACATCA